>MDTG01274936.1_pt1 | contig 10443 bp, 11 predicted proteins | sample 811421 | NCBI WGS metagenome assembly MDTG01 (sample SAMN05326645, study PRJNA326480) | marine metagenome | isolation source: seawater | place: Pacific Ocean: South East | collected 2011
CGCATTCTTTGACACAGTTAGGATTAACTGCGCCGATAGCACCCCACGAAGTTCTATTTGGATCGGTGGGTGCAAATCCCGTAACAGTTCTGGGTACTGCTCGGTCTTCTACAGTGGAACAATCTGTAACTTTGAATCCTATCTCAACCATTTTTGTTGGCCCGGATCTAAAAGGTATATCTTTTACTGGGTCAACTTGTTGTCTTGGGTCTTCGTCAAATTTAATAGGAAATCCATCGTAGATATTTACATACCCTCTCGCAAAAGTACCTATTCGAATTTGGTCGTGTTCTTCTACTAGTAATTGCAACTGTAATTTCCTTATGCTGAGGGTTCGGTCACAGAAGGAATTACAATAAATTTACCCTGTAATAGTTTGTGAGCGATGGCATCAGCTGTACCGCCCGTGGTTCCAACATCACCGACATCGCCACCTAAAATACCAGTATCTTCGTATAAAAACATATCAAAGAGGTAACTACCAGATGGAACTTGTTCTGTTATATGATGCGAAAGGAATAAAGATATTTGTCCGGTGACTCCACTTGCAGCATATGTTCCTCCAGTGACATCCAATATTTGACCATTCAAACTAACATGACCGGCTAATATATTTCCGGTAGTACCTGCTGCAATTGTTCCAGTATAGTTAAAATCGTTTTCTGTAGCGAACCTTACAATCAATCCAGATGATGATGTATTTGATTCATACAAGGATGTTCGAATATCCATACGCAACCAATATTTACTTGGTGCATCATTCGGAACTAAATTATACGCTTGACCTGCATTATCATAATAATTAACATTTAATCTAAATGTTGTTCCTTGTTCACAGATTATATCGTAATTTCCTGATGCCATTTATTCTACCTCATTGCAAAAATTTATTAAGTCTTTAAGATTGGTTTCTGATAATTCAAAAAATTTCTTTTGGTTTTCCTCGTTTAACGAGTCGTGGGTATTCATGAGTTTAACACACATTTCTTCTGTTATTTCAACACCGTTATAAACAACAGAAACGCCCTCTTTAAGAATATTTATAAACTCTTTCAAAAATCGTCTTCCTCGTTTGGTTCTTCTGATTTCTCTTTATCTATCTGTTTATTTATCTCTTCTATTTCAAGTTCAGACTGTTGTAATACATTTTTTCTTACATAATCTTTAGAGAAATACTTTCCGGTATATTCGTCCATCTCTCTGAGAATGTCTAATCTTTCTTTTAGTATTTCCGAATTTTTCAATTCTGTAAAATAAGAATCTCTATTATAATTGAAGTAGATAGATTGTACATTCTTCGACCAATCTTCTTCTGTGAGAATTCCTTTTAGAATCAATTGTGTTTTTAGAAGTTGTATAAACATCTCAGAAAACTTACTTCTGAGTTTATCAATAAACTTAGAAAACTTAACTTCATCTCTAGTAATTTCTGTAGACTTTCCTAGATTGAATCCCGTTTCACTTTCCATTCTTGATATTGGTACATTCAAGGAACGGAATAGTTTCTTCTTAAAGTATTCAACATCATCCATCTCTCCGAGGTTTTGTCCACCATCAAGAGTTGAAATTTCTGTTCCTCTTCCGCCTTCACGCCGAGGTAACCAGAAGTCTTCTAGCATCGACATGTGCCGTTTGTCATCACGCATCTCACCAGTGTTAACATCATAAACTAGTTTTTGTCTATACTTGTTCATGATATCACGAAGATATTGTTCTGCCTTGGTCTTTGGAAGAGAACCAACATCAATATAAAAGATTCTTCTTTCGGGGGCACGGGAGATACGATAAATTACAACCGCATCTTCAACCATCCTTAATTGATTTAGTGGTTTAATTGCTTTATGAAGATAACCAATTACTCTCTTATTTTCATAATCATACAACCCAGAAGTGATATGACAAATTGCTTCAGGTGCAATTTTAACACCTGTGACTTGTTGACCAGTGATTAGAGGCATGCTTCCAGTATGTTTGGAAGCGTAGGTATTATCCATGTAAATGTAATATTCTTTTACCTTGGTAATAACCTCAACATCATTCTTTGTTTTGGCCTTGTCAACTTCCTTCATCTTCTTCATCTTAACAGAATCAACGGGTCTAATTTCGACAATTCCCTTTTTGGTAGCAGACGGTTCTACAATTATATGAAAATATAATCTTCCGTCAATATACCATCTTCGAAATATCTCCGTTCCTCTATTTTTAAAGTTTAATAGATGAAGTAGATTATGAAATTCGTCTTCAATTTTCTTTTGAATGGCAGATGAAAATTCTGTTTCGTCAAGAATCAAACTGACTGCTGGTTTTCTATTTTCATGCACTATTGATTCATTTAGAATATCTTCAACAGATTGTTCTATTTCTGGATGTAGACTCATGGAACGATACTTGAGTATCATATCCGCTTCGTTTTTAATACTTCCGTCTAAATCTAAGTATTGGCCAAAATGACCGCCGCCGCTAATTACAGCGGCGCCGTCATCCATGTCCGGTGGGACGAAGGAAATATTATTCTTTTCAATTCCCCCAACAGAATCAGTAGAACTTAACTGTGAGTTTTTCTTCCTTCCGAAAGAAAAACCGAATAATTCAATAGGCATATCACATTCTCCATATTAATTTAAAATCAACTGCCTGCGCCGTCGCCTGGCCCACCCACATCAGTTCCACCACCAAGTGACCCTGCGACAGAATCAGTTGACGGTTCGTGTGTCCAGTACTGGTACTGGAATGTAACTGTGAATTGTGATAGAGTATTCTCGTCATCATACGAGAGGTCAATACTCGAAACATCACTTGGCCAAGCCCCTACAATACTCCAAGGGTTTGTGGTTACTGATTCGCCTTGTGCATTTAATTGGTATACTTCCATAGTTGCCATTATATCATTAAGGTCGCTGTAACCAGACGATTTGTTGTTAGCGTTTGATCTTATTGCATTTTGCCATGTTTCAAACCATGACCTAATTGCCATGTCTGAATCGTTTAGAATTGTTACCGTCCACGGTTCAAAGGCTCTATCGCCAGGAATTTTTAACTTAGCACCACGGAATGGTACTTCGATTGTTCCCAACTGTCCTTGAGGAATCTGAGCAGCCTTACAAAGAACACTAGTTCCTTGAAAGTCTGTTCCAAAACCGTTTCCTGCTGTTACAAGTGCGGGGGCCACGGAGGGCCTGTTTATAATCACTTGGAACAGGTTTGTTCTAATCCCTTGTCTAAGGGAATTCTTTAATTTATCTACGAATAGGTCTGCCATTTGTATCTCCTAAATGTCTGTAGTATATAGGTAAGTTTCTTATACTCATCCGCCAATTTCGTCAAAATCTATACCAGTTCTGGTAGCGATAAAGTTCAATTGAATGAAGTTAATAGACCGTGCGGGTTTGATATAAATGTCTGCGACAAACTCATTTCCGTCTATGACTTCAGCAGTGTTATTACTGTCGTCACAAACAACCTTGAAGTCGAAGATACCTCTTCGTGATTGAACATCTCTTAAGAATGGTGTTACCAAGTTCTTAAATTGAGATCTTGTGAATGCATCGTTGAATTCGAATAGTGAGAATTTCGAAGCGGTTGCAATTGCTTTCTCAAGAACAATGAAGAGTCTTCTTACATTAATTCTATCGAATGCACTTGGTTTTGCACTCATGGTCTTATCACCGAAGAGTACGATTCCTTCTCCTTCGAACGAACATACTGGGTTGACACCCTTCTTGTATAGTTCATCTCTGCCCAATTTATCTGGGTTCCATGCGAGTTTGATAATGTTTCGAATCTTACCTCTAGTAAATCCAGCAGGTGAGAACCAAGGGTCTGCAATCGAATCAGTTCTTACACAACATCCGGCAACATCAGGACTGAGTGGAACATAACGATATACATCATTGTAAACATCGTACATGTACTTCCATCCGCAATCCATTACTGCGTATGTACTCTTAGTAGTGATGGAGTCACGGAAGGCAATAGTATTTGTTAATTCTGCGCCTGGTTGACCAACAACATCACTTGATTCTGGCGAGATGAATGCAATGCAATCTTTTCTAAACTCAGCAATATCTACGAGTTCGTTTGCTACGGTTGCACTTCGTCCACCGCCGATTAAGAGTGAAACATCTACTGATTCACTGTCTTTAAACTTTCGGTATCCTGTGATGTAATCCCCATCAACCGGAGCTCCTGCGAGGCCACCTGCGAGAACATACCATTGTGCGCCTCCAGAGGTTCCATGTGCAACAGCAGAACCGTATGTTCCACCGGCCAAGTCTCCGTATGCAGTACCCCAGTTAACTCCGTTAGTAGCACCTGTTCCTAGTGCTGATGGTGTTTCACCAGTAACCCAAACATATTTGGATCTGTCATTGAGAACATCTTTGTAGTAATTTGACCTACCATCAGATAGTCTGGCATCTGAGGCCTTTGAAAGGTTAGGCCAAACTTCTAGTGGTTTATTTCTAGTACCAGTCCATTTACCTAGACTGTCGTAAACAACTAGGTGAATTTCATCGTTTAGGTCAGATGTGTTACCAGATTTAACTCCACCAAAATCGGAGATGCCTGGTCTTTCGTCAAACAATGAAAAGAAGTCACCTGTTTTACCACCGGCTGCGGCACTATAAAGATTGATACTTCCCCAATTACCGAAACTAGCACCGGAAGCTTCTGAAACTGCACTGTCGAAGATTGAAAGTGCAATTGAGTTTCCGAGTTCGCCTGGGTATTTTGCGGCAAACAAACCTTGATCGGTAGCATCTGCCGGAGCGGTTCCAGCAGAACCACCTTCAAAGTGTTCTCTGGAATCAATCAGTGTACCAGTTGAAGGTTCACCAGCTGATAGACAGTTTGCGTTCTTCGCATCTGCCTTTCTGGCACGAACAACCTGTAGATTGTTTCCATATTGTAGGAAGTTTGCGGCACTAAACCAGTCGATATAGTGATCGTTATCTGGGGTTCCGAAGATTTCTCTTAGTTTATTCTCATTTGAAATGAGAGTTCTTGTGTTACATGGGCCCCATTGAAAATCTCCCACAAAACCGGCCGATGTGGTGGCGATTTGTGGAATAATGGTTGTAAGATCAATTTCACTTACATTTACGCCTGGGCTAACTTGAAATGGCATTCTTTATCTCCTTTGAGCGTTTTCTTAGTATTAACTCTATTCCTGATATTTATAAAATCGCAGTATTAGAACCAAATTGTGCCGTCACGGTCAATTTCTTTAATCTCTTCTTCTGTCCCGTCTTCAATAAAACCAAAAGGCAAAAGTTCTTCTTCTAATCTATTTATCTGTTCTTGATATAGCTTTCTTTTCACGCCAGTATCAAATGATTCTTCAAAATATTTTTGGTCTGTCATCCAACCAAATAAAACCAAACACATAACTAAATCGTCATGATATCCAGAATCGGCCTCATATGAATTATTTTTAACAATAAATGATGTTAATTCTTGGATTATTTCTATATCGTTTATGATGAGTTTGTCATTTTCTATGATATTTTTAATTGTAGAACAACCAATTCTTTTAACTGGTTGAGTTGTTCGTATACCAAATACGGTGTTTTGACCGAATCCCTCTCCTAATACCTGACCTTTTCTGCCTTTAACAGAAGTGCATAACATATTCTCATACTCCAAATCACCATGAAGAATGTCTGCGACCTGTCCTCCAATATCATTTACTTCAATCAAGACATATGCATTGTTATATTCTTTTGCAACTCCATAAATTATGTTTGGATATAACACGGGTGCAAGTTCATTATTTTTAAAGGTTGCAACAACTTTATAGGGTATTTCGGTTGTGTCTATTACCGTGAATGCATGGTAATCAATGCCTGCTCCTCTGGAAACATCAACCGTTATAAAGTATAGATGGTCTTTTTCAACCTTTTCAAATACTCTAAGTCCCTCGTCGTTTTTTACGAGGGGAGTTTTCCAAACCATCGACCTCAATTTACTCGGAGTAATTAAAGTATTAATCGAACCAATAAATTCACATTCATGTTCAGTTCTAAATTGTTCGTCTGATGAGTTTGCAATTTGGGTGGATTTCCACTCTTCGTCACGGCCAGGAACATCAGACCAATGTACTTCGACCGGAACAAAATCATTTTTTCCTTCTTCGCCTGGTTTTTTAGTTGCACCTATCCAAAACTTATAAAATAGATTCATTCCTTTCGGAGTAGAAACAATAATAACCTTTGTGTTTTGACCGGATGAAATTGTAGGATAAACCGAACTAAAGAATTCATCTGCTACTTCGTGTGGAACATATGCAAATTCGTCTAGAAAAATTAAGTTAAAAGAACCACCACGAACAGCAGATGCACTTGTAGCAGATGCCAGTACTTTAGAACCATTCTCCAATTCAATGGAACCTTTATTCCATTCCACAACACCTTGTTGTAACCAATGCGGTAAATGTTCGTATGCCAATTTTAATCTAGATAACAATTCCCGTGCAGTTGCAAGTTTATTTGCAAGAATGGCAACATTCATATTTGAATTAAAAAGAATGTAATGTAAGAGATATGATGTTGTAGTGGTTGATTTACCAGTCTGTCTTGGGAACTTACAAATAGTAAATCTATTATCGTGTATTGTTTTTACCGTACTCTCTTGAAAGTCCCACAAATCAAACGGGACTAATCCTTCGTCCAGAGAAACAATCTTTACATAATTTTTAATAAAGTATATTGGGTCTTCACTACACTTAACATATTCTTTGATTTCTTCTTTTGTAAATTCTTGTTTTACACCAACCGATTTTAGGTTGGGATTGCCCATATAATAATTAGGTGATTCACTCTTCGGCATCTATAGTCTCACTGTCTACCAACTTCCTTTGTTCTCTAACCAAATCTTGAAGTTCTTTTGTCGAACCAACAAAGATAGAATTGTTAGTAATAGACTTGGCAGAATCCTCTGGTTGTTTATTAATATCTTTCATCTTCTTATGAAGTTCTATTAGGTCTTTGTTCGCTTCCGAAACTGTTTTTATCATTTGAGCTGCTACTTCGTATGCTCTTGGAGATTCTGTTTCAGATGCAACCTCTAATATACCGTCGATTGCACCAGAACCAACATTGATTATATCTTTAAGATTTTTTCTTACTATTCTATAATCTTTGGAAGCGTCTTTAGTTTCTTCTATGCGTTTTATTTCTTTAGGTTCAGTATTTGTTGATAGTACCTCGCCTTCATAAACATTCAGTGCATCATTTAAATTCTTATCTACATCACTCATATAGTACATCCCCTAGTTCCAATCGGCCCACTACCACCACTAATACCAAATTCATAAATGTGAGTTGAGTATGTATATGGTGGGTCTGCTGTTGGACTTGCATGTGAACCGTCCGGTTTCGCATTTAATGGATTAGGTACAACATCTATTCTAGACATAGCACCAGTCGGCCCCGTACAAGACCCATCTCCGCTTGTTGTTCCCACCTCATCAACACTTAATACATCATCCCAATTGAATATTGTTGCGGTGGATTTTGTAATGACTCCAGATGTTTTTGTTGGGCCATATAGATTTGCTTTTGCTGTAAAATTTAGATTCCATATAAGAATTCGTCTTGTGTCATAGTCACCAAGAAAATCATAATCGGTATCCACAGATTCTAAAACTATAGGAATATCAACTTTGGAATATATGTCGGCAGTACCACCTTCTTCTTTTAAAGTTACAGTAAACTCTGGAGTGAAGTATGGTAAAATCTGTTCGATTATTTGTAAACCATCATCAAAGTTTGCAGCGTATATTCCTAATTCAAAACCAAAATTATATGGTACTTCGGCATACTGTCTTGCTAACTTTGTTTGACTTCCTTGGGGGTCTACATTATATCTCCGTGAGATTGTGGCCCTTTTTCTCGAACCATCATAATTTATAGAACTCATATTGAAACTTAATCTAGGGAGAGTTATTTCTACATTCGGATTATCGTCATCATCTAACCTAGCATCATACCTAAGTCTTCTTAAAAACTTTTCTTGATTGGCATATGATAAAGGAACTTGAATTAAAGCCCGTTGTGATCCATCAGCGTTTTTCTTTTCAATGTTTATTTTATTAAACAAAGAACCAAATGCAACAACCACATTTCTTATAGATTCGTTATAAAAGTGTCTTTGAAACATTGTTCAGTCCTTATCTATAATTACCTTCAGAGAACGGGTCAGTTTCAGTAAAGTCAAAGATGTTGTCACCAAATCCTTCAATGTCTGTATTTTCTCCAGCAGAACCAGAAGCACCCTGTGGAATGTAGATACCATCAGCTGATGAACCCATTACTGTATCTTCTAACTTATCTACATCATCAAATCCGGTATCAAGTATTTCACTGGAGTAACGGAACAACTCACATGAAAGTTTATATGTGTAATTTTTTCCTAATTGATAAAAAGGATTTTCATGTTCTACAAATTTAATTTCAAATAATCCCTTTGAGAGAGGGAAGTAAATTAAATCTCCTTCTCTCGGTCTATTTACAACTTCATCATATGCAAACACTTCTTTAAATCTTTTCTTTGCAACGACTAATTCAATAGTGTCTCTTAGTTCAAAACCAAACTGAGTCTGTTGGTCACCTTCACCACCAAAACCGTCGGCACTTTCAATATACATTTCAATCTTATTTCCGTCAGTAAACTTACTGGCGATATCTTCCCCGAATAGAGTATCTTCCTTTACAAGAACTCTTGGAATGTAAATCATATCCATTCCATGAATTTTTATACTCTCTATAGTCAAGTCTTCTACAACAGAAGAACTGACCTTCTTTATATTTTGTTTAAAGAAAGGATTTGTTGCCATCTAGATTACCCTACCATAAAATCAGGAGGTAATTCATACTTCAATTGAACTTCTTCTTCAATCTTTTCTATTTCCGCATTTGCTTGTTCAAAGATTTGTGTTCCGTTAAATTGTACGCCGCCTGGTAATGAAATGTTTTCGAATTTAGAAAGATTCGCACCCCACTGTCTTTTGACAAGTGCGGTCACATATTGTTTTAGAAGTCTGTCGTTGTATATCTCGGTGTATGTTACTGGGTCTAATGCGGTATAAGCTTCAATCATTAGATACTCACCAACATTAATCTCTTCAGACCAATCCATATCAAGATGTAATTTATTGGTAACTCTACTAAAACGAACTCTTTTCTCTGGGTCTAACATATCCCCAATCATTTCTAGATTTCGTTTTACCATATCATAATTCATCAGAGACATCGAACCAGAACGAATACCATAAAAATCGTTTAATGCCATTTGATATCTGACATTAAAAAGATTATTTATTGCACTATCTGAAAATTGAAATACTCTTGTTACACTTACAACATTGGAATCTACGGAATCCATATCCAAATAACCGTTTGTTATGTCATCGGCAGTAACAGCGTGTTTATAAAAGATTGGTTCGACACCATCGAAGTGATACTCTGCAAAGAATTGCAACGCATCGTCGATTCTATCTTCAACTTGTCCGTCATCTACATTGATATCAACAACAGGATAACCTAATCGTCTAAAAGCATAATCTTTTAATTGTTCTCTAGAGGCTGGTTTTGACATTGAGTTTCTCCGGTATGTTCTTTAATATGTATAAGAAACCCAATCAGCCTCCTACAAAAATAGAGTGAACTGGGGCACTTCCTGCCTTATCTCCACAACTAACAGAATCACCAGGCCACCTGTGCATTCCTCGGCCATTCACCAAGACAGTTGCTGAACCGCCGATTGCAGCGCCGATTGGGTGAAAGGATTTACCGCATTTATGAACACCACTGTTATATCCATCAGCCATTCTTCCAGTTGGTTTACCACATGATAAAACATCTGGAGAACCGTTCATAAACGGAAGGGGAAAGAAACAGTGTCCCATTGACATACCGCCCATTACCATTGGTTGTTTAGCCATTAGTTACTCCTATCAAGCACCGCCGTCAAACGGGCCACCGCCGCCGTCAGCTTCTTCTGAACTTTCATAAGATTTGTAGATTTCCAATCCGACTCTTGGTATTCTTGCTTGATACTTATTCATAGGATGGAATAAAGCTTTGTTTCCACTGTTGGACATGTTACCAATTCCTTGAATACCGAAAACATTACTATTTGGAGAAGCATCACCGAATCCAGCTGATTTCTTACATAAATTATTATTACCATAAACATCAGCAACAATACTCCAATTCCCAATCCAGTCATCACCACCAGTATAATACAATCCATTTGTTGCCAGATATATTGCATTTGGATAATCAGCTGAAGCAATTTTCCAGTTATCTGTTCCGGTAATTCCAGCACCACGAACATCATTTACATTTGGCGGGGCTAGTTGTCTTAGGTCATGACCAATATGGGGTGAAAATTTAACATCTCCGACATCTGAATGAGGAATTAAAATTGTAGTGTATTCGGTTC
>MDTG01283253.1_pt1 | contig 10443 bp, 9 predicted proteins | sample 811421 | NCBI WGS metagenome assembly MDTG01 (sample SAMN05326645, study PRJNA326480) | marine metagenome | isolation source: seawater | place: Pacific Ocean: South East | collected 2011
CGGCAGGCCGAAGCCCATCTGATACTGCGCGCGCAGCGTGTGGCCGGGGCCTTTCGGGGCCGACAGCGACACGTCGACATCGGCGCGCGGGCGGATCAGATTGTAGTGCACGTTGAAGCCGTGTCCGAACATGATGTGCTGGCCGGCGCGCAGGTGCGGCTCGATCTCGTTGGCGTAAAGCACAGCCTGCTTTTCGTCCGGCACGAGGATCATGACGACGTCGGCCCACTGGGTGGCCTCGGCCGGGGTGACCACTTCAAGGCCTTCGGCCTCTGCCTTCTTGCGGCTGGCCGATCCCTCCTGGAGGGCGACCTTGACCTGTTTCACACCGCTGTCGCGCATGTTCAGCACATGGGCGTGGCCCTGGCTGCCATAGCCGACCACGGCCACTTTCTTGCTCTGGATGAGGGCGAGATCTGCGTCCTGCTCGTAATAGACTTTCATGGGATTCCGTTCGGCTCCGTCGGGGGTTGTTCTGGATAGGGATGAGGCGGTCAGGGGGCGTTGCAGTCCCAGCCGCTGCTGACATTGGCAACGCCAATGATCAATTCGTTGAGTTTCGCCACATCGTCGCTCTGGCGGATGTGGCGGGAGAAATCGCGTGTCCCGCTGGCGGTCTGCACACGGCTGACCACGTCATGGGAATCGAGCAGCAAGACAGACCGGTGCGATCCGTCCGGATTGACCACGACTTCCATCCGCTCGGCATAGCCGGGCAGGTCTGGCGAGGCCGCCTGCAACAGCGCGATCGAGACCTGCGCGGCCGCGTCGTCCGGCATCAGCGTCTGCAGCTGGCAGACCGGCACATTGCCGGGCTGTTCCATATCGGCCGGCACCGAGCGGGCATTGAGGACCATCGCCCCCTGCACGTCGCTGACGGCGTAAACATAGACCGCTCCGCTGGGGGAGATCGCGGTATCGACCACGCTGACGAGCGGATCGGTGACCGGCCCGAAGATCGCGTCAGCGCGGCTTTCATAGATCGCCGCCCGGTCCACATCGCAGGCCAGCTGGGCCTTGCCGGCCTCGTCGGCGACAGCCAGCGCGACACCGGCGACGCGCGGCTTGCAGCTTTCCGGCATCGGTGGTTCGGCCAGCGCAGGCGCGGCGAAACAGGCCGCGATCAGGGGAAGGGCGAAGAGGCGGCGCATCATCCCTTTTCCTTCCCGCGCTTGATGGAGAGAACGCCCGTACGGCTGACCTCGACGAGGCCGAGCGGCGTCATCAGGTCCACGAACTGGCTGATCTTGTCGGAGGCGCCGGTGATCTCGAAGATGAAGCTTTCATTTGTCGTGTCGATCACACTGGCACGGAAGATCTGGGCGATGCGCAGTGCTTCGACGCGCTTTTCGCCGGTGCCGGCCACTTTGACGAGGGCGAGCTCACGCTCAATGCCGCGCTTCGACTTGGTGATGTCCACGACTTCGCCGACCGGCACGAGGCGCATCAGGTGGGCTTCGATCTGTTCCAGGATGTGCGGCGTGCCCTGGGTGACGATAGTGATACGCGATTGATGGCTGGAGGAATCCACTTCGGCCACGGTCAGGCTGTCGATGTTATAGCCGCGTCCGGAAAACAGGCCGACGACACGGGCGAGAACGCCCGGTTCATTGTCGACCAGCACGGCCAGCGTGCGGCGCTCAACGGCTTCATCCTCGTGATTGAGGAAGTAGGCGGACTTCGGTCCGCTTTGCGGGCCGTTGGAGGCGGGGGCTCCGGATCCGTCGCTCATTGTACAGTCTCCGGCTGTTCTGGGTGGCGGGTTGGGTTGTCGATGGAGACCCCGGGACGCCGAGTCAAGAGTTGCTGCCTGAGGGACTCAGCGCGGTCGATGGCCTGCGTCTGATGGGTACGGGTCTGCCCGTCATAGCGCCCGACCACCTGGTTCAGACGCCGCGGATCGAGATGAGCCTGCAGCTCGGACACAACCAGGCGGCGGCATTCATCGATGAAGTCCGCGCTGTTGTCGCCGGTGGGACCGCCCTCACGGGTCAGCGCCTTGATTTCACAGTGAACCCAGACCATCGCATCGAGAATCGGCGGGCGCGAGCCGCGATAGGCGCCGTCTTTCTCCGCGCCTTTCTTGTGCTCGTCGAGATTGGGAAAGAACATGCGGCCCCGGTCGATCAGGGAGGTCAGATTGATCAGCGTGGCCGCCCGGGCGGTCTGGAAGGCGCCTTCATTCCCGTGCAGGTGCCGGGTGCGGGCCAGCATCGCCGCCCGCGCCAGCGTATCGATGGCGGCATTGCCCCAGTCGAGGCTGGAACTGTCGATGGTCTGGCGCAATTGCTCGGTGCGCAGCTGCCGCTGCTTGCGGGTTTCGGCCCGGCTGGCGAGCGCGCCGATCACGGCGGCAATGGCCGACACCACCGTCACGAGCGTCCCGACATTGTCGGCCAGTATCTGCCAGATGTTGTCTAAGGCCATTACCATCCCCTGAAGCGGCGCCGGTTCCCGGTCTGTCAGAAGTCAGACGAGCTTGCGCCCGGTCTCACTGATTTCGTTACCAGTTATCTGCCCGAGGATCATCTCGTTATGTGCAGAGCCCGACGGGATCATGGGCAGGCAGTTGCCGTCCTTCTCGATCCGGCAGTCGAACAGGACCGGGCCCGGATGCTCGATCATTTCCATGATCTTGTCGTCCAGCAGGGCCGGGTCTTCGCAGCGGATGCCGCGTGCGCCCATGGCTTCGGCCAGTTTGACGAAATCCGGCAGACTCTCCGAATAGGAGTGCGAATAGCGCTCCCCGTGCAGCAATTCCTGCCACTGGCGCACCATGCCCATCCACTCATTGTTGAGGATGAAGACCTTCACCGGCAGGCAGAACTGCACGGCGGTCGACAGTTCCTGCATCATCATCTGGATCGACGCTTCGCCGGCAATATCGATGACCAGCGCATCCGGATGGGCGCACTGGACGCCGACCGCGGCGGGCAGGCCATAGCCCATCGTGCCGAGGCCGCCGGAGGTCATCCAGTGGTTCGGCTCGTCGAAATGGAAGAATTGCGCCGCCCACATCTGGTGCTGGCCCACCTCGGTCGTGATGTAGGGATCGCGGTCCTTGGTCAGCGCATAGAGGCGTTCGATGGCGTATTGCGGCTTGATGACCTTGTCCGACGGCGCATAGGCGAAACAGTCGCGGGCGCGCCATGCGTCGATCTCGGCCTTCCACGGCTTCAGGTCCGGGCGCTTGCCCTTGCGGTGTTTCACCGCCGTCATCAAAGCTTCGAGGGCCGCGGCGCAGTCTGCAACGATCGGCACGTCGACCCGGACGATCTTGTTGATCGAGGAGGGGTCGATGTCGATGTGGACCTTCTTCGAATTCGGTGAGAAAGCGTCGATCCGTCCGGTGACGCGGTCGTCGAACCGGGCGCCGACGCAGATCATCAGGTCGCAGTCATGCATCGCATTGTTGGCTTCGTAGCTGCCATGCATCCCCACCATGCCCAGCCAGTCAGGGTGGGAGGCGGGGAAGGCGCCAAGCCCCATCAGTGTGGACGTGACCGGAATGCCCGTCTCGGCCTGCAGCTTGCGCAGCGCTTCGGAGCCTCTGGGCCCGGAATTGATGACACCGCCGCCGGTGTAGAAAACAGGCCGGCGCGCCATGGCGATCAGCTCCGCGACCGCCTCAATGGCTTCCGGCTGCGGCTCGGTCTTCGGCGCATAGGTCGGCTTGTGGACGCCGTCCTTGCCGGAATAGGTGCCGGTCGCGAACTGGACGTCCTTCGGAATATCGATGACCACCGGGCCGGGGCGGCCGGAGGTGGCGATATGGAAGGCCTCATGGATCGTGCGGGCCAGCTGGTCGACATCGGTGACCAGGTAATTGTGCTTGGCGCAGCTGCGCGTGATGCCCGTTGTGTCGGCTTCCTGGAAAGCGTCCGTGCCGATCAGGTGCGTCGGCACCTGGCCGGAGATGACGACCATCGGGATCGAATCCATCATCGCGTCGGTGATCGGCGTGACCATATTGGTCGCGCCGGGGCCGGAAGTGACCAGCGCCACGCCGCATTTGCCGGTGGAGCGGGCATAGCCTTCGGCCGCATGGCCTGCGCCCTGTTCGTGGCGCACCAGGACGTGACGGATGTCATCCGCCGAGAAAAGTGCGTCATAAATCGGTAGGACCGCGCCGCCCGGATAGCCAAACATGACTTCTACACCCTGTTCCCGGAGGGCCGTGATTACGATCTCGGCGCCGGTCATCAGGCGTGTTTCGGTCTTCTGTTTGGTTTTGACGGTCATGACTTTGCTCTGGCGTCTGGGGTTAGAAAGGAGGGTGTTTGTCCGGATAGTTATCTGAAAAGAAAAAGGGCCCCCTTCGGAGACCCTTTTGTGCGCACACCCGCAACCGGTTCTGATGAACTGCGGCTACGGGTGCCTAATTACGAGTACCTCTGACATGCGCACGTGCGTTTCCTCCAACGACGGGGGTTAGGAATAATCTGCCTCCATCTCCCTGTCAATCTCCCTATAGAGGGCAAGAATAACCCTCATGCGGTCGCTCATTTCGGTGCCGGGAATTCTCGGCCAGAACGGGAATTGCCTGCCAATCCACGTGAATTGCCTCTTTGCATAGCGCCGCGTGTCGCGTTTGGCGTTCTCGGCGGCGAATTCCGCGCTGATCTCGCCGCGGGCAAAGGCAGCGAGCCAGGGCATGCCATGGGCCTTCATCGCCGGCAGTTCCGGGTCGAGGCCGCGTTCGATCAGCGCCCGGGCCTCGGCCATCGCGCCCTGCATCAGCATGCCTTCAAAGCGCCGGTCGATCTTGGCATAGAGCTTGGCGCGCGGCGGGGTGAGGGCAAAGCCCATCCATTCGCGGTCCAGCAGGACAGGGGGCTGGCGCTCATGATGGAAGTCGGTGATCGGCCGGCCCGTCGCCAGCCAGACCTCATAGGCCCGGGCGAGGCGCTGCCTGTCGCCGGAGCCCAGCCGTTCTGCCGTTTCCGGATCGTGGGGAGCGAGGCGGGCGCGCAGGCCGTCGGCGCCTTCGGTTTCGGCGATGTCGCGGACTTCGGCGCGGATATCCTCCGGCACGGGCGGAATGGCGGACAGGCCCTGCGTCAGCGCCAGAAGGTAGAGCCCTGTGCCGCCGACAATGACGGCGCGCTTGTTCTTCTTCTGTAGGACGCGGATCTTGGCCCGCGCCTCTTCCAGCCACTGGCCGGTGGAATAGCGCTCGGCTGCGTTGACATGGCCGAACAGGTGATGCGGCACGCCATTCATCTCTTCCTCGTCCGGGCGGGCGGAGATGACTTTGAGGTCCCGGTAAACCTGCATGGAATCGGCATTGATCACCTCTCCATCGAGCCGCCGGGCGACTTCGATGGCGAGCGCGGTCTTGCCGCTGGCCGTGGGGCCGTGGATCAGGATGGCCGGGTGCATGCCAATAGAGGTAAGGGGTTGTCATCGAAGAGGAAACCCATGAAGACGCGGGAAAACCCGGGAAAACTGCCATGAGCCTAAGGATTGTTGCCGTCGCTGCCATGGATGCGGCAAAGCTGGAAGCGGAGGTCTCGTCCGAGCTTGGCCGTGTGGCGCCGTCGCGTTCGCTCGGCAGCGTGGACGGGCTGGTCGCGCTTGAGTGGCACCTGCCGGGCGACGAGGACGAGGCCGCCCGCCTGCGAGCCCGGCTGATCGACAAGGGACACCCCGTCGATACGGCTGTGCTGCCTGCAGACAGCGGCCGCAAACGGCTTCTGATCTCGGACATGGACTCCACCATCATCGGGCAGGAATGCCTTGATGAATTGGCAGATTTTGCGGGCCTGAAAGCCGAAGTCTCCGCCATCACCGAACGCGCCATGCGCGGCGAGCTGGACTTTGAAGGCGCCCTCACAACCCGCGTCGCCATGCTGAAAGGCCTCGGCCTCGATGCGCTGGAACAGGCCTATTCGGAACGCATCACCCTGAACCCCGGCGCGAGAACGCTGGTCGAAACGATGAAAGCGGACGGCGCGGAAACCGTCCTGGTTTCAGGCGGTTTCACCTATTTCACCTCCCGCGTGGCCGCGGCGGCGGGCTTCCATACCCACCGGGGCAACACGCTGATCGATGATGGCAAGACCCTGACCGGGGAGGTCGGCCGGCCGATCCTTGGCCGCGAAGCCAAACTCTCGGCGCTGGACGAGTTCGCGGCCGCCAGAGGCATCGGCCGGGGCGACGTGATCGCGATGGGCGACGGGGCGAACGACCTTGCCATGATCAAGGCTTCGGGCCTTGGCATCGCCTATCACGCCAAGCCCGTCGTAGCGGCCGAAGCCCATGCCGCGATCGAGCATACGGACCTTCGCGCCGCGCTCTTCTTCCAGGGCTATGAGGCGAAGGAATTCGTCAGCTGAAGTGTTGGATAAGCGGCCCTTCAGACCCTCAACAACACCGTCTACACACCGTCTATACACCCTCTAAACACCTTGAGCAGACGCCGCGCCGCCTCCTGCGGGTACGCTGGTGCGCGATGCTGCCTATGAGGCCGGTTATACCGAAGGGGTCAGTCTCTCCCTCGCGCGCGAGGCGCTCTGATCACTGCGGCGCGACTGCGACGGGCGTGATTTCGTTTTCTTCGCAGTAATTGTAGGCCTCGTCGCCTTCATAGACCATGCAGGGTTCGGGAATGCGCAGATCGTTCTCGCGCAGCCATTTGCAGGATGCCGGGTCGCTGAGCGCACAGCCGATTTGATAGCTGATGGCCTCGGCTTCGCGCCGGGCCTCAAAGTCCAGGCTGCCATCGGACTTGCGGAAATCGTCATCGGCGTAGCCTCTGCGGAGGGCATTTGCCATCTCCGGGCAGGCCTTGCCGAGCCCTGAAAAACAGGCCGTCCGGAAGAAAATCTCGGCCACGTCCCGCTGACCGCGTTGGGCGGCGGTCTCGGCACCGTGAAACACAGCTTCGAGCAGGGCAGGCGGGGCGATCAGCGCGTCGTAGGGGCCGTTGTAGGATTTTGCCTCCTCGGTGTCCTTGAAGAGCTGCTCGACGATCCCGTCCTGCGCCGAGGGGATGAAGCTGCTGTCCGGCCAGGCCTCGATGAATTCCAGCCAGCCGGCGATCGTGTTCATGCGCTTGGCGGCGAGGAAGGCGAGGTCTTCGTTGCCAGCGGTGGCAGGCGCCGGCCCGGCATCGCAGCCCGTGAAGCAGATATCTTCCGTCAGGCCGTCTGCCGTGAAGGGCAGCGCGTTGCCGGGCCGGGCGGCGGCCACTTCGCGCAGGGCCAGCGTGAAGGCCCGGTCGGCTGAAAGGCCTTTCTGCGGCAGGCGTTTCGACAGGGCCTTCGCGAACAGGCCATCATCCGGCGTGGTGGCGCCATCTGCCGTGGCAAAGGCAATGTAGAGGCCGCGCTTGCGCGGTACACGCACCATGCCCTTGTCTGCCGAACCGCCTTTGGACGAGGTAAAAGGCAGCGTGTTCCGGCAGGCATCGGAGACGATGAAGATCGCCTTGGCGTCAGAGGCGGCCAGCGCATCCACGATACTGTTCACCGGCACGCCGAGGATCGGCAGCTGTTCGGCGCCTGTGATCGGTGATCTGGCCGGGATCAGATAATTCGCCCGCTGTCCGGCGGACTCGGCAGAGCCACCATGGCCGGAATAATAGAAGAAGCCGATGGAGTCCTCTCCCGCAGAGCGCAGGTCCGAGGAAAGCTGTGCGACGGCAAGATTGATGTCCGTCTGCGTGGCATCGCGCAGCACGTTGATATTCCCGGCCGGAAAGCCCGCCCGGATCAGGCCGAGGCGCATGTTCTCCACGTCCTCATGCGGCAGGCTGAGCCCACCGACGGTGGGCGGATAATCCTCATTCCCGATCAGCAGGGCATAGCGGGTTTCCGCAGATGCGGCGAAGGCAAGGCTGGCCAGACCCCACAAAACAATCAGTGCGCGAAACATGATCCCACCTTCCTGTCCGCCTCGGGAAGAGCCTAGACCGGGATCGCGCGCCTGAAAAGCAGAAGCTGAGGTCGTCTAGTCGTTCAGGTCCACGCTGAGGAACTGGTCGAACCAGCCGGCTTCGCCGCGGCGTTTGACGCGGATCAGCAGCGGCTCTGCCGGTGTCGCGCGGGCGGCTTTGACCTTGTCCAGCGTTTCGCTGACCGTGGTGACACGCTCGAAATTCACCTCGACGATCACATCGCCGCGCAGCAGCTTGCCATAGGCCGGGCCGCGGGCCGAGACGGAGGTGACGACCACGCCGTCGACATCCTTGGGAATGCCGTAGCGGCGGCGGATGTCGTCGTCGATGCCGGTCAGGTCGGCCCCGAGATCATTGGCGCTGGCCGGCAGGTCCGGCAGCTGGGCCGCCTCGTCGCCGGTCTGCTCTTCCAGCTCGCCCATGGTGACGGTGAAGGTGCGGGCGCGGCCATCGCGCACCAGGCGCACGGGCACGTCCTTGCCGATCGGCGTGTCGGCGATCACGCGGGTCAGTTCCCGCACGCTGGCCACCGGCTGGTTGTCGAAGCTGAGGATCAGGTCGCCGACTTCCAGCATCGCCTTGTCGGCCGGGCCATCATCGGTGATGCGGGTGACGATCACGCCGCCCTTGGCGCTGGCCTTGTAGGCGCGCACCAGGTTTTCGTCTGCATCCTGAACATTGACGCCCATCCACGAGCGGCGGATGCGGCCGGACTTGATGAGCTCGCTTGTGATCTTGTTGACGAGGTTCGACGGCACCGAGAAACCGATGCCGACGCTGCCGCCGGTCGGCGAGATGATGGCCGTGTTCACGCCCACGACTTCGCCGCCCAGATTGAACAGCGGGCCGCCGGAATTGCCGCGGTTGATGGCGGCATCGGTCTGGATGAAGTCATCCGACCGTCCGGCATTCAGGTCGCGGTTGCGGGCCGAGATGATGCCGGCAGAGACAGAGCCGCCAAAGCCGAACGGGTTGCCGATGGCGATCACCCAGTCGCCGACCTCGGCGCTGTCGCTGTCGGCGAAGCTGACGAAGGGCAGGGGGGTGCTGGATTTGACCTTCAGCACGGCAAGGTCTGTGTCCTGGTCGCGGCCGATCAGTTCCGCCTCCAGCACGCGGCCATTGGCGAAGTTCACTTCGATTTCGTCCGCGCCTTCGATGACGTGATTGTTCGTCACGACATAGCCGTCGGCGCTGATGACGAAGCCGGAGCCGAGCGAGCCTTCGCGGCGGAACCCGTCTTCGTCACGGCCGAAGAAATCGTTGAACCGTTCCATCGGCGAGCCCTCCGGGAAGGTGGGCATGCCGCTCGGCGCCACCGTCTTGGAGGTGGAAATGTTCACCACCGCCGGCATCAGCCGTTTCGACAGGTCCCGGAAACTGGCCGGGCGCTCCTTGGGATCGATCTGGTCGAGGGTTTGCGACAGGCTCTGCTGGGCCACAGCGGGGGCGGCCAGCGGGACGGAGACGAGAACGGCAAGGGCGGCGAGAGCCGGGAAACGCATGGGACTTCGGCTTCCTCTGCGGGCGGAAGATGGATTTATTTTCACCGCAGACTATGGCGCTTTGCGGGCAAGGTGCAACAGGTTCAGCCCAAGTGAACTGCAAGCCAGATCAGCACGATGCCGACAGCCCCGCCGCCAAGGCCGGCCATGGTCAGCTCCCTTGTGCTCAACTGGGTTACCAGAACAGCGAGGCGCCGCATGAAGTCCGGGGCGACCGCATAGGCCGCCCCTTCCAGTAAGAACCACATGCCGACACCCGCCAGCAGGATCAGTGGCAGTGTCATCGCTGAAAGACTCCTTCAGCTTATTTCGAGTTCTTGCGCGCAGCCGCGATGAACTCGTCGCACAGGCCAAGATTGTCCGGGGCGACCACGATCTGCGTCGTGCCCTTCTTCAGAGCGGCTTCGCAGGCGATCAGGGCGCGCTGGAAGCGGAAGAATTCGGGATCGCGGCCATAGGCGTTGGCATAGATCTCGTTCCGCTTGGCGTCGCCTTCACCGCGGATCTCTTCAGACCGCTGGTTGGCTTCGGCGAGGATCACCGTCTTGTCGCGATCGGCCTTGGCGCGAACGGCCTGGGCCTGCTTGTCACCATTGGCGCGGATCAGCTCGGCTTCCTGGTTCCGGGCCGCTTCCATGCGGCGGAAGACACGCTCGGACACGTCGGCGGGCAGGTCCGCCCGGCGGATACGAACATCGATGATGTCGATGCCGCGTCCGGCGATGGAGTCCGACAAATTCTCCCGGATCTCGTCCATCAGCGTGGCCCGCTGGCCGGAGATGATCTCCTCCGGCAGTTTGTTGGCCAGGGCGTTCCGGATCGCCGTGTTGGTGAACTGCGACAGCTGGTTCTCGGCCACGCGCTGCGTCTGCAGGCGCTGGTAGAAGGCCAGGGGATCAGAGATCTGGTAGCGCACGAAGGCGTCCACGATCAGCTGTTCCTGGTTGGAGGCCAGCACTTCGATGTTCGGAATGTCGAGGCCGATATTGCGGCGGTCGTATTTGATGACGTTCTGGATGAAGGGCATTTTCACCTTCA
>MDTG01283438.1_pt1 | contig 10443 bp, 11 predicted proteins | sample 811421 | NCBI WGS metagenome assembly MDTG01 (sample SAMN05326645, study PRJNA326480) | marine metagenome | isolation source: seawater | place: Pacific Ocean: South East | collected 2011
AAAACATATCAAAAATAGGTTATTGGAAGATTATAATTCGGATGATTTTGACCTAGATAGACTATATATACCAGTATCGATTATAAGATATTTAGGATTTTATCCTAGAGTTTATTATAACTTTACTGATTTAGAGGATGCTATCGAGTGTTGTATAGCCAGTTCACATATACCATTTGTTACAGGTGGTCTATTCAAGAAATATAATAATATAATATCATTTGATGGTGGTATAATAAAAGATCCATATCCAAAGGAGTATAATCGTATTCTAAACATTAATCCTGGATTATGGAATAGAAAAAGTAAAGATTTAACTTACTTTAATAAAAAAAATTTAAATATTCATGAATTATTTGAAGAAGGATATTCAGATGCCTATGATAATAAAGAATTTCTTGATAACATTTTTAATTAGCATTTACAATATGCTATAAATGAATTAGCTCTACTAAACTCTTCAAAATTATTTGATAGTATGTAACTGTGTATTTTTTCAACATGTGGATATCTATCTGTATCTGTAAAAATAATTATTGATCCCTTGTCCATTCTTTCCCTAAAAAATTCAAATTCTATAATTCTATCATTAATATTATTATTTCCTGATAGTATTACAAATGAATATTTGTTAAATTTTATTTTTTCACCACAATAAAAAGGGATACCTTCAGAATACAATTTTACAAATTCACTACTGTCAAGTTGTATATAAGTGCCCTCTAGATTATAGTGTTGTAATTTATTATAAAATTTGGACACTGAATAATTTCTAACATCATTTGAAAATTTGTGATTATTTTCAATAGTTTTTTCACTGCTGTAATGAGGTATACTTCCATAGGGATCTACCGCAATAATTATTCTATATCTTATTCTAAGTTTTAATAAATTTATAAGTATATCTTCCATTATATTACCCGCTGATAATCCAATAATGCATACATAACCATCTGCTTTCTGAGAATAATTAAGACACTTATGTATCAATTTATTTTCGGGAGAATCAGTCTTAAAATAAGTATAAACACTATTCATATAATTATAATATTAATTATATAGATATTCTTTAAATAATTAATTACCAAATTTATATTTATTTACAACAGAGTGTAGATGTCTTTCATATGGTGTAAATTGTTCTGTCTTTTTTTCTTTTCCATCTTCATCTAAGTAAATTCTAGTGCAGGTTTCTTTGTAATTACTGCTAAATCCTCCTTCAAACCCTTCTTTATCTTCACCATGATCACCACATTTAAATGCTTCTTTATAATTTGTGAAATGTTCCGATTCTTCTTTATTTCCATTTTCAGTGGTTAAATTAAATTCTTCAGGTTGTTCTTCAAATACTTCTTCATTATTATCATAAGATTCAGGTCCTTCCTGGAAAAATTCTGGTTCTTCATCATCGTAAAATTCTTTGATAGCATCAAAATTTGAGTAACCTTCTTTATACCTATTCATAAATTCTTCTTCCATATCTTGTGAATTAGCTATACTCATAACAATGAGAAATGCTATTGAAATAACTAAAGCCATTGAAAGGTCTTTTGTAGACATATAAATAACTAAGACAATAACAGCAAATCTAAATAAGGGAGCTCCGAATAAATCTTTCACTGGTTTAGGTAATTTAGGATGTAATCTTGGTCCATACATGGCAAGAAAAATAGCTAAAACACCGTAGGTTACAGGATTAGATAAAACGTTATCCATTTGTGATTGTAAAGTATCCATTATATAATATTATTTAAGATAATTATTAATTTTAATTTCTAAATATTAAGATTCATTAACTATTTCTTCTATATCGGGCAGATTTTGATTTTCACCAGATACAATATCCATCAAGTCCTTAACAACATCTCCTATTACATCAATATCTGTAGAAGATATCGTATTATTGTCAATATTTTCTTCCTGTATTTCTTCTTGAAATGTATTTTTTTCTTTGATTTTTGTCATAAACTGATTATAACCTTCTTCAATTAAATATTTTTTCATGTCAAGACTAAAATCAATACTATCATATCTATAATTCAATTCTATTACAATTGATTTTTCTTTGTGTTTTTTTGACATGTATCTTTCTGTCTGAGAAGATAAAATATAAATAATTTGAACCATATATTTATCAAAACTACTTAAATCTTTATTTTTAGAGTTAGATGAACTTGTAGATATACCTATCGTATTTTCAGATGAATCATCAAAATATTCAATAGGATAATTATTCATCAAACCTCCATCCAAATATATACAATCATTATATTCTACTTTCTCAAAAACAAATGGAAACGATGTAGAAATTCTTATAGCAAGATAAACTGGCATATCTGGAGTATTATCGGCAGAAAAATATTCCATTTCAGCATTTGACAGATTACTACCACCAACTATAAGATTTTTATTTGGAAATAATTCCTTTAGTTGCCTAAAAGTAATCTCTTCGCTTCCAGTTTTTTTCTTTAAAATAACGCGTATTAATTTTTCGATCTTATTTCCTGAATCCATACCATATGTATAAAATAGCTTAAATATACTATCTGTTTGAAATTCTTTAAGATTTTCAATATCTAGCTTAATAACCATATTTTCAAGTGATTGTGAACTAAATCCTAAACAAATTGCTAATCCAATAAGAGATCCAGATGAAATACCTAACACATTTTGAATATTATCAATCATATTTAATTCTTCTAAAGCACGAATAACACCTATATAGCATACACCTTTAAGTTGTGCTCCTGCTAAAACTAAATTTTTAATCATTATTAATATGAAGTATTATATTTTTAATTAAATATATTTTGTAGTATTATTATATAATGTCAAGACTACAATTACTTGTAAAAAATCTTAATCTAACAAGCACTGAAAATATGATCATTGATAGTGTAAAAAAATTTTCACAAAGTGAATTGTTACCAAAAGTAAATAACGATTTAAAAAAAAGTAGAACGCGTGAATTATACAAAAAATTTGGAGAGCTCGGTATTCTAGGACCAACTGTCAATGGATATGATTGCTTAGGATTATCTTATAAAATGTATGGTTTAATTGCTAAAGAAATAGAATATGTTGATAGTGGATATCGTTCTATGTATAGTGTCCAGTCATCATTAGTAATGAATCCTATAAATAAGTATGGAAGTAAATCTGCTAAAGATAAATACTTGAATAAGCTAGGTATGGGAGAATATATAGGATGTTTTGGATTAACTGAACCAGATTCAGGTTCAGATGCTTCATCTATGAAGACAAATGCTGTAAAAGATGGAAATAACTATATAATTAATGGAAGTAAAACATGGATAACTAACTCACCTGTTGCGGATGTTATGATAATTTGGGCTAAGAATGGGACCACTATAAATGGGTTTATACTTGATAGAGGTATGGATGGTATTGAAACACCTAAAATTGATACAAAAATGTCATTAAATACTTCTGATACGGGAATGATTTTTCTTAATGATGTTAAGGTTCCACAGTGCAATAAACTTGATATTAATGGAATGAAAGGACCACTAAGTTGTCTTAATGATGCTCGGTTAGGTATATCATTTGGTGTTTTAGGAGCAGCAGAATATTGTATTGAAAATACAATAGAATATGGTAAAAACCGGAGTCTATTTGGTAGTTTGCTTGTTGAAAAGCAGTTGTATCAGAGTAAATTAGCGAATATGGTTACGGAGTACAACATGGGTTTACTATCTTCGCTTCAGGTTGCCGATTATGTTGACAAAGGAGAGTCAATTCCTGAGATGATATCTTTAATTAAGAGAAATAACTGCGGTAAATCACTAAGTATTATAAGAGATTGTCGAGATATGTTAGGTGGTAATGGTATTACTGAAGATTATAATATATTTAGACATCTTATCAACTTAGAAACTGTAAACACATATGAAGGAACATTTGATATCCATTCTCTTATATTAGGTAATTATATAACAGGATATAAAGCTTTTTAAAACCTGAGGTTTTTAATTTGAAAATAAAATATATTAAATAATTAATAATAACTATGATTAATATTTTTAATTTAAACTACAAGAGAGATGAAAAAGAGATTAAAAAAGTTGAGACTTATAGAAAAATATTATCAAAAATACATACTAAAATCAAGAATAATAGCAATAAAAGTCTGACTCACTTAGTTTATGTTATTCCTAAATATATTCCAGGTTTACCTGCCTATGATCAAATAAAATGTGCTGAATATTGCTACGAAAGATTGAAAAAAAATGGGTTTATAGTATTATATACATATCCTAATTTAATATTTATATCATGGGATCATGTTCCCTCTACACTTAAAAATCCTGACGTTAAACCTTTAGAACATGAATTTGCTACTAATCCTTATAAAGATTATAGTAACATAGTATATCAAATTTCAAATATAAAGCCTAAACAGCCACAACTAGAATATATAGCTCCATCACAGGAAAAATATCTTCTTAATGGAAGTAATAGTGACATGACTGTAAATGACTTTAATTCATTTAGAATAGAGGGTAATTTATATAATAGTAATAGGTATCAACAGTCAGCACCTAATTCAATACAATCTAACAATATATCAAGAGATCCATATAACAATTACCCAAATATTGATAATAATCATTCAAGTATGAGAGGCAAAACTTTGAATTTTTTTTCTATGATTGAAGATTCTAAATAAATATTGTATTTTAATTTAGAATTTTCTAGATAGTTTTGTTAAATTTTCAAGTAATAAAATCATAACAACACCAGTGAAAACATATGTAAATACATCTAAGAAATTATCTTTGTCTTGAACACTGTTATTTTTTAATTCAGAAATAATTCTCTTAAGTTCAAGATTTTCTTTTTCAAGCTCTAACATTTTATGGCTTACATTCATAGAATCATCCGTTCTGCTTACAAAATCTTCCATCATAGAACTATCCTCAATTTTAGTTACATTTTTTCTATATTCGTTATCTAAATTTTCATACATACTGTTGTTATAACTATTAATAGGAATATCACTATTATCATAATTAGGATGATTTTCTGAATCATCTAACTCATGTCTTTGATTTTTGATAACATATCGTTTTTTTCCATTTCCATCAGAAAATCTTGTCTTAGGACCAGAATGTTCATTAAGTCTATTATACGTTCTTGATAAATTAGGAATTCTTTTATTTCTAGGTTGTTTTTTTTCAGGACATCTTATAGGTTTCCCATCCTCTCCATAAATTTCTGAACCTTCTAGTTTTATATCTTTATAACCAAGTTCAGATTTTCCAGGATAATTTTCATCCTTTAATTCAGGATTTAAAGAACTAGACCAAGCTTCTTCAATAGTACAATAAGGCATTTAACTTATATTTAAAAAAGAAAATATTTAATTTTAAATTCCTATATTATTCAATTTAATATTTAGAAAGTGATATTATAATGAAAATTAAAAAAAATATATATCTATATTATAAATGGAATTTCTTACAGAACTCGCAGAAAAAGTAGATACTATGCTCGAAGATAGAACAACATCAATTGTTGTTTCTCTCGTTCTAGCATTATACGCCGGATTAGCTGCCCCTAAATTACCAAATAGTGTTGTTAAATTTTTCGACACTATGTTAGGAAAAGTAATATTTATTTTCCTTATTGGTTTTGTAGCTTCTAGAAATGTTCAAGTTGCTCTTATGATTGCTGTAGCATATGTAGTCACTCTTCATATAGCTAATAAAAGAGCCACTGAAGAATACATTAATTTTCTTAAAAGAGAAAGATTTATGAATTACTATGAGCTTTTTGATGTAAAAGAAGATAATGCTAAAGCTGTAACTGATATTTTATGCGCTAAATTACCAGATGCTGTAAAAGCACACGACGATGCCGAAAGTGATGAAGACAAAAAAGTATTAAAAGATGGTAAATTTAAAGCTGACAAAAAAGATCTTACACTCCAACAAATCTTAGTAGCAGCTGATAGTAAACTTGCTGATGATAAAAAAATCATTAAAGATGGTGAGTTAGATCTTGCCAAAGCTGTAGGAGCTGGAGGACTTCTTGAAGGTGTTTCACTTAAGAAAGAAGATGGCTCTGCTCACTCAAATGATAGTGATGATGCTAAAGCTGCTCATCTTGCTGATCTTAAAAAAGTTTTAGGCAGTCTTAAAGACAAGAAAGTTGTAGAAATATGTAAAGAATTAGCTCCTGCTGCTACTGAATATTTCGAAAACTTTGACGAAGGACCTGCCTCAGGTGGACAGGAAGATATGTCAGGTGATGACGATGAACTTGAATTCTTAGATGAAGGATATGAAGAAGAACCAGATGATATGGAAGGTATGGAATCAGATTTCCATAGTAAAATGGAAGAATTTGAAAACTTCGAAGTAGTTCCAGCACATAATCTTAACGGTAACTCTAATAAGATGTATGCCCCTGTATCATTTTAAATAAATATTTTATAAAATAAATAATATTTTATAATTATATTATAAATGGGTAAGAAAATGAATAACACAGGTCATCAAATTATGTCTTATGTAATGAATAAACTAAACAATATTCAATCAGGTGGTTATTTAACAGAAGATAACATCCTTATCTCAGTTGTATTTATAATTTGCGTATACATTTTTACAAAAGCACCTAGTCCACTTGTAGACTTCTTAGCACATCCTTTTTCAATGACAGCATTGTTAGTCGGCGCGCTCTACCTCTTTAAAGAAGGCAATATTCCTCTTGCCGTAATAATAGGTCTTTTACTAGTAGTTTCTGTAATTACCAAAAAAGAAAATGATATCAAGAATATAATGCCTATACTAAATAGAGAACACTTCACAGACAAAAAAGAGAAACAAGAAGATTTTGGAGAAGATGACGAAGAAGAGGAAGATGAAGAAGATTTTGATAGCGATGAGGAGGACGATGAAGGTGAAGGTTTTGTAGGAAAAAAATATAATCCAAGTAATCTTAATGATACATTCAAAAATTTACATGATGCCATACATCAATTAGAAAACTTTATTAGTTCATCGGAAGCATAAAATTAATTGCGTTTAAAATATTTTGTGTATTATATACAAATGGGTTTAGTTGAAAGCTTTAATAATAATAAATATATTTATGCTGTGATGATGATATTATTAAATATTGGTGCAAGATATATAGAGATTGATCTTCATGAGGGCCATAAAAAGTTTTTATCATCGACTGCTCTGAGAAGATTACTGATATTTACAGTTGCATTCGTAGCAACTAGAGATCTCGTAGCTTCTTTAATTATAACTGCTAGTTTTGTAATTATTGTTCTAAATTTATTTAACACAAATAGCAAATACTGTATATTACCACAATCATATTATGATCTAGATGAAAATAAAGATGGTAGAGTTTCACCTGAAGAAATAAAAAAAGCCTATGAAACACTCAAAAAAGCTGGTAAAATTAACTAATTTATTAAAATAATTTAATAAATTGATTATTCTCCTACAGTAAGATTAAATTTTCTTCTAGGTTTTTTACTTTTTTTTCTTCCACCTATACTTACACTTCTACTATTTCCATTACTTAATACTTCTGATAAATTATCGGTTTGAGAATCTGTATTAGATTTTAATTCATTAAGAATTTCATCAACTCCAACAGGAGGTCTTATTTTGTTAGAAGAGTTATTAAATGGTGTTTTCACTTTTTCAACTTGTCTTGAAGGCATACTACTTATTTCAGAATTTGAGGTAATATCATTTACCATAGAACTCGATGATATAGAAGGTTCAGGTCCACGTGTATACTGTGGAGGAGCTCTTGAAGATGATGGGGGCATTCTTTGAGAAGGAACTACACCCGGCATACCTGGAGAAGCTCTCTGAAATTGTTGAGGAGGAGCTCTAGGCATCTGTTGAGGTGGTCTCATATTTCGTGTCATAGGTGGTTGACCTCTTGCTGCTTGAGAATTATTAAACATAAAACTGGCAGCTTGTCTTTCTTCATCACTCTGCATTTGATTTATTGCTGCATTAGCAAATTGTTTCATAAGATCAGGATTTTGCTTCATAATGTCTTCCATACCAGGAATTGAGTTTTTAAACATAGAGTTAGATAAATGATACATAAAAGCAGAACCGCCAAGCATAAATAGTAGTTTGACTTCTGGTGCCATTTTAGCTCTTTCTTTATATTTTTCGTGTAATTCTTCAAATACTTCATTATATTCATTAATTCCATCATTTACTTGTTCTGACCAACCATCTAATTTGAAATCTAGAAAATCCATTTTATTATTAAGAAGTTCAACACCTGTTACAAATGCCATAAGACATTTACGTTGAAATTTAACAGAACTTTCAACTTCTCTTTCATGAACAACTCGATTAAGTTCTTCCTCCATTTCATTGACATCTGATGACATATTAAAATGTTTAATACCCTGAACTCCAAGACGTCTCATTTTTTCTAGTTTAAACAAAATTTCTTGTTTCTTTTTTCTTACAAGTTCTCTATTAACAGGTGGTTGAGGCGGCATTGCCCATTGATTTTGTTGAGGCATTTGATTTCCATAACCAGGCATTCCTGATTGACCAGTCATTTGACTAGGTAATTCGCTTGTAGAATAATCAGTTGTTTTTTGTGTGCTTTCTTCTTCTCCACTACTTAATTCTGGTCTATCATAATTTCTAGATTTTTTTCTTATTGTATCAGATACAAGATTTTGGCTATCTCCTTCTAATTGGTTTAAAATATCATCGGGAGAGGCTAATTTAGGAGTTTTTCTTTTATTATCTTGATTATCAATTATTTGATCTATATCTTCTTGACTTAACCGAGATGTCTTATCTAAATTGAGGTCATTAATCATCTCCTCAATTCTAGATGCTGTATCTTCGTTTGAATCTGATTTTCTGGTATTTCTCTGACTGTAAACATTACTCGATAATTCAGATTCATTAGGAGTTGTTGAATTTGTTTGCTCACTATTAAGTTCATACGCATTTTTTAGTGGTTGGTCATTAGATGATTTATCTGCTTTTTTTTCTTTATTTACTAAAAGATCTAGTCCTATATCAATATCTTTATTACTTGATAGTTCAATTTTATCCTGAATTTTCTTAGCAACACTAGTATCAGGAGGACTAGTTGTATTAATTTTATTGATCTTTAAATCTACATCAGATGATCCATCTTTATTACCTAATGAATAATTACCACTTAACACTTCTTCAATATCTGCGTTAGTTTTAATTTTACTTCTACTTTCATTTTTTAAGTTCAAGCTCATTTAATATTTTATAGAAAACTATTTTTATATAATTACGCAAACTTATTTATTTATTATAAAAATAAGTTAAACCTTGTAAGTAACAATCAGCCAGATCATCCTGTTTTTTATTACTATTAAACATATCACTCCAATTAGCATTATATTTTTCTAAAAAATACTTGGTATATTGAACAGATTGATATTTACGTTTACTATATGCGTTTTTGATTTTACTCACATCAATTTTTGGACCATCATATATAGCTAGTTTTTTACGAGCATTAAATAGATTAATATCGTAATGAATAGGATTGTTTGATAACTTCTTCATAAGTAAAAAATAGCTATATAATAGCATCTGAATTGATTTCATAGTTGGATTTTTCAGCACTGGTTGATTTTCAATAATTATATCATCTACCTCTAATAAACTATTTTTAATATATAGTTGATTATACATTTCTGAACCTATTTCGTCTAGACTCAAATCCTTTGTAGTTTTTTGCCTGTATTTTTTAATCTGTTTTTTATTATAGGTTCCATTCATTTCTTTTTGACAGGTTTTTAAATGACAAAATCCTAATTCATTACCTGTAGATGTTGTAACTTTATTAATAGCTGGCTTATTACATATACAGCCTTTTTTGTTAACACAACACTTAAGTCCTCCTTGTAGAAGTGTCTCAGCACAATTAATTATATCCCAATCTACAATTTTATGAGATTTATTCTCTTTAGTATCAACCTCAATTATACAATATGCTAAATTTTTTATACCTACATCAAAAGACAATATTTTCATTTATAAAATAAAACTATTAAATATTTAAGTAGTTATATTTTTATCATATATCATAGTTATTTCTTCTTCAGAATTATCAGGTATAAGTCTATTATTTACCTCACCATATTCAATTTTGTCTGTAAATTTATTATGAAATAATGTATTTTCTAAAATATTATTTTTAAAACTACTAAGTGTAAATTTAACTTTTACCATATCACAATTAGGAAATTTTTCAATTAAATCTTCACTATATTTACCATAGTATTTTAATTTATAAAGATTTCTTTCTTCAATTCTCTGTATAAGATTGGTAGATTTTTTTCTATTTTTACAATCACTTTTTTTTGATAAGAATTTAGTGTATATACTATCATCTAGATATAAATAATCCTCTTTAATTCTT
>MDTG01325464.1_pt1 | contig 10443 bp, 4 predicted proteins | sample 811421 | NCBI WGS metagenome assembly MDTG01 (sample SAMN05326645, study PRJNA326480) | marine metagenome | isolation source: seawater | place: Pacific Ocean: South East | collected 2011
CCGCCGTTCGACGCGCTCGAGGAAGACGACACCACGCCTTTCGACGACGACGCCTTTTCGAGGTTCGACGAGCTCCCTTGTCTCTCTTTTTCCTCTCGCAGAGCGACGTCCATCGCGTCCTCCTCCTCCTCCTCCTCCTCGTTCATCGTCTCTCAACGAGATTCTATGTAATTACTCTTTTCATTCTCTCTCTCTCTCTCTCGCTCTCTCTCTCATCCGCGCTTCCTGCGACGGAGAAAGAAATCAACCGAACGCGTCCCTTTCTCTCTTCGTCTCTCTTCGTCTCGCGAGTCGTCGCGTTCCAAAGGCGCGCGGTTGGTCGTCGGCGTCGTCTTTGGCGTTCTTCGAGAAGACTTTCGAGACAAAAGAAAGAGGCACCCTTCTGTATGAAACCCTAAAACAAAGAGGGGAATTTTTTTAAAGGAAAATCGCTTTGCTCCTTAGACGTCTTTCTTGCGCTTTGAAACTCGACGAAGAGAGAGAGAGAGAGAGGCTCTTTGTGTGGTTCTCTTCCTCCTCTCTCTTTTGGAAAAATAATACATATGAGCGGCGCGTCGGCGGTTCTTGATTTTTTCTTCGGCAACATCATCGGGGCGCATTCGATTGATTCGTCGTCGCAAAGTCGAGAAGATTCGCCCGAAACGTCGTCGTCGCCTTTTACTAGGGGAGAGGACGAGATGCGGGGAGGAAGCTCGACCGCCGCGAGTGGAAAATCGTCGAGGGAGATGTACCGACCGGGCGAGGACGCGTCGTCGTTTCGACGGCGAGGGGGACACGCGACGACGAGCGGAGGATCGCCGAGAGGGGAAGGCGGGTCGTTGGGGTACGAGGAGGAACTGTTCGGCGCGAGTGGGAGTGCAGGAGGGTCGAAGTCGCCAACGGGGACGAAAAGCAGTGGCGTCGAGAAAAACGCGTCCGTACCGTCGACGCCGAAGAACAACAACAATAACAACAACAACAGAACGAATTCGGTGAACCAAGCAACGGTGAACTTAATGAATGGGATTTTAGGGACCGGCGCCCTCGGATTACCGTACTGTTTTAAACTGACCGGGGTGTTTTTGACGACGGCGTTGATTGTCGTCTCAGCATGCGCGACTATATATACGACGCAGTGTTTGTTGTTCGCGAGCGCAGTAACCGACGCGTGGAGTTACGAGGAAGTCGCGTTTAGAACGTTAGGGAATAGAGGGAAAATGTTAGTAAGGATATGCGTGGTAGCGTTGTTGATGGGTTGTTCGGTGGCGTACGTGAATATAGTTTCGGATATATTCTCTGGCGTGGCAGGAACTATTGTGCCAGCTGGTGCGGAGCCGAGTCGAGGGGAAACGATGGTTGCGGTGGTGTGTTTTGGATTTGTGCCGTTAGGAACGATGATTCGCTCGGCAAAAGCATTGAGCAGCACGTCCGCGTTTGGGATTTTTATCGTGTGGATGTTTACTTTGTCTGTAGCGTTGGTGTACTTTTTTAAGAGTTCGGTATACCCGGATTTGTACACCGAACACGAGTTAGCTGGGAATCGCGCGGTGCAGACGTGGAATAGTAAGAAGAGTATGATTGTGTTGCCTGTATTATCGTTTGGTTTCGCGGCATCGCCGATTATATATCCAGTGGTACAAACGTTGAAAGACCCGACCAATAACAGAGTGTTATCGGTGGCAAATAAGAGCATATTGATTTCCGGGATTGCGTATTTTACCATCGGGTTGATGGGGTACATGACGTTTCAAGATAGCACGAGCGGGGATGTGTTGAGAAATTTTGGCGCTGAGAAAGGGTCGTGTGGGGTGTTGATGCGAACGATGAAGTTGTTGTACTGCGTATCGATGGCGACGTGCGTTCCGGTAGTGTTCATTACGTTGAGAGAGACGTTAACACCGGTCGTGTTGCGAGTGTGCCAGGCGCCAGAATCTCAGAAAGAAATGTCAAAAGCCCAAGATATCGGTTTGAATGCGGTTTTGTTCGGATCGTCTTTGGCGATGGCGTTTTATATCCCCAACGTGGAGTTTGTGTTTGGTTTAGTGGGCGCGACGTCGTGTTCGACGCTGATTTTCACCGCGCCGAGTTTAATTTTCTTGTCCGCTACGGGTGATAGTTCCGGAAGTTATGCCAAAGCTTTGAGTAAAATCAATTCGTTCGGGTGGATTACCACGCTCGGGTTGACGACTTCTAGACAAATTGCGAGACTCTTTTGTGCGTTTGGAGTGTTTTTGTTAATTAAATCCACCGAACACACCATCCGCGCGGTCCATGAAGAACAAAAATTGGTTGATTTAGTGTCCTCATTGCACGCGGCTGAAGAGAAAGCGTCCGAAGCGGCGGTGATGTATGAGAAAGTTTACGAAGCGGCAGATAAGTTCCAAAGGGTAGAAAAAGCTGAGAGCGAGTTGTCGATAGCGCAGACAGAGTCGGAAAAAACGATGCAAATAGTCAAAGACGCCGTGGAGTCATTGGAAAAATTGAGCTCGAAAACTGACGGAAGTACCAGCACTTCAGATTTAAAGAGCATGTTCTTTGGAGAATCCGATGACGACTCGCACGGGGAAGTCTTGAAGAAATCCATTGAAGAAGTTTCGGAAATGTCGAAATCCTTTGGAAACGATACGATTGGTTCATTGATTGAAGCCGAGGCGACGTTAGAGGGGCTTTCCGATGAAATCAACGACAAAAAGAACGAAATAGCAAAAGAAAAGAACAAGGAACAGGAAATTCGCGACAAAGACGCGGCTTTGATTGCCGAAGCGACTGGAACGGTGGTTGATTTCGATTCGATTAAATCGTCTTCTTCGAAAAATAGCGAGAATAGCAAAGAGCAGGAAAACGAAGGGAAACAGTTAGAAAAAGAAGAAAAGGAGGTAGAAAAACTCGTTGCCGACGAATCCGAAACCGTCAAGAGCGTGATTGAAACGCAATCTGCGTTGTCTGTATTACACGATGTCGCCACGGAAGTTATCGGCGCCATGGACGTCTCGCACGCCGGGGTTTCTTCTGCGTCCGCACGCGCGCAGAGTCGACTTCACGAGGTTCAAAACGTTTTGAACACGACGCAAATGACTACAGAAGTTATTAGCAAAACCTTAGCAGATTTGAAAGAGGCGAAGGAGACACAATCGGAGAATGTTTTAAAAGCGGTGATGAAAGCGATTGAGAACTCTGGACGAAACGATGAGGAAGGTAAAGATTTGATGGAAGCGTTGGCGCAAGTCGAAAACGAAGCGCGAGAGTTGGCGGACACAAAGAAAGGAGTCGAAGAAGAAAGCGGATCGGTTGATGGAAATATTAAGAAGGAAATAAAGGAAAAAGATGGTTCTGAAGCTCCTGGAGAAGAGATTGGCGACGATACCGTCGCGAAACTCTTAGACGCAACGAAAACGGCTGCCGAGAAAATGGTCGTCACGGAAGTCGAAGACATCATGAAGAAAACAAACGATGTGAAACCAGAAGTCGTCGATAGAGCGGCGGAAATTGCGAGACAACTTCGTCCGAAAGTCGTCCAAGAATCTTCGGATAAACCGTCCATCAACTCTTTGTTTGACATTTCAAACCAGAAGGACAAAAATGTGGTGGCAGACGGCGACGGCGGCGGTCAAGTTGGCGGTAACGAAGGAGCGAACATAGATGTGGGAAATACCAATACCATCGGAGAAAAAATAATACCCGACGTTGCTCATGAAGAACGCACGAAAGAGTGGAAAATCAAACCTCTCCTCGATACGGAATTTTTCGAACGCGCCGGAAAATCAAAAGCGAACAAAGAAGCCGAAGAGTTAGCATCCACGGTCGAAGATAGAGAGGAAGAAAGAGACAACGACGGCGACGAGTTGAACTGGGACAGTTCGTTTTCCAAGCGCGTCAGAGGTGGTACTAGTAGTACTGGAGAAGACGCCCTTCTAGAAAAGAATTTTTAGTAGTTTTTAGTCGTATTTTTACTGATTTGTAGTTTTTGCGAATGCCCCACAAAAAGGACCCCCCCAAGTGAGGATGCTCAGACGAACAATAGATCGCGTTTTGCGCGCCTCGTTCAGCGTGACGAGCACATCGTACGGCTCGTCGACGCCATGGTTGTTGTCGTCATCTGTCGCGTCTCGTGTCGTGGGAGCATCGTTTTCTTCTTCATCGATGATATCAACGGCAGGAGCCAAAATCCCCGTTCGTAGAGGAAACGCACAGAACAACAGATTCTCGAGTTTTGCATCTGCTTCGCCGCGATCTCGATCGGTAACACCAGCGATGCCGTCAAAGACGACGATAGCATCAACGGGGACGCGGTCTTACGCTTCATCTCAAAAAGTCAAAAAGTCCAAAACATCTACGAAAATAAAAGGATACAGCTCGTGGAAAAGCCGGTTTTCAGTCACCGCATCTGGTCTCTTTCGACGCAAACAAAAAGGAAAAAGGCACATGGGTTTTAGTAAGACACCGAAGCAACGCAGACAATTGAGAGGGACAAAGTTGGTGGATAAAACGTTGGAACGACCGATGAGGAAACTTGGGTTTAATATGTTGTAATGATTAGTAGTTTATATAGTATAGTAAGGGTTTGTGAGCCGCTTGACGGCTCGACGGATATTGCTACTCATCTCTTCTATAGAAAACAACAACAAAAATAACTATTACTTGATGTTCTTCGTCGGCGTCCGCTTTTTGTTCTTCTTCGCCTGCAAAGATTTTGTTTGTTGCATGAACAACGTCAAACCCGGAGGGACTTTCCCAACGTCTAAGTTCGCGCTGCCTGATTTCAACGTCTGCACGCCGTCTTCGCTGAGCTTTTTTAACGTCAATTTGTAATCGAGTCCGACGTTTGCTTTGGCGTTGAATAAAGCGGCTTCGCACGTTAAAGCGGCATCTTTGGAAAGGTTGAAGGCTTTTTGGAGGTAGGAGAGGACTTTCATACGAACGGATGAGTGGTTGGGTTCTTTCGGGACGATGGAGTGCATCGCGGCCGTTTTCTTCTTCGCATCCTCGAGAATTTTGGACGCTCCCGGGGCTGACTTTTTGTAGATATCGGCCAGCGGGCCAGGAAGGTTGGGTTCGACTTTAATACCCCCCGTTGTTATCTTTGATGGTGGTATTCCTAGTGGCTTTTCCTCTTCTTTTTCTACTTTGTCCTTCTCTTCAGCTTCTTTCGTTGCGGTTTTATCGTCCTCCTCTCTGGCGGATTCTTTCTTAACCGCCGCGTCGAGGTTTTCCTCTTTCTCTTCGACGTTGTTGGCGTTCATATTTATGGGGATCTCTGCAACAGTCTTTTGTTGCTGTTGTTCCTGCTGTTGTTGTTGTTCCTGCTGCTGCTGCATCAAATGCGCGGTATTCTTCACCAATTCAATCCACTCAGTCATAATCGACATGCATATATCCCTCGCCTCTTTCATCCTTTCATCTTTACTCTTGGCCCAATTTTTCACGGTTTTCGTAATCATAGTCTGTTCCAACATCTGCGCGTTCACACTTTGCGCGGCCACTTTCCTTGCCGTCTGCTTCATCCTCCTCGCCACGCGATTCAAATGCGACCCCGAAAACTCTGCCTTCTTATTCGCCTCGTCCAAGGCTTTGAGCGCGGCGGATCTCTCCAACTCAGCCGCTCGCATAGACGCGCTCGCCTCTTCATGTTCAAGCATCTCCCGTTCCATGATTTGTTTCAACTCCATCAACTGCGGGACCGAAGAAGGGACTTTCACTATCGGAGCCTCATCGACCTTCGCCAGTTCTAGCTTTGCTGCTGCGCCTCGCTTCGCACGGCCGCCACCTTTTGAGGCGGGTGATTTCCTGCCCACGTTGACCGTATTACTCGACTTTTTCTTTTCCTTTTCTTCCTTTTCAGTCTCAGTTTTCGCCTCCGCCTCCGTCTCCTTCTTTTTCTCCTCGTCCTTCTTGCCGCCGTCGTCTTTCTCCCCCGGCGTCTCCTTCGTCTTCTCCTTCTCTTGTTTTTCCTTCATTTTCTTCGTCATCTCTAACGAGCGTTTCAACGCTCTCTCTTTATTCGCTTTCGCCCGTTTTGTGGTTTTCATCCCCTCGCCTTCCTCCTCGTCGCGTTCCTTCGTCGGTGTCGTCTCTTTCCCGCCGTCTTTGTCGTTCGTGTCTCTTCTCTTCCTCTTCTTCTTGTCGTCAAAGTCGTCCTCCTTCCCCGTCAAAGCACCATCGGTCGATGATTTCTTCACCAATGTCTTCTTCTTTTTCTTCATCTTTGACGGCGTCGGCGCGTCGTTTTTCGCCATCGGTGCGTCCTCCTTTGGTCCACTATCCTCCTTCGCCTCGTCGTCTTCCCCCGTCGCGCGTTTCGCCGACGCTTTCGTTCGAGGCATGTGGCCCTTTTCAAAATCGCGTTTTGGTGTTAAATTGGAAAATTGGGGAATTTAAAGTGGGGAAATTGCCTCAAATGTCAAAGTCGGGCGCTCTCTTTAAAAAGTCTCACAGCGATGTGGACGGCCAGGACATCGTCTAAAACGCGTAGAAAGACGAATGCTTCGTAAAACCGCGACAACAGGGCTTCGAGGGCTTCTTCTCCTCGCCGCTCGACGACGGACAGCGGGGACGGGGGCGATTCCGAGACCCCTCGTGGGGTGGTCCTCTCCCCTTTTCCCCGGTAAAGGTGGTTGGGTCTCGTCCTCGACGCCGACCGTATTCGACGACGCGAAACCCTTTTGGACGGCGCGAAGGAGAGAGGCGACGACGACGACGAGCCGCGGGAATAAGAGAGGCGATGTCGAAGACGACGACGCGTTATTTTTCGAACACGTGCGAATGAACCGAGACATCGTCGCGTGCACGACGTACGGGCAGATTTTAGAACACGTGGAACTGCACTCGGAAAGATACAACGGCGTGAACGTCTCCACCGCCTGGCACAGGCTGGCGAAAAAGCTCGGACGAGACGAGCAAAAATCGTCCATGAGAGAATTCAAAAGAGACGCGAGAGTGCTGCTTCTGGAAGAAGCGACCGTGAGATGCATGCAAGGGTTGTTTCGGAACGAGAACGACGGCCGAAGTCGCGAACTCGTCTCGCGGAGACGCAACGAGAAGCGACGATCGATGGTGAGTCGTCGAGTGAAAACGGAGGATGCTTTTGACGCTCAAAACGTCGGGAATATCTTGTGGGCGTTTGCGACGATGTTGTATACGCCTAGATTAGAAATTTTGGATAAGTTTGCGGATATTATCGAGGAAAACGTAGATAAATTATACCCGCAAGCGTTGTCGAATTCGTTGTGGTCGTTCGCCCGATTGAAAGAGTGGAATTTTTTGAGATGCAAAACAATCGCAGAGTTAATGATGCAACAAGCGTTAAGAATGTTACCTGATGTGTTGAAAGACGTGAAGAAAGCCGGGGGGATATTTGGAGCCAAAGACGTGCCTTTTGGTGGGTTTAGCACGCAAGCGATTGGGAACGCCATGTGGTCGTGTGGAGCGTTGCGATGCCACCCGGGCGAGGAGATTATGGAAGCGTATTTGAAGTTGACGACGGAGTATTATGAGAAGTTTAAGACGCAAGAGATTTCAAACATTGCGTGGACGTCGGCGATGTTGCAGCATCACCCGGGGAAAGCGTTTTTGAACGTGGTGAGTGAGACGTTGACGAACAGACTAGAGGAATGCGCCAGTCAGGCCGTGTCGAACTCGTTGTTGGGATTGGCTACGTTTGGATATAAAATGGACGAAGAGATGTTGAAAGCGTTAGGTGGAGGGAGACACGCGAGACGGTGTAATTCGCAGGATTTGTGTAACTCGATATGGGCGTTAGCCGCAGTGGACGCGTTTGAGGCGGAAGTGTACGGAGACTTGTGGGCGAGGGTGAGTTCGATGCACCACGACGAATTTGTGCCGGAAGGTTTGAACATGTTGTACCACGCGTGCGTGATGCACCAGGATTATTGGATGGATCGTCAAAATTTCGGAAACGATGTTGATGAGGGCGTATTGAGAGATGCAACGAATGCCACCAAAAAGAGGAACTCCACGAAGAAAACTACAGCAACAAAAAGTACGAAACCCGCTTCTTCTTCTCCTTCCTCTGCGTTTGGCGTAAGCGTAGGAGAAGTCGTGAGGCAACGACACGATACGCCTATATGGTTAGATACAATCGCAAAGAAGAGTTATGACGACCAAACTATACACCAGGTCACCTTATCGGCCTTTCATAAACATGTTTCGACCCGAATTCGAGCAGGGTTTGTAAAAAATGTCGCCGACGAATATCTCACCGAAGACGGCGCCATGTCTATCGACATCGCTTTGCTCGACCATAAAATCGCCGTAGAGTGCGACGGGCCTTCGCATTTTGAGAAGAACATGGAAAAGTCGCTGACACACAAAACAATTTTACGAAACAGGGGGTTAGAGCGACGCGGATGGCGCGTGTTGTCCATTCCATATTTCGAATGGCAAGAGGCGACGGATACCGAAACTCACAGGAAGTATTTAGAAGACAAGTTAGCGGCGGTTGGCGTAAAGCGCGAACAGGTGTTAACTCTGTTTTGATTAGGTAGGAAGTTAGATTTTATGATATAGTATATGCGTATTTCAATGATATTACGTAGTGAAGGCAATGCGATCTATATGTAAAAATACGTTATATATCCCGTCGTCGATTGTGTTAGTAATGCATTTTTCAATGTTGTTTGTACATGCCATTGCGCGAATCTTCTTCAAACATCATCAATCTCCGTTTTTTCAACGGAATGTGAGTCAATATCGATGAAGTGGTATTATTCTCGCCCGAAGAAACGTGATGTAAGACTTTCTTTCTTTCTTTCTTCACTTTGACACCGTTCAGCGAAGAAGGCGCGATTAAAGTTGTACCCTTTGCGGCGGGTGGCTTCTTATCTTGCTTGTTCGTCATCAATTTCGGCAGTTTTCGGTCGGACGTTTTCTTTTCCTTTTTATTCGGGCTCCCTTCCCCTCTCGCGCCGGATTTCTTCTTTTCTTTCGTCGGTTTGTTCTCCGACGTTCCACCGACGCCGTTCGCATCTTCTTTCTTAACGTCTAGTAACGTTTTAGCCGCACCTGGTCGGTTTCCTCGCATGGTTTTCGCGTTTGCCTCGTACATCGCCGTCGCTGCGGCGAGCACTCTTTTTTGGTTTTGGATTATCGCTTCGCCTTCTTTCGCGTTCTTGATGCCGCCGCTGGCGAGACCGCCAAAACCGCAACATGCTCGACATTTCTTTCCAGGAAAGTCGTCCAAGACTTTCCACGATCGTGTGCCAGAAGGAGTGACTGGGAGCGACGCGTTGTCGATCACGTCGACGATTATTCCGTCGACCATTTTCGTTTTTCTATTCTCGCTACCTCTATTCTCGGTAGTGCCGCCTTTCTTGCTCTTGTCGACATTTTTCGAAATACATTTATCTTCGTCCTCCCAGTCTTCCAAGCAGTCTCTGTGCGCAATAGCGCCTCCACCTAAACAATTACACGCTTTCACCATCGGTTCGATTTCATCCGTGTGTTCGCACCCGCACACGCAGCACACGCATCTCCTCTTGGCGCTGACCGAGTTGCTACTTTGTGAGTTTGGATGGAGCGCAAATTCTGTCTTGGGGTCAATGCCGAGCGCTTTTGCGACGTATGATTGTAATCCCCAATCGTCGTCTTCGATGATTTCACCTTTTTTTATCATATCTTGCACGAGGGCTTCGTTTTCTTCCTCCTCTCCCGGGTCGTCCTCTTTCTTCTTTACGTCGTCGTCGTCGTCGTCTAAATCCACCAGCAGCTGCCTCGGAAAACTCACCACATTCTTTTCTTTCACGCACGTTGAACATTCGTACCCTTCTGGAATCGCCTCTTCCGATTTCACCCCGCAACACTCCCCATGTTCCCACGCGCCGCACGTCTCGCACGCCAACATAAATCCGTACTCCTCGTTATCTCCACACGCGCAATCGATAAAATCCTCGCCCATTTCCCCAGTATACGCGCACGGATGTTTCATAGCTCTCTTCCTAGATCCGCCTATTCCAGATTTTCTCGGATTCTTCGCGATGGGTCGATCGTGCAACCATTCGTTGAACGCTTTCGATAACGAAAATTTCACGGCCTTCTCCTTCGCCTCCGCGCCGTCCGGGTCTTCAGACGGGTCGTGTATTCGAAACGAGCGAGTTTTTATCGGAGTCGTCGTGCTTCTACTAGATGGTGATGTGTTCGGTGTGTTGTTGCTATCGTTGTTCTTCTTGTTCTCTTCTTTTGTCGTTTTCTTGCTCCCGTTTTTCTTGCTCTCCTCCATCGGTTGCTTCGACGACGAGTTGTCTCCGTACGCTTTGGCCACAATCGTCCAATACTGATTTCCAGTTGCAAAGTTCTTTCTCTTCATCAAGAACGCGAATCCTCGACCGTCTTCTTCTTCTTCTTCGCCCGTTTCTTTCTTCGTCTCGTCGTCGCTCTTTCTTTCGCGTTTCCTCGTCTCCTCTCTGCACAGGCGCGCGACCGACTTTTGTCTCGACGCCGACGGAGAAGGCG
>MDTG01375062.1_pt1 | contig 10443 bp, 10 predicted proteins | sample 811421 | NCBI WGS metagenome assembly MDTG01 (sample SAMN05326645, study PRJNA326480) | marine metagenome | isolation source: seawater | place: Pacific Ocean: South East | collected 2011
CAAATGTTTTACTTTTTTAAAAACTTTGGATGGTTTAAAACCCACTGAATTCGATGGAGAATTAGTATTCTTTAGGTATTTATATTTTTTCTCTAATTTGATTATTTCTAACTTTAATTCATCAAATTCTTTATCTTTTATTAGAGGATCATTTAAATCATAATAATGCTTATTATACTTTTGAAATAGTCTTATCTTTTTTAAGTATTTTTGATTAATTTTATCATCGGACATTTTTAAAAAAGATTCTTAATTCTACTTAAAATTTTACTTTTCTCTTCTCTCTTTTCAGGAACTGAAATTTCATATTTTCTATTAAAAATTTTATAAGTTTCTTTGTACCATTCTCCAGAATTATAATTGTAACCCAATAAAGATGCATATTTAAGAGACTCTTTTTCCATTCCCAATTTGTAATATAATTCTACAAGTCTATGAGTTGCCTCCTCGACATGAGCTGTTGTCTCATAGTTTTCTAATACATTTTTAAATCTATTAATAGCTGGTATCCATTTTTTTTTCTTTATATAATGTCTTCCTATATAAACTTCTTTTGCAGCTAATATATCGTTAATCAAATCGATCTTAAATCTTGCATCATAGGCGTAATCGGTATTTGGAAAATTTTTAATTATAAAAATAAGTTCCTTTTTTGATAAAATGAGCGGAGCTAAGTCTTTTTTTTCTCCCTCAATGGTTTCATAATAACACATTGCAAGTAAATAATGAGCATAAGCTAAATTTTTATCTTTTGGATATGTGTTAAAATATCTCTTGAGCGTTTCTATCGCCAAAGAATAATAATCTTGCATGTAATAAGAATAGGAAGCCATTAAAGCTGATTTGGAAGCCCATTCCGATTGAGGAAATAAAATCTCAGCTTCTAAAAATTTATTAGATGCTGCAAAATAGTCTTGAAGATCTAATAAACGCATACCTTCTCTATAAGCTGAAATCATTTCGACTTTTTGATTTTTCTCTTTTATAAGAGAAATGTTTTCAGTTTCTTTACTGCAAGCGGATAAGATTATTATAGAAAAAAAAATTAATATAATTTTAAATTTTAACATATCGTAAATTATATAATTTTAAAAAAAAATTATAAAGATGAATATTGTGTTAAGCTATTGATTTTAACAGTCTTCTATTTATTAGCGTGTGTGGTAGTGATCTTTCTTGAATTTCAATTATTGAAAAATTCTCTTTATTTTCAAATACCTTCCTTAATAAGTTATTTGTTAAGTAATGGCCTCCTTGTGAACAATTCACACTGGCTATCATTCTATATCCGCTAGTGTATAAATCACCAATACAATCAAGAATTTTGTGATTAACAAATTCTTTAGAATTTCTTAAACCCCCAGAGTTTAATATCTCATTTTTTTTAACAACTATAGCATTCTCTAAACTTCCACCTTTTGCTAAACCCATTTTTTTAATTTTCTCAATATCTTCGTATAAACAAAAAGTTCTTGATTCAAATATTTGATTTAAATCATCCTCATAAACATTCACTTTATTTTTTTGATTTCCGATAGTTGGGTTTTGATATTTTAATTCAAAATCTATATCTAAGCTCAATTTGGATGGTTCAATTGAAATAAATTTGTCGTTATCTTTAAATTCAATTTTTTTATTAATTTTAATAATCTTAATTGGTTTATCACTTATCTCCAAACCTACAGATAGTATTTTTTGAATAAAAACTTTTGCTGATCCATCTAAAATCGGTACTTCTTCATTGTCTATTTCAACAAGTGCATTATCAATCCCTAAACCAAATAAAGCACCCATTAAGTGCTCTATAGTTGAAACCTTAAATCCCTTGTCATTGCAAATTGTTGTGTTAAGCGCAGTGTTACTAACATTCATAAAATTTGGGTAAACAAGATTATTATCTTTTACGTCAACTCTTTTAAATACAATGCCGGTATTTGGTTCAGAAGGTTTAATATTTATTTTAACTAATTTTCCAGTATGGAGTCCGACTCCACTGAATGATACATTATTTTTGATTGTTTTTTGATTTAATAAAGACACGGTATCTTTTAGACTTCTGAAAACCGAATTAAAAAACAAGAAATATTACGAGAAAATACAGATTAGTTAAAAAAATTAAAAAATTTCTCAAAAAAACCTATGTTTTTTGGGTTTTTTTTTAAAATTGTAACCTCATTTTCATTTAGTCCATCCAAAACTTTGAGCGCAATGTTGTAAATGTTATTATTTTTTTTATTTTCAAAGCTATCGAGATACTTAAGGCTCAGAGAATTGCTTATTGAAATTCGATATTTAATAAAAATTTTCTCAAGATCTTTATAAATATGAACTGGTAAACAGATAAATGATAAGTCAATTGAAAAATTTTTATGATCTTTAATGTTGGGTAGAATCTTATAATTTATATTATCGATACAAAACTGATCTATTTTAATATGAAGAATATTTGTGTGTTTTAATGTTTTTTCACATAAATTTTTTGCCTCTGTTAATAAATTATTTATATAATTAGAGTCAGTATTATCAGTATTCTTTTTTATAGAAAGGTGCACTTGAAAAATATCATTAAGGTCAATAATTAAAAAAACATTTTCAATATACTCTTTTAATAATTTTTCAATTTCAAATACATTTTGACTCAAAAATTCGTCCAAGAAATTCAAATTTAAATAATTATCTTGATTATTAACGATAGATATTTTTTCATAAATAATCTTATTTAAATTATCCAGAACAACAATTTTGAACTTGTTTAAACTTATAAAAATAAAAGTTTTATTATCTAAATTATTTTTCATTGATAATGATTTGACCATTTTGACGAAGATCAAAAATTATTTTATTTTTAAAATTTTTTTCTTTAGATAATCGAACGAACAAATCTAAGGAGTCTTTTATATTTTTTCTAGGAATTTTAATCAAATAACCACTGTGGGTTTCAATGTCCCATCTTCTTGACTTAAAAAAATATAAATTTGAAATTTCATTGAATTTAAATTTTGATTTATCAATGTTTTCTTTCAATATGAGAAATTCTTGAATATCTAAATCACCAAATACGAAGGGTAACTTTGTTTTTAAAAGATCATACTGTATAAGTTTTCCATTAGAACCAATTAGATAATTGAATCCATTTATCTTTGTGATTGCTAAAAATTTTGTTTTTTTAATATCTATTTTTAAAGTTGATGGATAATTTTTAAAAACTTTAAATTGTTCAACTATATTGAATGAGCTTATTTTTTTTTTTAGATTAATTTTATCTACGAAGAATATATTTTTTAAATTTGTATTTTTTAAAATTTTTTCCATTTGATTTCTTTCCTCTTCGTTAAGTCCTTGAATTTCAATATTATCGATGTTAGGAAATTTAAAGTTTAAAATAGAACTATTATTTATTGTTGCTAATAGAAAAAAAGTAAATAAGTAAATTATGATTTTTTTACTTATTGATTGACGCATCTTTTAAAATCAATTTGATTAAATTTATAAAATTAATACCTTTGTGAGATGATATTTCAGGTACTAAAGATAACTTCGTCATTCCTGGTTGAGTATTAATTTCTAGTAAATAAAATTTTTCTTTATAAAATTTAAAATCTGATCTAGTAACTCCTCTACAACCCATCAAATTATGAACCTTTAATGTAATATTCATAAGTTTTTTATAATTTTTTTTTGAAATATCAACTGGAATGATATGTTTGGTTTTTGCACTTAAATTATATTTAGCTTTATAATCATAAAACTTTCTTTTTGGTTTAAGTTCTATTGCTCCAAGTTTTTTATCCCCAATAATCGCAGCCTGTATTTCTCTTCCAGGAATAAATTTTTCAATCATAATTCTTTTATAATTTTTGAGAAATTTTAACTTTCTTATAAGATTGCTTTTTGTACATATAAAAACGTTTACACTTGAACCTTCGTTAATTGGTTTAATTACAACAGGAAAACTTAATTTTGTATTTATTTGCTTAAAAAGTTCTTTATTAGATTTATTGAAAGAATATATAAAATATTTTGGAGTTAAAATGTTATTTTTTAAGAAAATTTTTTTTGAAATTTCTTTATCCATTGCTAGTGCAGAGGAAATTACTCCTGAATGAGTATATGGTATGCCGATACTTTCTAAAATTGATTGAATATATCCATCTTCACCAAATTGACCATGCAAGGCATTAAAAATTATTTCAGGTTTAAATTTTTTTATAATGTTTAATAATCCTTGATTTGGCTCTGATATTTTTACAATAAAATTATTTTTTCTGAGCTCTTTCGCAACTTGTTTTCCAGTCTCAAGGCTTATAACCCTTTCCTTAGATATACCACCTGAAATTATTAAAATTTTTTTTTTCAAACTATTCCAATATTTTTATTTCTCTATCTAATTTAATACCAGTTTTTTTTAAAACTTGATTTGATACATAATCAATTAATTTCTTCATATCTTCAAATGAAGCATTGCCATCATTAACAAAAAAGTTTGAATGTTTCTTTGAAATACAGGCATCTCCAAATTTTACATCTAAAGAAATCGATTCTCTTATCAATTCCCATACTTTTTTATTTGTTTGTTTGATGGGATTTTTAAAGGTACTCCCACTTGTTTTGATTTTCGTAGGTTGATTTTTGTCTTTTTTAGATTTCATTTTTTCTATTTCTTTATTTATTTTACTTAAATTACTTTTTACACCCTTAAAGGATGCGCTTAAAAATATTAAGTCTCCAGGAAGATCATTACTTCTATAATCAAATTTAATTTTTTTTGAAGGAATTGTAACTAAGTTTCCTTTATAATCTAACGCTTGAATTGATAAAAGAATATCCTTAAATTCTTTACCGAAACAACCAGCGTTCATTCTTATTCCACCCCCTATTGACCCTGGTATGCATGACAAGAATTCAAACCCACTAATATCATTTTGAGCTGCAAATTCAGATAAATTTTTATCTAGAACTGCGCTTCCAGATATTACTGTATCCTCTCTCAGTAAAGACAATCTATTGAAATTTCTACTTAACTTTATAACAACTCCGTCAAAAATATCATCTGGGATTAAAAGATTTGACCCTGCCCCAATTATGAAAATTTTTTCATTGTTATTTATCAATTTAAGAAATCTTATAAGTTCTTTTAAATTATCTGCCTTAAAAAAAACTTTTGTCTTACCTCCAATATTAAACCAATTTCTTTTTTTTAGATCATAGTTAAAAATTACATTGTCACCAAAATCTTTCAATAATTTTTGTAATTCTTTAATTTGCATCACATTAATTCTGGTAACTTTTTAATCCAATTTGAAATAGAACCAGCCCCCATACCAATTACAATTTTATTTCCATACATATTTTGTTTAAGAAATTTTGCTAATTGAATATTATTATTTACTATGAATAATTTTACTTTTGAATTTTTTATAATTTCTTTTGCAAAGTTATTATAATTAAATCCTAATTTTATTTTTTCTCCAGCTGTATAAATTGGACAAAGAATAACTGTGTCAGCATCTTTAAAAGAATAAGAAAATTCCTTTTTTAAATCTTTTAATCTTGAAATTCTATGTGGTTGAAAAATACATACTTTTTCATATTTACTATAAACATTTTTTACACCTTCTAAAACAGATCTTATTTCTGTTGGATGATGGGCGTAATCATCATAAAAATCAATTTCGTTATATGAAAAAATCTTATTAAATCTCCTTTGAACTCCCTTGAAATTTATTAGCCCCTTTTTAATTTTTGAGGGTGAGATGCCAACTATGAAAGCCACTGCTATCGCTGCAGTAGAATTTCTAATATTATGAATTCCCAGTAAAGGAATTTGAAAGTTTTTTAAAATTAGCTCTTTTTTATTAGGTAACCTTATTAATAAATCAAATTTTGAATATTGTTTTTCCTGTTTTATATTTCTTATTAAGAAATTAGCGTTCGATTTAGTTCCATAAGTATAGAAATTTTTATTCTTGATAGACCTAATTAGTTCGTTATTTATTTTATCATCAATGCATATAAATGATTTACCAAATGAAGGTACTTTTTTTATAAATTTAAAAAAATAATTCTTTAAATCTTCAATAGATTTGTAAAAATCCATATGCTCTCTATCTATATTAGTTATAATTGAATATGTTGGTGAGATATGAATAAAACTTCCATCTGACTCATCTGCTTCAAGAATTGACCAATCACTTTTTCCGAGTTTAGCTGTACTCATAATTGAATTTATAATCCCTCCATTTATTATTGTTGGGTCTAGTTTTGTTTTTTCAAAAATTGAACTAACTAGTGATGTTGTTGTTGTTTTTCCATGAGAGCCAACTACAACAATATTTTTCATTAGCGAAACAAGATTTGCTAACATTTTCCCTCTTTTGATAATTGGTAATTTTTTTTTTTTAGCCTCAATAAGTTCTGGATTATTTTTTTTTATAGCTGAGGAAATTACAACAATAGTTACATCTTTTAGATTTTGTTTTTTTTGACCAATAAATATTTTTACATTATTTTTTTTTAATTTTTCGATATTTTTATTTATTGCAATATCACTACCTTGAATTTTAAAACCTTTAGCTTTCATTATTAAAGATAACCCACTCATACCTATTCCACCGATTCCTATAAAATGAATAGTTTCTTTTTTAGCTAATACAATTTTCATTTATAATATCTAATATTTTTTGATTTACATTATTCCACGAATTTTGGGAATTTAATTTTTTTAAATTATCTTTTTTTTCATTATAATCAGTTTTATTTTTTAGTAAGTTGGTTAAAAAATTTTCAAGACTATTAATGCTTAGGTCTTTTTGATTCATGATCCAACAACAATCTAAATTTTTATAAAATGAGGCATTTTGAAGTTGGTGATTATCTTTTGATGATTGTAACGGTATAGCTAAAAATGGTTTATTCATAATCGATAATTCTGCTAAAGTTGAAGCTCCAGCTCGAGTAATACAAAAGTCAGATACGGATATTAAGTCTGCAAAATTTTCATCAAAATCAAAGATCATATTTTCAATATTTTCTTTTTCATAAACATTTTTTAGATTAAGTATATTTTTTGATCTTGTTTGTTGAATTATTTTAATTTCATAATTCTTAGATAAATTGATTATGACAGTATGAATCATATTTTCAAAAACTTCGGCCCCTTGGCTACCTCCAGCTACTAAAAAACAAAATTTTTCATTCTCATTTTTTAATTGTTTGATCTCGTAAAATTTTTTTCTTACTAAAGATGGTATAATTCTTATTTTGTATTTATATTTTTCTGGGAAATTAATTAATTGCTTTGTATTGCAAATAATTGCTTTACAAAATTTTAAAAAAAATTTATTTGCTCTTCCTAATACTAAATTAGGTTCATATAAGTATATTTCCAGTTTCAATAATTTTGCACTTATACAAACAGGTAATGACATATACCCACCGGTAGATACAACTTTGTTAATTCTATTTTTTTTCAAAAAAAAGTAGGATTTGAAAATTAAAAATGCAACTTTGATGAACTTAAACAAAATTAAGTAATCAAAATTAAGTTTGGGAGTATTTAATATATATATAATATCTTTATCCTTTTTGATAAATTTATATCCTCTTAAGTCAGTAGATATAAATATTCCATAATCTTTTCTTAAATGATCAGCTAGTATTTCAGCTGGCACTACGTGCCCTCCTGATCCACCCGTTGAAATCAAAATATTTTTTTTCACAAATTTACACTTTTCTCTTTGTTAAATTAAGAATTATACCTGACAAAATAGAGATACTTATTATTGAAGATCCTCCATAGCTCAAAAATGGTAAAGTCATTCCGGTAGTAGGAAACAATCTTATATTAACTCCAATATGTATCATCACTTGAATAAGAATTAAACTAATTGAACCTGTTAATATTAATTTTATTTTATTGTCACTCTCATTATATACTTTTCTTAAAACTGAAATTATAAATATTAAAAAAATTAATAAAATTAACATTATAAAAAAAACTCCAAACTCCTCTGAAATTACAGAAATAATATAATCCGTATGAGCTTCGGGCACTCTATTTTTTAATGTACCTTCACCAATACCTTTACCAAAAAATCCACCACTTATGATTGACTCCAAAGCTTTGTCTGATTGAAAATTGTGAGTGCCTGTGTCTGGATTTAGGAAGGAAAGTAATCTACTTTTAATATATTCAAAACGTGGAACAAAAAAAATCATTAAAGAAAATCCAATAATTGAGATTAAAGCTATTGAACTAAGAAAAAAAATATTTATTCCTGAAACAAAAATCAAAATTAACCAGCTAAGAACGATTAACAAAGTTTGACCTATGTCAGGTTGAAAAATCAATAAGCTTGAAACTACAATGGTTAATATAAATGATATTAAATACTTAACACTTAAATTTGAATATTTTTGAGAACAAAGGATTAAGCTTATCATCACAATTAAAAATGGTTTGACAAATTCAATAGGCTGTATCCTAGGAAGTATTAATAAATCAATCCATCTTTTAGAGCCTTTTATCTCTACTCCAATAAAGGGTACTAAAAATAACAATATTAAAGATAAACAAAAAATTAATATTGAAATTTTATATAGCTGTTCTTTAGGAATAAATGAAAAAAAAAATATTACAAAAAATCCAATTATTACAAAAAAAGTGTGTTTGAAAAAAAAAAAATAAGTATTTGTATCTAATTTATCTGAGGCAATTAATGATGTGGAAACAAGTGAAAAAAATAGACCTATAAAAAATAACAATAAAACTAAAGATAAGATAAATTTATCAATACTTTTCCACCATTGATAGTAGGAAATATAACTAAAAAACTTTTCTTTTAAGAACATAATTTTTTATCAATTTATTAAAATATAAACCCCTATCCTCAAAATTTTTGAAAGTATCAAATGATGCTGAAGCTGGACTAAATAAAATCGTATTTCTTTTAAACTTATTATTGTCAATATCGATTAATATAGCCTTTAGTGCATTTTTTAAATTTTGAAATTTTTTAAATCTAACTTTATTTTTTAAATCATCACAAAATTTTTTATGATTTTTACCAAAAATATAGGCATGTATATTTCCATAATATTTTTTTGACAAATTTAATTTATCTTTTTTTTTCGGAATTCCTCCTATTAACCAATTAATATTATCATACATCTTCAATAATTCTTCTGATGATGAATAACTTGTAGATTTTGAATCATTGATAATTATTAATTTTTTTTTATCATAAATTATTTGTTGTCTATAATTTAGACCTTGAAACTTATTTATACTTTTGAGCAAAATATTTTTTTTAATTGGGAAATTTTTTATTATTTCTAATACAAAGGATAGGTTTGCTTGATTTGTTTTTGAGTCAAAATATTTATTATCAATTTTTTTTAGAAATTTTTTATGGATTTTTGTATTAATCTTTTTTATTTTAGTATTAAGTTTATTTCTTTTAAGTTCACGTTGAGTAAAATAATCATTTTTATTCATATATCCTATAAATCCTTTTTTTTGATTTTTTAAAAGTTTAAATTTAGCTAGTACATATTTTTTTAAATTGCCGTGTCTTTCTAAATGATCAGGTGCAATATTTAAAATCGCAGCATATTTTGAGGTAAAAATTTTACTATATTCAAGTTGATAAGATGAAGCTTCAATCACAAAAATAGTTTTTTTTGATTTTCTTTTTATTGATAGAATTGGCGTACCAATATTACCCACCAGTCTTGTATCCATTTTTTGATCTCTCAAAATGTCATATAAAAGTTTACAAGTTGTGGATTTACCATTTGTGCCAGTGATTGTAATACAGTCATTTTTAAAAAACGAATAAAAAATATCTAAGTCAGTATAAATATTTTTGCTATTTTTTTTTAATAATTGGTTTAATTTACAATCATTTTTATTTATTCCTGGACTTATAACTATAAAATCAAATTTGAATTGTGATAAGTTTTTTGATGAAAGAATTCTTTTTTTGATCGATTTGCTTACTTTTAAATTAGTATCATCGTCGTATAAATAAACTTTACTTTTAGATTTAAGAAAATGAAATGTCGAAAGGCCACTTTTACCTAGTCCATAGATTAAAACTTTTTTGTTAAAAAAAATTTTCGAATTTTCATTCATTATCTTAATTTTAATGTAGCTAGTCCTATCATTGCTAGAATTATAGAAATTATCCAAAATCTAATAACTACTGTTGACTCAGGCCAACCTTTTTTTTCAAAATGATGATGAATCGGTGCCATTTTAAAAACTCTTTTGCCGGTGAGTTTAAAAGATATAACTTGAACAATTACTGAAACTGCCTCTAGAACAAACAATCCGCCAGTGATTGCCAAAACTATTTCATGTTTTGTTATTATTCCGATTGCTCCGAGCGAACCACCAAGAGATAAAGAGCCGGTATCACCCATAAAAATTTTAGCGGGTGG
>MDTG01051756.1_pt1 | contig 10442 bp, 7 predicted proteins | sample 811421 | NCBI WGS metagenome assembly MDTG01 (sample SAMN05326645, study PRJNA326480) | marine metagenome | isolation source: seawater | place: Pacific Ocean: South East | collected 2011
AGATATGTATGGAGATCAATGGACTAAGGAATTAGAGGACTCAGTCAACACAGTAAGAGTTTTTTCTAGAAATAGGTGTCCAATCGGATGTAAGTATTGTAGCTCCACATTCCAATTGACTTTAGCTACTGAAGGCAAGGTTCCAGTTGTTAGCCAAACAGAAGAAAGTTTAATACATGTAATTAAAAGAATAAAAGATGCCCACAAAAATGTAAAAATGATTTATCTAACTGATGATGATTTTATTATTAATAAAAGAAGTGTAATAAAATTTTGTAAATTAGTTGTAGAGCATAAATTAAACGATCTAAAATATATGGCATTTTCTAGAATTACAGATCTAAATGAAGAGGTAATTAGTTGGCTTAAAAAAGCTAATTTTGTAAAATTGAATATAGGTGTCGAAAGTTTTTCTGAGAGGGTATTGATAGAAGTTGGAAAAAGATGTCCCATTTCAGAAATAGACCCAGTTTTAAAATTACTTAAGAAATATCAAATAAGACCATTTATGAATATAATTTTAACCACTCCAGAAACTAAAATGGAAGATGTAGAAGTAACTGTAGACAGAACTATAGAATATATTAAGGATCCATTTTACATGGCAGGAATTATAATTGGAATTCAACCTCTTAAAGGAACATTATATTATGAGGAGTATACAAATTTCAAGTCTTATGTAACAGACATTGAAGGCACTCAATTTAAAATTAGAAGAGATGATTATATTTGGGCAACAGACCCAAAAGTAAAAAAACTTCAAGAATTGTATCTAGATAGACAGGCGGATTATATTAAAGAATATATTTCACAAAATAATATAAAACATCCAAACCAGGCTGTACTTGCTCCTGCTCACCTTTATTTAGTAAAAGAAATAATTGAAGAAATAAAACTAGAGAAAGATCCAAATACACAAAACATACAAAGTGATCTTTACATGAAAGAAGGTGCTGGTAGGAACTATAAAAACTCGCCTTTATATAATGCCTATATGTCAGGACAAGATAATGCTAATCAAAAAAAGGCTGCTTTAAATAAAAATAGACAGTTTCGTGGCATTAAAATAACCACTGCCTAAATTACAAATAATATGAAAGTTAGAATGTTTGATTTGAGAGTTTTAGATAATCAAATAAATAAGGAATTAAATAATCATTTTAAGAAAGTTTTAAAACATGGAAAGTTTTTTTTTGGTCCAGAACTATACGAAATTGAAAATAAGATATCTAAATATCTTAAAAAAAAATATTCTGTTGGACTAGACTCAGGTAGCAGTGCATTATATTTGGCATTAAAGGCCCTAGGAGTTGGAAAGGGGGATGAAGTTATCACAACGCCATTTTCATGGATTATCACATCAAATGCAATTGTAGCAAATGGTGCAAAACCTGTTTTTGTAGATATTGGTGATGATTATAATATTAATGCAGATCTTATTGAAAAAAAAATAACAAAAAAAACAAAAGCGATTGTTCCAATGCATTGGGGAGGTCACTTATGTGAAATGGATAAAATAAATAAAATAGCAAAAAAATATAATCTTTATGTTATTGAGGATGCTGCACAGGCATTTGGGGCTTCATATAAAAGTTTTAGAGCTGGGTGCAACTCCGATGTTGGTGCCTTCAGCATGAATCCTATGAAATGCTTAAATGGTTATGGTGAAGCAGGCATGATTGTAACAGATAATAAAAAGATTTATGAAAAAATAAAAATTTTGAGGTATGCAGGAACTACTTCAGATCCTAAAAAAATTATAACAAATAATTGTTTAGAAATATCACTAAATCATAAGATGGATACTATTAACGCAGCAATGTTGCTAGTTTCTATGAAATTTTTTAAAAAAAAAACAAAAAAAATTAATGAAGTTAGAAAATATTATGATCTTCATTTGGATAAAAGAATTGAAAGACAAAAAATAAAAAAGGGTGAAATACCAGGTATTTATGCTTATCCAGTTAAATTAAGGAATAGAGATAAAGTAAAAAAATATTTACAAAAGAAAGGAATAGAGACCAAAATATGGAATTACCCATTAATTTCAGACTCTCCAGCCTATAAAAAATTCAATAAAAACGACACACCTAATGCAAAAAAGATTTTAAGAAAAACCCTAAATATTCCATTTCATGAAAAATTATCTAATAGTCAAATTAAACATGTGGTAGATAATTTAAACTATATAAATAATAAATATAACTAAATGATAAATTTATCTGAACAAATAATTAAAGATTTGATAGAAAAAGGTGTAAATACTTTTTTTGGAGTACAAGGTGGTGCTTGTGCAAGATTTATTGACAATATAATTAAGTATAAAGGCACATACATACCTGTTCTGAATGAACAATCTGCAGGTTTTTATGCTCATGGGTATCACCTGTCTACAAAAAAAACAGCAGGAATAATATTTACAACAGGACCAGGTCTGACAAATGCAATTACTGGAATTGCTTCGTGTTATTATGATCGGATTCCATTAGTTGTATTAACAGGTCAAGTTAAAAAAAAATTAAATATTGCAAAAAAAACAAAAACAAGAATGGTAGGCTTTCAGGAAGTTCCACATTTAGATTTATGTGATCCAGTCTCTGATTTGACATTAAAGATTGATAAGTCAAAAAAATATTTAAAAATGCGGAAAAATTTTTTGGAAAATTTAAGTAAAAAAGTTCAAGTAATAGAAGTACAAGACGATGTTCAAAGAGAAAAATTAAAAAAAAAATTAAAAAAAATTAATATTAATTCTCTGAAATTTGAGAAAAAAATAATTTCACCATCTATCTTAAGAGATATTAAAAATTCAAAAAATCCTGTATATATTTTTGGAGCTGGTTTTTCTAGACATAAGGATGTTAACGAATTATCAAAAATTACAAATAAGCAAAATATCTCTGTAGCCTTAACTTGGGGAGGACAAAAAGCACAAAATTTTATTAACAAAAAAAATTACATTGGTATATTTGGATCACATAACCCTGGCTATGCCAATGAAGTAATTGAAAAATCTGATTTAATAATAGCAGTCGGGTGTTCACTTTTACAACACCAAATAGGAAGAATAAATAGTAATTTTGCAAAAAAAGCTAATATAGTCTTTATAAACAATGATCTAAATGAATGTAAAAGAGCAAAGTATCAATTTGGTAAAAGATTATCTTTTATAAATTTTGATGCAAAAGAATTTATTTTTTCAATTAAAAATATAATTCAAAAAAAAATAAATCATAACTTTGAAAATAAAACTGTTTATCCCGTTAGTAATTTAGTCTCATTTTTTAAAAAAATTCCTCATAATAAAAGTGTAATATTTTCAGATGCAGGAGCCACTTTGAGCTGGAGTTACCAAGCAGCCAATTTATTAAAAAATTGCGCACCCATCTATACAGCCTTCAATTTACATTCCATGGGCTATGCTAATTGTGCATCAATAGGAGCCGCTATACAAAATGATAATGTTTTTTGTGTTATAGGTGATGGAAGTGTTCCAATGAACATTCAAGAGTTCGCATGGTTAAAAAGGTACAAAGTAAAGATTATAATTTTAGATAATCAGGGTTATGGCATAATTAGACAAACACAAAGAGCTTATTATAGCTCAAAGTTTTATGGTTCAGATTTTAAAAATAATTCATCTAAACTGCCAAATTTTAATCTTAAAAAAATTATAGAATCTTATGATATTAAGACAAGAATAGTTAATAAAAATCAACTTAACGAAAAAATTGTAAATCAATTTATTAAATCTAAAAAATCAGAGGCTATAATTATTAAGGTTGATTATTCTGCAGAAGTTAAAACTTATGGATAAATAGTAAGTTTTTTTGAAACTATGTTTTTTTTATTTTTGAGATTTTAAAAAATCTAAACTTGTATAAGCTTTCTATAATTGCAGAGAAAATAAAAGTTGAAATTAAACTATAAGCAAAAAATGGTATTGCAAGGGTATAACAATTAATTAATCCACTTACTGTATATCCATAAGATCCGAGTGACCATACTCCAAAATTTGTTATTATATAAAATGCACATGCACCTAGTAATGCTCCTGAAATTCTATTAATAATATTAATTATAAAAAATTTTGACATAAGACTAATTACAATTACACTTCCCCATGTAAAAAATGCTGAGCTATGAAACCCAATAAAAAAATCTGTAATTATAAAGCTTATCAATAAAGCTGGTATATATCTTGTTCCTAGCAATGCTGGCACATAAAAACTTAGTGCAAGTAAACTTGTAAAATTTGGTGGATGGGGAATAAATCTACTGGCAGACAAAACCAAAAAAATTCCAATAAAAATTTTTAAATTTTTCATTGATTTATTTTAATTAACTGAGCAATTGATTACAAGCTATATATTGAATAAGCTTGTAATCAATTGTGAGTCGTTAAAATTAGTAAGCTTTTCTAAACCCAAAACTTACCGATCTTCCATCTTGTGAGTATGTTCCTGGTTTTTCATATCTTTCATTAAGTAGATTTGTAAAATTTAATGAAATTATATTACCGTACCAATTTTTTTTAATTGACATATCCACTAAATCGACACTTTTGACAAATGAATTTTTTGAACCAGTCCAATCTATATGATCACCTATATATCTATGGCTTAAATCAAGATCAAAAGGACCATATACGGGTAAATTAATTTTTTTTGAATAATCTATTCCATAAGATAAATCTGGTCTACGGCTATTAGGGCCGCCAGTAGTAGTCCTGTTTTTAGCAAAGTGTGAGACAAAACTTATACTTTGGTCAGTACCTGAAAAACTTAGTTCACTTTCAAGACCTTCTTGGGTTGTGTCGGGCACTTTATTCTCATAACCAGTCCAAGATGAGTTTATCTTAATTCTATTCTTCATCCTTGTTCTATAAGCAGTTGAACTAAATTTTATAAGTTCTGAGTAATTATATTCACCATATAACTCATTAGTTTCACTTTTTTCAGGGTTAATGCTCGTATTACCTTTATCACCATAAAATTCATAAAGACTTGCGTTTTTTAAACCCGTAGAGTGAGTTGCTCCAATTTTAAATTGACCTAAAAGCTGTAAAAAATTTATTTTATAAGTTTGGTTTCCACCAGTTTCTTTATGATCATCGCTTCTGCCGTGAAGTGATAGAACTTGATTTTCGTTAAATTTGTAACCCGCATTTGTAAAAATACCAAGATTACTTAAATTTCCTCTTGTACTTGAAGCAAATGTTTTTGTTGTGTAGTGACCCCAATCATATTTATATTCGCTTCCAAAACCATATGAAAATTTATCATCTACAATCACATCTCTTTCAGCTTTGGCAACTAAAGATTCACTGTAATATTTATCTTTTTTACCTAGCACATAATATTTTCTATCATAATTATGATAATGAAGTACTAGATTATCTAGTGAATTTTGAGTTTTTCGTTCAATACCTGTCTGCAAAGCATACATTTTATTGTCAGCTGTAACAGATTCCTCTTGTGTATCTGATGAATCATAACCAGACTTAGTGTCTCTATAGTAAAAAGTTGATTTCAATTTTAAATTATCGTTTAACCACTTATTTCCATTTAAATTAACTTGATAATTTTTGGTTCCATCATATTCATGACCCTTAGCTTTAGCACTATCAGTTTTACTCTGATTGGCTACTCCTTTAAAGTTTAGGTGCCATCCATTATCTGTGATTTTTGTTGTATTATAGTCTATTGAATTATTTTTTAAACTAAAACCATTTACAGAATAACTATTTGTATAATCAACATCTGTTACAAAATTGATTGCTCCTCCAATCGCATCAGGTCCAAAATGCGCCCCATTGGAACCTTTATATACTTCAACTTGCTGCAAAGTTTGAACAAAATCTTGCCCAAAATCGTGCAATCCATTAGTTGTAGATTGATCATTTATTGCAATACCATTTAACATTACAAGTGTATGATTAGACTCTGAGCCTCTCATAAAAATACCTGCCAGCTGACCGTTTTGACCAGATTGATAATAATCTAAGCCAGAAACTTTTTTAAGTAAGTCAAGTGTACTAGTCGCACCTGAGTCAATAATTTGTTGCTTAGTAAAAACTTTTTTAGTCACTCCTTGACCATTATAAGCAGAAGTATTGGGTGTTTTACTAATTATTGTACATGGAATTCCATTATTGTTATTCCATTTACAATCTTCCAAAGCATAGGCACTAGAAATAAAAATTGATAAAAATAAAATTGATCTTATAAACATACGTCATCCTTTTATTAATCTCTAAAAATCATAGAGATTGATTAAAATAATGCCGTTGTTAATTTTTCATTGTAGAATAATAAGCTTTTCCTGGCTTCTATCCAACATCGGACTATACTGGGTGGCGCTCCGACTTTACAGTTGCAGGTACAGCCAATGAATTTCACACTGATTTCCCACCATGCATTTCAGTACAGTTGAGTAATATAAAAATTACTAAGAGACGTCAAGAAATAATGTTCAAAACATGAACACAAAAAAATATAATAAAATCAACAAGTAATTTAAACTTTGTACTCTTTTATTTTTTCCTTAAAGCTCTCTATATGTTTAGAATTAACCCACACTTGGTTTTTCTTATGCCAAATTTGTGTTTTGTTAATATCAACAAATCTATCATTCTTTAGTTGATTTTTTAATCCAAGTGTCCAGGCGCAAAAAAAAGGAGTAGTTGAAAATTCGGCTGCACAAATAAGGCCACCACCTTTAAATGCAAGAAAACATTGACTATTTAGAACTAAATGAAAGTCTGACAACAAAGAGGAACCCATATCTTTAAAAGAGCTTCCTAAATCTTTGCAATATAAAAGTTTTAAATTAAATTTTTTATCAATTCTTTTAACAAAATTACAACCGTACCTATCTGAAATTATAACAATTTTCATATCTTTAAACTTTTTTTTAATAGATTGGTATACAGTCAGTATATCACTTTCTTCTAGGTTTCTCTCTTTAGTCCAGGTTTGTGACTTACGAATATGCCAAGTAACATATTTATTTTTGGGGAATTTATTTGAGTGGTATTTCTGTAAAGTTTTCTTATTAAGTAAAAAATTTTTTAAAAAGCTTTTAGGTTTATTTTTTAATAAAGGATTTAACATAGCAACAAAAAATTCCCTTATTTGCTCCTGTTTCATGACCCTATCTTTATATGGCATATACATATTGTGAAATTTTTTTTTCTTAAAATTCTTCCAACTTATGTAATCAATTTTAATTAACTTTTTCCCAATTAAAATTTTTGAAATCTGGAAATACCATTTTATAAATTGTTTTTGTTTTTTTAAAGATAAACTTGTTTTAAAATTATTATGATATTTATCTTTTTTTATAAAATAAAGAGATACTTTTTTATTAGATACAGCAAAATATCTATAAAAAAATATAAAATAACAAAATTCACCTACTGAAAAGGGTTCTTTGTAAATATTTAGATTATAAACACCAACAACCCCATCATACTTATCTAAATTTTTATTAATTATGTTAATTTCATATTTATTTTGAAGATAAAAATTTATTTTTTGTGGCAATAGATAAATTTTCAAAAAAAAAACATATACAGGAAAAAATATTTTTTTAAACTTTAGTAGAATATTCATTTTTAATTAAATTTAATGTTTTAAAATTACCTTAAACACCTTTCCATTTTTAAAATCATTTATAGCAGAATTAAGATTGTTTAATGAATATATTTTAATTAGTTTTTTTAATGGAGATTTTAAAAATTGATTATTAAAAGTATCAATTAAAAACTTTTTATCTTTTTCAAGATTTATTCCTCCACCCCAAGAACCAACTATTTTTTTACCAGATATTAGTTCGTGAGGATCTATTTTAAGCTTATTTTTACTATTTGGGTGAGAAGCAAAAATAAAGGTACCATTTTTTTTAATCAAATTTAAACAATTGTTCATAGAAATTATACTTCCTGTACAATCAATAATATAATCTGCGAGTTCATTGATATTTTTTTTTAGGACATTTTTTTTTATATTTTTGTTAAATTTAATCAATTCAATACCAAGTTTAAGTTTCTTTAAATAATTTAATTTTTTTTGATTTTTTTCAACAACAATTATTTTTTTTGTATTTAAATTTAAAAGTGCCAACAAAACAAAAATACCTACTCCACCAAGTCCATTAACAATAAAAGATTTATTTTTCTTTGGTTTTAAATTTTTTTTTATAATTCCAACACCTGTTGGCAAAGAACAGCCTAAAATTGGTGAAATTGTTTTATTATTAATATGCTTAACTTTAATGCATCTATTTTCTGAAACTAAAGCATAATTTGAAAAAGTATTTATAGGTCCTGAGTTAATAAATCTTTTTCCATTTTCTATCTGTATATTGCTTTCTTGACCACCATTTCCTTTTATCCAGGTGAGTAAAACAAAGTCATTTTGTCTTAATTTTTTTACCTTTTTACCTACCTTGATTACTTTTGCATAACCTTCGTGTCCTAATAAATGAGGCAAATAAATATCCTTTCCTCTTTTACCATTTATTTCCATAATTTGGCTTCCACAGAGTCCACTAAATAAAATTTTTACTAAAACATGATATTTTTTTGGTTTGGGTAAAACTAGATTATCTAATTTTTTAAGAGGCCTGTTTAATTTATCGAGAAAGAAAACTTTATTATTTTTTGTGAACATATTCTAATTTTTTATTTTTAAAAATCTTCCAATTTTTATTGATCCAATTTATGGTCCTATCTACTCCATTCTCTACACTAATAAAATTAGGTTTAAAATTTAGTTTTTTAAGCTCATTACGAGAATAAATATTATAATATTTATCATCTGTTGTTTTATTTTTTTTTAAAATGACTGAATTTTTAAAGTTTGAATTTAATTTTTTACAAATAATATGAGTAAGTTTTTTTAATGAGATAAGTTTATTTGTTGATGGGTGGTAGACTTCACCAATTTTGCCTTTTTTGATAGCTTGAAATATTAAATTGGAATTATCTGAAATATGAATGAATGACCTATAAACTTCACCCATGTCATTTAAAAATAATTTTTGATTTTTTTTAATTTTTATTATTGCTTTTGGAATTATTCTATAAAGTTGTTGACCTTCACCATAAACGTTAGCTGATCTAACAAAAATAACAGGAAACTTATATTTTTTAATTAACATTTTTAAATATAGATCAAAACTTAATTTTGATAATGCATAGGGAGTAGTTGGATTATAGTTTGAATTATTTTTAAAATTACTTATGTTACCGTAAATCTCAGGAGTTGATATTTGAATAAATCTTTTCAAAAATTTTTGATTTTTAAGATAGTGAGCTAATTTGATTGATGATAAGGTATTTGTTTTAAACCAATCCTCAGGAGCATCCCAGCTTGTCCTCACAAAGCTTTGAGCAGCAAAATTTACTATGATGCTAGGTTTGTTTTTTTCAATTATCTTAATCATTTTTTTAAAATCTTTATTTAAATCAATTTTGTAAAAGGTAAATTTTTTAGGGTTTATAAAATTATACTCCCTCTTTATTTTGCTTCTACTAAGACCAATTACTTTAAAATTTTCCTCAATCATTTTTTTTACAAACCATGATCCACTAAATGAACTTGAGCCAATAATCATTACAGTTTTTTTCATTAAAAGGGTCCTGTATAATTTTTATGTGGAATATCGTGAATCTTTAGCTCATCAATATAGTGTTTTGGAATTTTTATTTTTCTTCCTGTGAGTTTTTGTGCAGATTTTAAAATATCAGTAAAGTTTGGATAAAAATTTTTAGTTAAGCTAACACCTGTGGGTGTTGGAAAATTAGGCATTGCTATTTTTATTGGAGCTTTTTTAAATATCTTAACATCATATGTGGATATAGTTGAAATAATTTCACTGGCTAGAGAGATGAATCCATGGTCCATATCTAGAACTATTAATTTTCCAGTTTTTGTAACTGATTCTAAAATTTTTTTTTTATCCAAGGGGTTAATAGATAGCAAATCGATTAAATCACAATTAATTGAATTTTCTTTTAAAATCTTGCAAGCTTTTATAGCCTCAACTGTCATAATTGAATTACTCACAATTGTTAAATCTTTGCCATTAAAAATTTTATGAGAATTTTTGATTTTAGGTATTTTATTAATCTTATTAACTTGGCCTGTTTGTTCGTGTAGCCATCTATGTTCTATAAAAATTACTGGATTATTATCAAAAATGCTTGCAACAAGAAGCTCTTGAGCATTATTTGGATTTGAGGGTGAAACTACCTTTAACCCAGGTATGTGAGCATATATTGATTGTAATGCTTGTGAGTGATTAGGGCCCTGACCCCAACCTCTGCCAACAATTAATCGAATTGTAATGGGAACAGAAAACTTTCCATCAGATGTGTAAAAAATTTTTGCAGCGTTGTTAATAATTTGATCAAGTGCCAAAAAAGAAAAGTCTAA
>MDTG01102728.1_pt1 | contig 10442 bp, 8 predicted proteins | sample 811421 | NCBI WGS metagenome assembly MDTG01 (sample SAMN05326645, study PRJNA326480) | marine metagenome | isolation source: seawater | place: Pacific Ocean: South East | collected 2011
GCGCCTAAAATTTTACTAAAAGGCAATCAAGAAAGTAAATTAAATGAGGATTACTCATCTAAATTTGATGTTAAAAAAAGATGCAGTTTGTTAAACATATCTTTTACTGAGTGCATGCACGATAATGTTAAGGAAATTAATGAAATCAAAAAATCTATTGGTGCTGAAATTGCAATAATTTCAGGAGCAAGAATTCTTAAAGCAAAAATAATTAGGTTGTTTTCAGAAGGAGTTGTGAATTTCCATCCTGGTAAGATACCGGAAACTTCAGGCCTTGATTCATTTTATTATACAATCAAGAATCAGATTCCTATGGGTGTCACTGCCCATTTAATTGATTATCGAGTAGATGCTGGGGATTTTATATTTTTTGAAACTTTGCGAATCTGCAAGGATGATACATTTTCTTCATTAAAGGAGTCTTTATATGAAATACAATTAATTGCTTTAAAAAGATACTTAAAAAATTTCTTAGGCAAAGATATTAACTTTATGGAAATAGATAGACCTAAAAAGAATAATCCAATGAATGATAATGAAAAAAAATATTTAGAATCAGAATTTAATAAGTGGAAAAAAGTTATTATTAAAAATCAAGAAAACATTGAAAGTGATTTTTTTTATTATTGTGTATCAGGCTCTTTAGATAATGTAATGACTTTAGTAAAAAAATATCGATATTTAGTAGATTTAAAAAATAGCAATGGCTATTCTGGAATTTTGTTAGCATCAAAAAAAAATCATAAACATATTGTAAGATTTCTCAAAGATATGAAGGTTAGCTAATATTTTTTAGATCTATATCAATTCTCATCTTATAGACAAAATAAAAAACCTCTAATGTATAATAATCAATCATATTTTAGGTTAAATATTTAAGTTTATATAATTAATAAACTCTGTGAGTAAACATGAAAACTAGTGAATATCATACGCCATTATCTTTTATAGATTTAGCTATTCAGCAAAAGTCAATAAAGGATAAAATTGATTCAGCAATATCAAAGGTTTTAAATCATGGTCAATATATTATGGGACCTGAAGTAAAGGAATTTGAAAATGCACTTAGAAACTTTACAGGTGCAAAGCATGTCATATCTTGTGCAAATGGAACTGATGCTTTAAGTCTAGTACTCATGGCATGGAATATTGGTAAAAATGATGCTGTTTTTGTCCCGTCTTTTACTTATGTTGCCTCTGCAGAAGCACCTGCCCAATTAGGGGCAACACCTTTTTTTGTAGATGTTTGTAGTGATAGTTTTAACATTGACCCAGAAAGTTTTAAATTGGCTATTTCAGAAGCTAAAAGTATGGGCTTTAATCCAAAGGTAGTTGTAGTAGTAGATTTATTTGGTCAGCCAGCTAATGTTGATCAAATTTTTGAAATTGCCAACAATGAAAATATTAAGGTTTTGGTAGACAGTGCTCAAAGTTTTGGTGCAAGCCTTGACAATCGAATGGTAGGGACTATGGGACACGCAACTACAACAAGCTTTTTTCCAGCAAAACCATTAGGTTGCTATGGAGATGGAGGTGCAATATTCTCAAATTATGACGATGATTTTGAGATTATTAATTCAATTAGGCTTCATGGGAAGGGTTCTCAAAAATATGATAACGTAAGAATAGGATTAAACTCGAGGTTAGATACACTTCAGGCAGCCATTTTAATCGAAAAGCTTAAAATATTTCCTAAGGAGCTTTTGTTAAGAGATAAAGTTGCTAATCGATACAATTCTTCAATATCTCAACATGTAGAAATTCCTTTAATTCCAGAAAATGTAACAAGTGCTTGGGCTCAATATACAATTAAATCTGAAGATCGCGATTATCTTCAAGCACAGCTAAAAGAAAAGAATATACCAAGCATAATTTATTATCCAATACCACTTCACAAACAAGAAGGTTACAAGAATTTTCCACAAGTTTCTTCTGGACTTTCAGTATCTGAAAAACTTTCTAGTGTTGTCTTAAGCTTGCCCATGTATCCATATTTAAGTGAAGATAAAATTGAAATGATATCATCATCAATCAAAGATATATTGGGCAAATAATATAATATGCTACCAAAAAATATATTCAGTTTTCAAAAATGAAATTTTTAGTTGTAGTTGGAGCAAGACCACAGTTCATAAAAGCAGCAGTCGTAAGTAAAGCAATTTCTAAAAGAAACATTACAAAATCAAATAAGAAAAATATAAATGAAATTATTCTTCATACAGGACAGCATTTTGATGAATCGATGTCTGATAGCTTTTTTGAAGATTTAGAAATTCCAAAGCCTAAATATAATTTGGGGTTATCAAGTCTAAGTCATGGAGCGATGACAGGCAGGATGATTGAAGAGATTGAAAAAATTTTAGTATCTGAAAAGCCTGATTGTATGATTGTATTTGGTGATACTAATAGCACTCTTGCAGGAGCAATTAGCGCTTCAAAGCTCCAAATTCCTATCGCACATATAGAGTCTGGTTTAAGATCAAATAATCTTTATATGCCTGAAGAAATCAACAGAATTCTAACTGATAGAGTTTCTACATTTCTTTTTTGCTCTTCGCATGAATCAATTAAAAATTTGAAAAATGAAGGTTTTCCTCTGCCAATGTACAATCGTGATCAATTATTATTTAATTTTGGTGATGTTATGTTTGATGTCATTAAAGTGTTTAAGGAAAAAGCTATAAAAAAATTTCCCATTCATAAAAGAGGACTTAATGAAAACAATTATGTCCTTGCAACTTTACATAGACCATATTTAACTGATTCACCTGATAATCTTAAATCTGCATTTGAAGCACTACAAAAAATTTCTGAAGATATTGAGGTAGTCATTCCATTACACCCTCGCGCCAAAAGCATGCTTAATAACTTTAATTTAGAATATTTATTAAATGGACTGCAAGTTTTAAATCCTCTTTCATATCTAGAAATGCAAAGTTTAATGTCTAGTTGTAAGGCAGTTTTAACTGACTCTGGGGGATTGCAAAAAGAAGCAATGTGGCATCAAAAACCATGTTTAACTTTACGTAATGATACAGAGTGGAAAGAAACTGTAGAAATGGGATGGAATATTTTAGTTGGAGTTGATAAAAATAATATTTTAAATGCCTGGAATAAATTATCTGTTCCAAATTCAGATGATATATATTGTTATGGTAACGGTAATGCTGCTGAATTAATTGTTGATCAATTGTTAGAATCAATTGATAGTTAAATGACATCATTTTAATTTTTAATAGGGGATAAATTTATATGAAATATTTAGTGACTGGAGTTGCAGGATTTATAGGTAGCTTTGTTGCAGATAAGTTAACAGAACAAGGACACGAAGTAACTGGTATTGATAGTATGAATAATTACTATGATGTAAATTTAAAAAAATATAGGCTATCTTTACTGCAGAAAAAAAACAATTTTAAATTTCTTGAACTTAATATTTCAGATCAATCTGGCATAGAAGATTTATTTCGTAATCATCAATTTGAAATAGTGGTGCACCTAGCTGCACAAGCTGGAGTTAGATATTCTATAAAACGACCATATGATTATGTTGATAGTAATCTTGTTGGCATGATGACAATTCTTGAAGGATGTCGCAATAATGATATAAAACATTTAGTTTATGCTTCTTCAAGTTCTGTTTATGGTAAAAATAAAAAAATACCTTTCAATGAAAATGACAGAGTAGATGAGCCTATATCACTATATGCTGCAACAAAAAAATCTAATGAACTTATGGCATATTCATATGCAAGCTTATATGAAATTCCAATAACAGGACTACGATTTTTCACAGTTTATGGGCCTGCTGGCAGGCCTGATATGGCACCATGGCTATTTACATCATCAATTCTTAATGGTGATACTATAAAAGTTTTTAATCATGGAAAGATGATTAGAGATTTTACCTATATTGACGACATTGTAGAGGGAGTCATTAGAATATCAGAATTAGTGCCTATACAGAAAGTACCACACTCTTTATACAATATTGGAAATAATGCTCCTATTAAATTATCAAGATTTATTGAAGCCATCGAATCATCTTGTGGTGTTAAGGCTATTAAGGAGTTTATAGAAATGCAAGATGGAGATGTGCCTGTAACATATGCAGATATTGATGCTCTTGAGAATGCTATAGGATATCGTCCACAAACAGAAATTGAATTAGGAATTGATAAGTTTGTTAAATGGTATAAAGATATTTGGCTTAATTATGAGTAATTATGCAGGGTACCTGGAAAGTATCACAAAACTTTTATTAAGCTCTGGCTTAGCGCAAATAATAACAATAGTTACTACCATTACATGTGCAAGATTATATTCACCAGAAAATTTCGCATATTTTGGGATCTATGTAGCAACTATATCTATTTTATTAACTTTCTCTACTGGAAGGTTGGACCTAGCTTTGATACAAGTAAGCAGCCTAAAAGAGTACAAGAAAATATTAATTTCATCTATTACAATTCTTTTAACAAGTGCTGCTATTTTTTTTGCAATAACTCAGTTCATGTATAACTTTAATTTCAATCAAGAAATATTACTGTTAATGTTTTTTGGTTTAATTGCAAATGGGATATGTCAAATTTACTCAAATTTATTCTCATCACAACAAAGATATTTAGAAATAGGACTATCAAGAATTTTTGCTGCAGTTTTGTTTGCAATATTTGCGATTAGTTTTCCTTTTTTAAATATAAAAATATCTTTAGGTCTAATTCTTGCTTCATTATTCAGCCAGGCTATGTGTGCAATTATGCTTATTGTTTTGAGCAAAGTACCTCTAAGCTATAAATTTATAAAATACTTCAAGTCTGTAATAATAGAGTACAAAGATTATTGGACACTTGATACATTTAGCTCTCTTTTAAATACTTTTGGCAGACAATTACCTTTAATAATTTTTCCCGCATTATTTGGACCTTTAGTTGCAGGTTATTATTTTTTCTGTCAACGCATCGTTGCTGCACCAGTAAACCTTATTGCAAATTCTGTTGGCAATGTATTTAGAAAAGATGCAACAAAGGAGTTTATAGAAAATGGAAATTTTTTAAAAATTTTTATTTTTTCTCTTACTAGGTTATTTTTTATTTCAATAATCGGCGTGATAATTGTCTTTATTGTTGTAGACGAAAATTTACTAATTTTTTTATTTGGAGACGAATGGTCAGGCATCCTGAATATTTTAAAAATGGTAATCATTTTTTATGCATTTAAATTTGTAATTTCACCATTAACCTATTCTTTATACATCGTGAGAAAGTTACATTGGAATTTATATGGCCAATTTTTTTACCTTTCTTGTTTATTTACACCTATTTTGGTTGGTTCATACTTGGGCTATAGTCCAGAATATATAATTGGGTTGCATGTTTTAGGAGCTTGCGTTGCATACTTGGTTTATTTAAGCATGTCATATTATTGTGCAATAAAAGGGTCAAAGATATGATCGAAATACTTAGTCAATTAAATTGGAATAGAACATCAAGAAATACAGAAATATCTGTTGGAGAAGTCGATTCTGTTGGCAAAGTTTTTTTTAAGAGAAGCTCTTTAATAAATGCAAATAATATAAATTTACATATAAACTCTTTTGAGATTCTTAATTCAATTACAAAAAAAATCGATGGCGCAGATTCCCCTCTTGTTATTAAAGAGTTATGTAATAAAAATATTATTGCACTCGAATTTATTTCTGAAAGCTCATTTCATGATTTATGGAAAGATAAAGACTATTTAGATTCAAAGATTTTATCTGATGTGAATTCATTATTTTTTTGGTTAAATGCATTCCATAATTCAACTATTGATGACAAAAATGATAACCCTTTATGTTATGTTGATTTTGGACCAAAAAATCTGATACCGTTGTCCAAAAAAAGCGCTATGTTTATTGATCCTCCAATAGAATTTACAAGAAAAAAAGCTTATTTTGATTTTGGAACTCTAGTTTTTGAAATTGAACGCTCTATGATTCAAACATCTAGGTTCAATCTTTTGTTCAAAATTCGAAGTATCGCGAAAAACTGGGTAATGAGCTCAAAAAATAATGATATTTATAGGTTATATATAAATGGTATTAATAATCATGTTTTAGAGGTTTTTAAAAGATATTTACAGTTTTATAAAAAACCAAAACCTTTATTTGAGTTGCTTAGAGGATTTTTAATTATTCCTCTTTTGATTGTATACATAATACTTTTTAACATATATGAGTTATTTAATAGAGCTAAATATTTCAAATGAATGATAAACAAATCTTTACGATAATCCAATTAGGCAATGATCAATTAACAAGCAAAGCAACTTATTATCCTAATGAGTTAAGAAAATATAATATTGAAACATTCTATTTTAGTGAAGATAGGTCGGGATTAAGCAAGGATACAATTAAAGAAGAAAAATTAGAAGCTATGATTGCTCCAAAAAATCTCATAGCTAGGTGGGTTAAGTTATTTTTATTATTTGTTGAAAAGAAACCAATAAGTATTGAGCTATACCTTAGTCAACGACCTTGGCATTTATTTTATTATTATTTATTAGCCAGATTTTTTGGTTCTAGAATTATTATTTGGTGTCGAGGAGAGTTAAGAAATTATTTTACTCACCATCCTTTAAGACGCTTAACAAACAAATTCTTACTTAAAAATGCTGATCATATTCTTCTCAGAGAGTTATATATGAAAGAGGTCCTTCAGAAAGCAGATATATATAAAGAAGAAAAAACAACTTTTTTTCCAAATGCGATTCCTATTAAAGAGGTCTTAAATGTATCGAATTACAATTCAAAAAATGTACTTTTTTTAAATTCTTTTAAAAGATTTCGCAATGTTGAATTAATAATAGAGGCAGCAGAGATACTAAATAATAAGCTACCTGATATTAAATTTAAAATTGTTGGAAGTACATTCGATAATGAAGGATATAGTCCGTCAAAAAAAGATTATGAAATTTTCCTTAGAGATCTCGTTCATCAAAAAAAATTAGATTCTGTAGTCACCTTTTATCCATTTAGCTCTGATCGTTTTAAATATTTTGAGGATGCATTTGTTTTCGTTTTACCTGCAGATATTGTTTTCTGTAACTATTCATTATTAGAAGCCATGAGCCAAAAAATACCTGCAATTGTAGCTGATACAGAAGGCTCAGATTTAATAGTAGATAATAAAAAATCTGGCTTCATTGTTGAAAAAATTCCAGCAAAGATTGCAGAAGCAATTGAAACACTTTTCTCAAAAAAATCATTAATTAAGGATATGGGAAATAAAAGTAGAGAAAAGATAATTAAAGACTACAATGTTGTATTGAGAGCTAAGGCACTTTGCAAATTATATAAAGGTTCTTAATGATAGAGATAACTAATCAAAGATTTAATCTGATTTTAATTCTTCCTTTTATTTTCATAATTGGAGCATTTTTTTCTTTTTTTTATAGTAGTAATTTTTTGGCATCAATTTCTGTCCTTGCATACATTTTTACAATGCTTTCTGCCATTTTGCTTCTAAGGGGTAGATATTCTTTATTGAATCCGGTCTTTATGTTTTGCGTTATATCTTTGACTTTGTATAGTCTCAACTGGCTTCCTTTTTTGTTTGTATCAGATTTGTATAATGATACGTATCATATTGTTGGTTTCGACTCTAGTAAGGTTGAAAAAGCAATTGTAAAGTTAAATTTACTTACATGCTTATGGTTAATTTGTGCCATATCATTTCATTTGACATGGCGTAATAAGATTTCATGGCGCTCAAGCGATATTGGATTTAATTATCGAAATATAGCTATTTTAATCATATTAATTTCTATATTTTCTTTTTTAACCTTAATAGACAAGGCTGGTTCATTTTTTGATCTCATGATTCAAAGAGAAATTACAAGAGAGGATAGATTAGCAGCATCAATTGGTAGACATTGGTTTGCTTTAGCACAAATGGGAATTTTAGGACTAGCTTTATGGGCATTTTCAGACTCCAAAATATTTAAAGCTTGGTATTTTTTACCAATTTTCTTAGTAGTTTTAGTAATAGGCTTCATAGTAAGCGGTAATAGAACATCAATAGTAATGTCTTGTGTCTTGGTTTATGGAGCTTGGGCTTTCAACTCAAAAAAACTTTTTTCACCAATTATAGCAATGATGTTGGTTGGACTCTTTCTAGCATTGGGATTAGCGACAGTTGTAAGAGAAGAAGGTTTTTCTAATTTACAAGAGTCTGGCTATGATACAGGAGCTCAAGAAATTGGTTTTTTTGAGAAATTATTAACAATTAGATCTGAGAGAGCTGTTCAAGGTAGCGCAAGCTTAGGTGTTTTAATGGCTCTTGATGATGGCTCACCTCATATTAATGGTGAATCTTTAAAATCTATACCATATATTCCTGTGCCAAGTTCACTTTTAATAGAAGAAAAGCCTCCAGCAGCAGGCAAACTAGCCGCACAAAAGCTTGCCGGCAGAAATGATACAGCTTGGCCAGTATCTCCTGTGGTAGAAGCTTATTGGAACTTTGGTATTTTAGGAGTAGTAATTTCAGGAATTATTTACGGATTGTTATCAGGATTTATTTATCGTGTAATGATAAACAACTTCGATAGTACAATTTTTTTGGTTGGGTATTTTAGTTACATAACTACTTTTTCAGTTGGTTCTGATGGATTCTATAAGTTTATTCCAGTCTTAATACCTCTGATATTTCTATATTTCGTAATAGTATTGTTTAATTCCATTAAAAGGAGAATGATAAGGATTGATTTCTATGATAATTGATCAAAAAAATGATGCTTTGTCAAACGTTTCTAAAATAGTATTTGCAAGTCAGAGAGAATATGAAATTCATGATGGAGAATTAATGACAATTGGGCCGATTGGTGCAGAGACAGGCGAAAACTATAGAACTTTATTCCCTACGATGAAAATTATTGGCAGAAAAAAGAGTAAATTAAATGCATCAATCAAGGTTCCATGCAAAGATTATCACTTGATTAGACTTAATTTAAAGTCACCCTACTTGGTATTTGATTATTTCGTTGCTATATATAAAATTTTAAGAATAGTTGGGTCAGCTGATGGTGTAATTGTAAGAGCAGGTGGTCTTGGTACACTCGTAGCAATAGTAGGAATTGTTAGACTGCGTCCCGTAGGCATTGAAGTAGGTGGATGTGTATTTAATTCTCTCTGGCATTATGGAAACATACTTGGAAAAATAGCTGCTCCATTTTCCTATTTATTAAGATGTCTTATTTTACAACTTGCAGATCGAGTACAAATGGTAACTCAAGATTATCTTCAAAATAGATATTTTATTAAGTTAGATAATCAAAAGTGTATAGGAATTTCAAATGTTGCTATTTCAAGACATCCTAAATCCATTCTAGAAAATAGAATTAACCGTAATTTAAATAATAAAAAAATTATTTTAGGAAGTATAGGATCTTTTAATGGAACTTTTAAAGGACATGATATCGCAATAAAAACATGTTATCTATTAAATGAAAAAGGCTATAAGGTAGAGTTAAGAATATTAGGTGCTGGAGATCAAAAGGGCTTCAAAGATTATGCCAAGTCAATGAATGTTGCAGATAAAGTATTTTTTTATAATCCTGTAAAGCCTGGAAAAGAGGTAGAGAATTGGCTTTCAGATATTGATATTTACTGTCAATTCAGCAGAAGAGAAGGAATTTCAAGAGCTCTGATAGAGGCTATGAATTTAGCAATTCCTGTTGTTGCCTCTAATGCAGGAGGTACATATGAAATTGTAAATAATAAATCACTTTTTGAGATAGATGATATAAAATCAGCAACCAGTATCATTGAAAAATTAATTAACGATAATGATTTTTACTCATCGATGTGTTGTTTCTCATATGAGAGCACTAAGCAATATGAAGAAAATTTTTTATCTAAGAAGCGAATAGATTTTTGGAGAAATTTTGGGAGTTAAAAGTTTAAACATGAGTACTAATAATAATTTAATTGATTGGCTGGAGTTGCAAGATATTGATCTTGATGATTTAAATAATACAACTCTAAATGAATTATCTGCAGCTGTTTCAAATGATACTAGGTTTTCTGATGCTTTAACTGCTTATGTTAATACTGCCAAATATGTAGACAAGTTGTCTATAGATTATAATTTTAAATATTGTTGCATCAAAGCAATTAGAATATATCCACATTTTAATACAGACCTTAATATATCTATATATAAAGAGGATTTTCCTAGGATTATCAAGCTATTAGAAGATCTGGGTTGGTCAAGGCGTTCTAGATGGTCTCAATTTAAAGAAGATATTGCTGAAAGGGGTAAAAGAAAAATGACTTACACCTCTGATAGTCAGCTTAGCGAAATACATCTTTATCCTGGCCTATCTTGGCATGGATTTGAATACACATCACCAGATGATGTGATACTTAATAGAAAATATATTAAATTTCTAAATACTGA
>MDTG01272223.1_pt1 | contig 10442 bp, 9 predicted proteins | sample 811421 | NCBI WGS metagenome assembly MDTG01 (sample SAMN05326645, study PRJNA326480) | marine metagenome | isolation source: seawater | place: Pacific Ocean: South East | collected 2011
AAAACCACTCTCCTATTATGAGAACAACTTGGGATCATTGATTCACCTCTTGCAAGTTGTAGAAAAAAATAAAAAAACGTGTTCATTTATCTTCAGTTCCTCCTGCACTGTTTACGGACAAGCTGATGCTTTACCCATTGGGGAGGAGGCACCGATCAAACAAGCTGCATCTCCTTACGGGAATACCAAGCAAGTCGGAGAAAACATTCTTAAAGACAATACCCATTCTAATCCTTTATTAAGAGTAATCTCTTTGAGGTACTTCAATCCTATCGGCAGTCACCCCAGTAATGAAATTGGTGAATTACCCAAGGGTAAACCACAAAATTTGGTGCCTTTTATAACCCAGACTGGAGCAGGTTTACACGAAAAATTAATGGTTTTTGGAGATGACTACCCAACACCCGATGGCTCGTGTATTAGGGACTATATCCATGTGGTAGATTTGGCAAAAGCGCATGTAGTTGGCTTGGAAAGGATGCTTAACCAACAGCAAAAAGAAAATTTCGAAGTATTCAATTTGGGTACAGGTAAGGGGAACAGCGTTTTTGAAGTCATTAATACTTTTGAGAAAATTTCTGGAATAGCCCTTAAATATGTAATAACAGCACGCAGAGCAGGTGATATTGTTTCTGCTTACGCAGACACCACTAAGGCCAATAACGAGTTGGAGTGGAAAGCCGAAAATGATTTGGAAGAAGCCCTCAGGACCGCCTGGGCATGGGAAAAAAAAATTCGTAACCTTTAAAAAAATCTTGTTATGAATTCCAGTTTTGGGTTTATTGACTACCTCATTTTTATTGTCTACGCCATGGTTATACTTGGGTTGGGCTTGTGGGTATCTCGCAATAAGGAGGGAAAAGAGAAAAGTGCTGAAGACTATTTTTTAGCAGGTAAATCCCTGCCTTGGTGGGCCATAGGAGCTTCATTGATTGCGGCGAATATTTCTGCAGAACAATTCATTGGGATGTCCGGTTCTGGTTTTGCGTTGGGTCTTGCCATAGCCTCATACGAATGGATGGCAGCCATCACGCTTATCATTGTAGGAAAATTCTTTCTTCCCATCTTTATTGAAAAAGGATTGTATACCATTCCTGAGTTTGTAGAAAAAAGGTTTTCCGCCAATCTTAAAACCATTTTGGCTGTTTTTTGGATCGCCCTATACGTATTTGTCAACCTAGCCTCAGTAATGTACTTGGGTGGTCTGGCCTTGGAGACTATTATTGGTGCAGACATGATTTATGCAGTAATAGGTTTGGCCCTGTTTGCAGCTGCCTATTCCCTTTACGGTGGATTAACTGCAGTGGCATGGACTGATATTATACAAGTTATATTTCTCGTTTTAGGGGGGCTGGTGACCACTTATCTTGCTTTAAATACAGTATCCCAAGGGGAAGGTGTAATAGAAGGCTTAAAACATATATACAATGCAGCACCAGATCGATTTGAAATGATTTTGGATGAAAGCAACCCCGAGTTTAAAAACTTACCTGGAATTGGGGTACTCGTTGGGGGGCTTTGGGTGGCAAATTTATATTATTGGGGCTTTAACCAATACATCATCCAGCGAACACTTGCAGCCAAATCTTTACAGGAATCCCAAAAAGGAATCCTTTTTGCCGCGGGGTTAAAATTAATAATACCACTAATTGTGGTCATCCCAGGAATCGCAGCGTATGTAATTATAAATGACCCCGAAATATTGGCCAGTTTGGGAGAAAGTGGAATGTTAAATATGCCTACTGAAGGCAAAGCAGATAAAGCCTATCCTTGGTTGATGCAATTTCTTCCAGTAGGTTTAAAGGGGGTGGCATTTGCAGCCCTAGTGGCTGCCATAGTTTCTTCATTGGCCTCCATGCTGAACTCCACCTCTACTATTTTTACCATGGACATCTATAAGCAAATGATCAATAAAAATGCTGATGACAAGCAGACGGTCAAGGTGGGTAGGATATCCGCAGCCGTTGCCTTGATCATTGGTACTACCATGGCACCTTTATTGGGGGGTATTGACCAAGCTTTCCAGTTTATCCAGGAGTATACTGGAATTGTAAGTCCGGGTATCTTGGCAGTCTTTATTTTGGGTTTATTCTGGAGAAAAACAACCAATAAAGCAGCAATATTGGGTGCTTTGAGCTCTATACCCATAGCAATGTTCCTGAAAGTAGGAGCTAAAGGATGGGCTAAAGGCAGCGCTTTGGAAACGGTCTTTCACGAGTTGCCATGGATGGACCAAATGGGACTCACGGCACTTTTGACCATGGCGATCATTGTGGTGGTGAGCTTAATGCAAAACAAAGGAGCAGAGGATGAAAATGGAATTACCTTACCCAAAGGGCTCTTCAAAACCTCCCCTGCATTTAATATCGGCGCATTCGCAACCATGATCATCATCACGGTCATCTACTCATTGTTTTGGTAGTCAGTTAACGTAAGAAGAGAAAACTTTCTTTAAACAGCATATTTAGCATAGTCTTTACTTAAATTATAAATAGTGAAAGAGGGAGGACTGAATATGTCTCGTCAATACTATTATAATGGATGGTGGTAACTCCATTCATTACCCATGGGCTTTTAAAGTGAAATGAATTCCTTGAGTAGCGCACAAAAAAAACTCCCATTGCATGAGAGTTTTTTAAATTTTTGAGTGAGAAACTTTTATTCAGCGACCTTTATTTCTACTTTTCTGTCGAACTCAACTCTTCTGTTGGCAGCTCTGCCCGCTATGGAGTTGTTATCTTGAGAGGGTTTTGTTTCACCATAACCGACAGTATCTAACTTATCTGCACCTACACCCATTTCTACCAAAGCATTCTTAACACTTTCGGCTCTTTTCTCGGATAGTTTTTGGTTGTAACCCACACTGCCGTCGCTTGATGCATGGCCCTCAATAACAATACTCGCTTTGGGATAGTCGGACATTAATTTGGCTAATTCAGAAAGTTTCACTTTAGAGTCCTCGGATATAGCTGCACTGTTGACAACAAAGAGCAATCTAGCATTTTCTCCAGTCAAAAAGTCTACGAGTTTCTGGGGAACTTCTGGGCAACCATTGTTTGCGACAGTTCCAGCCTCGTCTGGACAGGTATCATCCTTATCAGCAACACCATCGCCATCACGATCTGCCCACGGACAACCGTCATTACCTGCATCTCCAGCTTCTTGAGGACATTTGTCAATATTATCGGCAACACCGTCGTCGTCTGAATCTGGACAACCGTTCATTTCAAGTGGACCAGCAGCATTAGGACAGACATCGTCTTTGTCAGCTATACCGTCACCATCTCCGTCGGGGCAACCATTCAAATCTTGGCTGCCTGCTTCTTCTGGGCATGAGTCTTTGTTGTCGGGAATTCCATCTCCATCGGTATCAGGACAACCATTGAATTCTTTTAAACCAGGTACTTCTGGGCACTCGTCTTTCTTGTCTGATACACCGTCTTTATCGGTGTCTCCAGCGCCGAAGACATAGCTAAAACCAACTACGTGTTGAAGGTGGTTAAAACTTCCTTTCTCGTCTGAAGAGCGGAAGGAAGTGCTTGCATTTAGTAACACATTATCAGAAATACTAAAATTGAGCCCTACACCTCCTAGGTAAGTTCTACCCGACCCAGCGGAAGGGAAAATTCCATCGGCAGCTGTGTCTTTTTCAAAATTTGAAAGTCCATATCCAGCAAAAAGGTATGGGAAAAAATTTCCTTCAGACAAATTATATTTTAAAATAGCCTCAATTGCAGCGTAATCCAGGTCTGCATTATCTACTTCTAAACTATTCAAGCTGTATTGTGCTCCTATGGAAAAACCACCAGTTATGTAACGAGATAGACTTACTGCTGGAACTCCGAATCCTATTTTGGAATTAACTGCATCGTCCTGAACACTTACCAAATTCGCGCCTAGGCTTATGGCCCACGGATTGTCAGAAGTTTGACCGTACAAGAACACGAAGCAAGATAAAATTGTTATTACCGAAAAGTATAAATTTCTCATAACTGATAAAGTTTTCTCAAAAATAATAAAATATATCTAAAATTATATTATTCTGTCCAATTTAAACAACTAAACATCGCATATTGTAATTGCTTTTTTCAGAGGTTCCAGTGAATTTTTATCTTTTGGAATAAACTCTTGGGCCACAAAGCCACTAAATCCCGAGTCTACAATAGATTTCATGATCGCTGGATAAAATAATTCTTGTGTTTGATCAATTTCGTGCCTTCCAGGTACACCAGCAGTGTGATAATGCCCAATGTATTGGGAATGCTCGGTCAAAGTTCTGATCACATCTCCTTCATTGATTTGCATATGATAAATGTCGTAAAGCAATTTAAAATTATCAGAATTTAATTTCTTGCACAGCTCGAACCCCCATGACGAATTATCGCACATGTAATCCACGTGATCTATTTTAGAATTTAATAACTCCATTTGTAGGATAACGCCCTTTTTTTCTGCATGACCCAATATTTTTTGTAAACCTGATACGCAATTTTTTAATCCAGTTTCATCATCTAGAGCTCTTCTGTTTCCAGAAAAACAAATCAAATTTTTGTATCCCGCTGCGGCAACCATATCTATGTGTTTGATATAGCTGTCTATCAAGGTGTTGTGGTACTTGGGTTCGTTCCAACCCTCTGTTAGACTTATTTCAGCCCCATTACACATGGAGGAGGTCAGCTTGTATTTTTTTAAAATGGGCCAGCCCTCGGGTCCGATTAAATCGATTCCTGTGATGCCCATTTGCTTTACTTTAATGGCAAATTCTTCCAATGGAATTTCGTCGAAGCACCATTTGCAAACCGCATGATTGATGTTTCCTTTCATCTTAATTTGATTATTCGCATTATTATGCTCTTGATTTTTTAGATAAACAGTTTTAACTAAGGGAAGCGCTGCACCAGAAAGTGCAATCTGCTTTAGCACAGTCCTCCGTTTTAAATTTTGTTTATCACCCAATGTTTACCTAACATTACTTCTTATCACAATATTGTGAAGAATTTTATTGGATAGTCTTTTTAAACATACACCCAATTTTTCTTTACCACCAAAATTAACCTCCCATTTTTTGTGATCTACAGCATTGACCATTTTAACTGCAAAATCATCGACGTCCATTCCTTTTCTTGTAGCGATGTCATCCACACCGGTGGAACTTCCATCTCCCCTGACAGCATTCATAGCAATGGGTGTTTTTACAAAACCTGGACAGACCATTGTAACCTGTATTTTATCTTTTTCATGTTCCATTCTCAAAACATCGAAAAAACCGTGCAGGGCATGTTTGGCTGCAGCATATCCAGATCGGTAGGGCGATCCATATTTCCCCATCACACTGCTCACCACGACAAAATGACCACCACCCTGTTCGATAAAATAGGGCAAGATAGCCCTGCTCAATGCAATGGTTCCCAAATAATCAACCTCAATCAATTTTTTAAAAACATCGAATTGGGTGTCCACAATCAAAGACCGTTGACTGATTCCGGCATTATTGATCATCACATCGATAGATCCAAAAAATTGATATGCCTTTTTTACGGTTTCATCGGCAGCGTCAAAATCATTTAAATCCGATGTTAAAATACTGATATTTTCGGGCTGAGCACATTCTGATTTTATTTTTTCCAATGCGAGCTCCCTTCTGGATGAGAGGATGAGTTTTTTCCCTCTTCTGGAATAAATTTTTGCCAACGCAGCGCCGATTCCTGAAGAAGCACCGGTAATCCATATCACCTTTTGTCGCTGCTCCATCCTTTTCTTTTATTATACCACGATTGAACTCTGAGTAAAGCGTTTGATTCTATATCTTTCCAAAAAAGGTTAATGTCAGCAAAGTGATAATTCTTAATCCATGCGAAAAAAAATCTCCCAGGAATTTTTGGCGGAGAAGTCCACAGAACTCCATTGGTCACCTCGATAGAAACGCTATTGGGATATACAACTAAATCTTTATTCAATAACCCTTGGTGATCCTTTAACGCTGAATGTTTTTGTGTATCCCAATGAATTGGATTTGTGGTTACTCCCCCCTTGAACCAGCTCTCAAAATTTTTTGGAATTTTATTCATTTTATAGGAATTCCAACTCACAAACCCTGCTGTGGCCTTAGCTGAGGTCAAGGGCTCAATGGATTCGAATTCATCTGGGAGAACTCGAGCCCCAATGAGGTAGGCAGCTACCAATTTATTTTGTAAAGGTTTTTGGTCAAAAAATTCCTTGATTAATCTTTTGGCATGCATACTGCCCTGACTGTGAGCAGCAATGATGATTGGTTTACCCTTATTGTAGTTTTTTAAGTAATATTCAAAAGCTTTTTTTACATCTTGATAGGCTATTTCCCATGCAGGTGCTCCATACTGACTATAGGCTTCAACAAAAATTCTGTAGTGCGCTTGTCGGTAAAAAGGCACATAGAGGTTCGCTGATTTTAGCCACGAGGAAGCTTGGTATTTGACCGCAGTTTGTTGTACCTGGTCACGAATAGTAGAAAGCTCTATATCAGCATTCCATGCGCTGTTTTTTTTATCGGTCAATAAGGTGGGATAGACATAAAAAGCGTCGGCATTTTTATCATTCAAATTTTTATCGAATCCCTCTAAAAAATCAGGATGAATTCCTGGAAGCACTGCCCAGCCTTCGGCCTCTGAATAATCTGGTGGTTGAGGTGTAACCCCTGGATCAAAAACCATGGAACGGTAGACAGATCCACAACTTGACATGAGCAAAAAAAACAAACAAAAATAAAATCGTTTGTAGTGCAAAAGGTTCATTAATTTGAATGATAAATTATTAACATTTAGAGCAGCAAAGTTATTATATTTAAAATAACATTACATCAAAAAATAATATGAACGCAAAAAGTTAAGAGTAGTACTTCTGGTGAGTTACCCCTCACAGAGAAAAATGGATTAGTGACTTTGGAAGCTCATATTTTCGGATTAGATACAGGAATTAATGCCATCCATCTTCACTAAAAAGCCAATTATTCCTCCGATGACGTAAATTCTGCTGGAGGCCATTGTAGTCATACCTTCGAAAATCATGGCACATGGAACAGCCCCGAAGGGTTTCACCTTGGAGACATAAGGAATTTTGAAGCAGACTAAACAGGAAACGGGATGGTCAATTTTACAACCGATTTATGGTGCTTAGGATGTGATGATCCTGTGAAGAATATCTTGGAAAAGGCAATTATTATTCATCAAGGGACTGACGACTTTTTATTTCAACCCTCTGGTGCAGCTGTCGTTAGAATAAGCTTTGTTGGCATTATCAATTAGTGAGTGTTACCACTCTCGCTCTTTGTTGAGCTGTTCCTCATTTTCTAATTCTTCTTTTGAAATTACCTTAAGAAATGAAGGGTGTTGCTCTATCGCAAATTCAATTTTTTTTACGATAGATTCGAAAGACTCATTTTCGTAATCAATTTCCAAAGGTTGTTTTACTTCCATAGATTGAAGGATTCCCCTTTTTTTAATTCTAATTCCCTTCTTGTCAAAAGATCTTCTGAAACCGTCAATGACAATGGGTACAACCAGGGGTTTAAATTGTTTGATGATGTGAGAAGTTCCTTTTCTAATAGGTTTAAAAGGAGTTGTAGTACCTTGAGGAAAAGTAATGACCCAACCGTCTTCCAGGGCATTACCAATATTGGATATGTCGCTCATTTTCACTTGCCGCTGAACGTTTTCCCCCTTCTTTCGCCAAGTACGCTCAATGGAAACAGAACCAGCATAGGCCAATATTCTTGGGAGCAATCCCGCTTTCATAGTTTCTCTTGCGGCTACAAAATAAATATTGAGTTTGGGACTCCACAGATAACCAATGTTTTTGATCGAGTCAATGCGACCACTCAAGCTGGCGTTAAAAACATGAAACATGGCCACAACGTCTGCAAAATAAGTCTGGTGATTGGAGACAAAAAGCACATTGGTGTCAGGAAGTTGACGAATGATTTCCGAGCCCTCTACCTGAAGTTTGTTAAAACCCCGATATCGGCGATGGGTAAGGCATCCCAAAATCCGGATAATCCATTTTTTTAGTATCAAATAATGCCCAAATGGGTTTTTTTTGAACATCTCTTCTGTCAATTTAAGTCAAACAAATATATACTATTTGATGGTCTCACCAGCCAATAACATTTTAAATTCCGATAAGATCATTGCTGTAGCACCCCATACATCGTGACCACTAATATAAAATGAAGGGACTTCTACTACTGCCGCATCAGAGGCGTGCTGCAAACTTGTTCTGGAGGGTCTACTTATCAATTCATCCAGTGACACTTCTATAATTTCTTCTACCTCGCTCTCTTGTGGCGTAAATGAGGGTTTTTGCATTGCATAGCCAACAAAAGGTGTGATCAGGAAATTACTGGGTGGAACGTATAAAGGAGATAGAGATCTTAGACATACAACCTTTAATTCACTTATACCAATTTCCTCGGAAGCTTCCCTCAATGCAGTGTTCCACAAGTCAATATCTTGTAACTCGGGTTTGCCCCCAGGGAAACTAATTTGCCCCGAATGAGGTCCCTTGTAGGTTTTTCGCTTAATCAAAACAAAAGTTACTTGGTTTGTGCTGCTGGGATAGAAAAAAAGCAGAACAGCGGCTAGTTTTGGATTAATTTTATTTAAATCCAATAATTGTATCTGAGTTATACGCTTGGGTGGGGCCATTGTTGCGTGGGCCTTTTCTGGCGCTAAATTGATTTCCTTTAACTTTGTAATCAGTTTTAAAAAAAAAGTGAATTTCATGAAAAGTTTAAAAATAGTATTGGGCTTATTACTCCTGATATTGATTACCTGTAATGAAAAACCTCAAAAAAAAACCATTACAGTGAATGTCATCCAAAATAAACAATTAAAAAAAGAAAGCTCAGCAGTTGAGGAAGAAAATGATCTTTACTTAAATGATAAAAATGCTATTCCCTTTTTCCATGAGTTCGCACAAAATAACAAAGAAAAGAAGGTGAGAATCGTCACTATTTACGGTAACATAGACCTGCTTCTATACGAGGATACACCCTATCATCGAGCTAATTTCATCTACCTGACGAAAAAGAAATATTTTGATGGAACGATGTTTCACCGTGTGGTCCCCAATTTTATAATCCAAGGAGGGAATTCAGACAATCGAAAAAGTATGCGAAAAAGACAAGAGATCGGTCGCTACCTATTGCCACCAGATACCAAAAAGGGGCACAAACACCACAGGGGGGTGCTCTCCATGCCGAGCAGCGAAATAGACAATCCGCATAAACTCGCCTCCCCTTATGAGTTCTTTATTGTCCAACAATCTCCCGGAGCTTATCACCTTGACGGAAATTACACTGCCTTTGGAGAAGTCGTCAGCGGGATGGAAGTAGTGGATAAAATCAACCGACTTGAAATTGATAATCGAGAAATGCCTATCAATAATACTTATATAAAAACTGAAATAATTAAGTAAATATTATATCCAAATCTTATATTGAGCAATTAGTAGCTATTTATAGCGTTAAAACGTATTGCTATAGTTTATTATTATTATATTTGAATAAATAATAAGTATTTACAATGACACTCACGCAACTCCAGTACATGATCGCTGTTGCTGAATATGGGAACTTTACCATTGCCGCAGAAAAATGTTTTGTTACCCAACCCACGCTGAGTATGCAAGTTCAGAAACTGGAAGAAGAGCTGGATGTAAAAATATTTAACCGCGCCACCAAACCCATACTCCTCACAGACACAGGTAAAAAAATATTAGACCAAGCTAAAAAAATTATTGAGGAAGCCACGCGGATGGAAGATATAGTGGCAACAGAGCAGGGGTTTGTAGGAGGAGAATTTAAACTTGGAATCATCCCTACTGTAATGCCTACACTGCTTCCCATGTTCCTCAACGCTTTTATTAAAAAACACCCAAAAGTGGATTTAAAGATTGAGGAATTAACTACTCAAAATATTACGCAGCTTTTAGAGGAAGGGCATTTAGATGCGGGGATCGCAGCTACCCCAATTGGTATGGAAAATATTTTAGAACTCCCCCTCTATCACGAACCTTTCGTGGGCTACATTCCAAAGGGCAATCCATTGCACGCTATAGATAAAATTGAAGTTGAAGACCTCAACATGACGGACCTATTGGTTTTGGAAGACGGGCATTGTTTTAGAGATCATGTGCTCAATCTCTGCCAAATGAATAAAATTGAAAGCAGCACCTTCGATTTAAAGAGCGGAAGTTTTGAAACCCTGATTAATTTAGCTGATGAAGGACTGGGGATGACGCTGCTGCCCTTTTTACACGGAGATACACTCCCCCTCGACAAAAAGAATAATTTAAGATTTTTTCCTGAACCTGCGCCCGCAAGAGAAGTGAGCTTAATTCATTACAAGAGTAAATTAAAACTTTCAATAATCAATGCCTTGAGAGCAACAATAATCAGTATCATTAGA
>MDTG01279731.1_pt1 | contig 10442 bp, 6 predicted proteins | sample 811421 | NCBI WGS metagenome assembly MDTG01 (sample SAMN05326645, study PRJNA326480) | marine metagenome | isolation source: seawater | place: Pacific Ocean: South East | collected 2011
AATCACATACATCATCATACAAATCTTGAGCATTATCAGGTTGATCACCCTCTCCCCAGGTACTACATATTATCATCACTCTAGATGCTGAAGATAAGTCATCTACACTCAAATCTTCCATATCACAAACTCTTCCTTCTAAGTTAAAATCGGAAGCCGCATTAGCAGCATCCTCCGCCAACATTTCTGCATTTCCAGTTTCCGTTCCAAACGCTATTATTATTTCATTTTCAGTCATTTTCATTCCTCTTGTTTTATTATACTTGTAGAATGAAATTTAATTTCTTCCCCTACAAGGACTCTCATTGGTGATTCATCAGTAGCACTGAGAATCGTGCATGTAACGCCGAAAACTTCGGCTATGTTCTGTTCATTAAGAACAGATTCAGGAGTGTCGAACGCCTTTACTTTACCTTCATGAAGAAGTAAAATTCTATCTGCAAACCTGCATGCTAAATTAATATCATGAACAGCCACTAATGCAGATTTTCTCTCATTTTTATCATCAACAAGATCACGAATTCTCTTCATTACTTCAATCTGATTTCTAAGATCTAGATCACTAGTTGGCTCATCAAAAAGAAATAATGAAGGATTTTGAGCTACCGCTTTCGCAATAATAACTCGTTGCCTTTCACCTCCTGAAAGGCGATCAAATCTTCTAAATGCAAAATCTTCAAGATCAAAAAGTTGTAATGTTTTACTTACCTTATCTCTATCTTCATCACTAATTCTCCATGAAATATGTGGCCTACGACCCAACAATACTACATCAAATACGTCCATCGAAAAATTTGTCATTACTGATTGAGGGACATAAGAAATTGACTTGGATAACTCAATAATTGAGAAATCATCAATATTTTTGGATTCGACTTCAATATTTCCAGTTTGAGGTTGAAGAATTTTATTCATACATTTTAGAAGCGTAGATTTTCCGGCTCCATTTACTCCTAAGATGGCGATTAATTCACCCCATTTACAGGAGAATTCAATATTTTCCAATACTGGATTGTCACTCCAACTAAAGGAGAGATTACTTACCTTAAGAACATCAGACATATTCCTTGATTTATCCCTATCCCTCAATGAGCATGCCCCCTATTTTGTAAGAGTAAATACATGAAAAATGGACCACCAATTATCGAAAGCATAATTCCTACAGGGATTACTATTGGAGCGAATAAGGTTCGCCCCACAGTATCTGCGAACACAACTAAAAATGCTCCAAATACGGCAGAACAGGGAATCAATTTTCGATAATCATTGCCAATCAACAATCTACTCATATGAGGTGCAGCTAAACCTACGAAACCGATTAATCCGGTAAAGGAGATAACTATTGATGTCATCAAAGCAGAAATTATCAGAATGTTACGACGAGTAGTTACAGGTTCTACTCCTGTAGAAATTGCAAATTCGTCACCACCCAATGAAAGGGTATTGAGATCCCATGCCCATATGAAAACTATTGGCATAAGGCAAATGATTACGATGCCTATCCAAATTGTATTGACTAAATCAGGTCTGGAAAGACTGCCAAAAGACCAATGTGCCAATTGAGATAATTGGGCATCAGTAGCGAAATATTGCATGGTAGAAACAATTGCACCTGCGATGAATGTAATTGCAATTCCTACAAGAATATATGATTCAGCAGAAATTGATCTCATATTCCCTAATTGAATAATAATGGCTACTACAATTAATGAAAAAAGAAAGGCATTCGCTACAATTGCTAGTTCTGGAATTGGAATAAATGAGAGATTAAGTACGATTGCAAATGCAGCACCTAAAGCCGCTCCTGAAGCAACGCCCAAAGTGAGAGGTGATACCAAAGGGTTTCCTAAACACCCTTGCATCAATGCCCCCGCAGTAGCTAGTGCTACACCAGTAATCATACCCATCATAATACGTGGAAAACGCAGATTCCAAACTATTTGCGACTGTATATCTTGATTACACGGGAAAACTTCTGAAATTTCAAAGATACAACTAAATTGACCTGTATCAAAAATTATCTTCATTGTAGAAAACATATCTAATTGTGAAGAAGAACCTAAACCCATTGAAAATAAAGCAAGAGCAAATGTCGAAATAGTTAGGATTACAATTAGGATAATCTGCTTTCTTCCATTCAGAACATGTTTTTCTGATATGGATTCCACTTAATCACCGCACTATGCCTCACAAACAAAAAGACCTTTACGTTCAATGTCATGATATTTCGTAAAATAAGAATCTAAGTAAGAATCTGAATCAAAATCATCGAATAAATCAGGATGTAATAATTTAGCCAACGTTGGAAGTCCGTGAATCATCATTGGACCCGCAAATTCACCGGACATTATGAACATTCTATTTTCTTGGATTGCAGTCAAATCATCGAAACCTGGGCGTTCAGCGATGAAATCCAAATGATTTTGGCATTTTCCTTCTTCATCAAACGCATTGAAACCGATATCAAACGTTATTCCATCAAACATAATAACATCTGGATCTGCATCCAATATTGCTTCCATATCTACATGAGTCGTGTGACCTGGTAGTTTAGCAAAATGGTTGATTCCTCCTGCTTTCTCAATCATATCAGTCCATTGAGAGGTCCCTGTCAACACAACAGGGTCACGAGTCAAAGAAGCATGATGTTCCATTACAATAAGAGGCTTTTCTGATGAATTTAGATTTGAAATTCTATCGTTTACTACTGATTCGATCTGGTCAAACTCATCAAGAAGAAGTTGGAGTTCATCTTGTTTACCGAAAATATCAGCAAGAACATTGAATTCATCCCTTAAAGAATCATACTTGTAGAAATCAAGAGCCACTACATTAATTCCAACGGGTTCGAGTTTGTCTCTAATCGCACCTGTATCAACCATTCCATTTGTTGCAAAAACTAAGTAAATTTCAGGTCTTGAATCGAACAATGCTTCAAAATCAATCTCTGAATGTGCAGATTGTTGAACTATAGGAGTTTCAGAAAATTCTGGCCATAATTCATCATCATAGAAATCTCCTGATACACCGACGATTACAGAAGGATCTACGTCTATCATTCTCATTGCGCTTGCTGTGAAAGTATTTGCAATAGCTACTCTCTGAGGTATTGAATCAAAATTATGTTTGATTCCATTTGAATCAATTACTTCAATAAGAGAATCTTGTACTACTTCCGATTGATTATTTGAAATGCTATATTGGAAAGCACCGAATACACAAATAATGAAAATTGCAACAACTTGAAAAATAGTAATTTTCTTACTAACTGACATTTAATCACCAAACCTATTTATCGCAACTAAAGCAATTAGAATTACAGAAAAACCAATGAAAATTTCCAGAGAATAATTTTCTTGATTGGATATAGATTCAACATCTGAAACTGAATCGACTATGACATATATTGAATCTGAATAAATTGATTCAATCTGATTATTCAATACTACTTTTACACGCAAACGATTCTGACCATTATCTAGGTCAGTGATTGTGGTGAAATTTGATGAACCATTGTAAAGTTCTTCAGAACTGCCATCTGAATAATTCACAATCAATGAATACCATGCGCTATCTTCAACAGAAATCCACTCAATTAGAATATCTTCGGAATTATCAATATTCTGAGTTGAAGTTAGGAATATTGGAGGTGGTTGAATAAATTCAAGGTTCAATAAAAGGACTTGACCTTCAACTAAATGTCCAGAAGGCATGATAGCATTAACTTGAAATGAATATTCGCCATCTGTTTTATTGAGAATCTCTAATGAAAGATTATTTCCAGAATAAATGACTTGTCCATTTTCTAGAATCTGATATAATTCTGCCCCTTGGAAATTAGCCCATTCGATATTGAAATCATTATCTGTTAAATTAGATTGTTCAGTAATGAATTGTGGAATCAAAGGAACATCAAATGATGTCAATTCATATTCAACCATTTCAGAATGAGAACCAGGTAATCTATCTATAATTTTCACATAATTCCTTACTGTGGAATTGTACCATAATTCCCATGAAATAATTTGATCATTGTCATCAATAATAGAAATATGAGTAGTATCAAAAGTTCCTGCAGAAGTGGTGACCTCAACACCATGATCAATAATGATTGAATTAATGGTATCATCATAGCCGTTAGGATGGCCGGGAACACCTATTATGTTGGTTCGATTAAAATGTAATTTAGAGGGTGATTCTGAAGATAATAAATTGACTTCTTGGCCATTATTAGTGAAATTCCAACCAAACTGTCCTTCTTGGAAATATGATGAGGATGAAGGAGCATCAACCCAATATGTCTTGATGTTGAGTAAATTTTGAGAATCTACCCAACGATATGCTTTCTCTCCGTCTTCATAATCTTCATCAGATACTCTGAGTAAGAATGTATCACGTTGACGGTCAAAAGCGTCTGTGATTTTCTCTGATCCTATCACTGTATATGTTTTATTTTGATGGTATTCAGGAGTGTGGATAACAGAATAATCCCAACTCATGCCTGAAGACCATAATTCCTGTTCTGAACCTTCGGGAAGGACAATCAAAAGTAACGGCTGTGAATTTACTGTTGAACCATTTGAGTTATTGGCTACAATTCTGAATTCTATAGTACCCGTTTCTTCTGGAGTGTACACAAAAGAGTTAGAAAATCCTCTGTAAATGAGATTATCTTCATCTATTTCTCCGTCATAAAGAGAAAAGAAATCAGTATATTCTCCGCCTATCCACTCAATTTCAAATTGATTAGAGTTTATACTCTGCATTTCAGTCAAAAATGTCACATTACGCGGCATTTCTACCTCAATATTTGATGTGAAATTTAACCATCCTGGCCCCTCTTGAATAATATCTGTAAAGGAGTCAACAACTTGTTGAGTACCCTGAGTAAAAGTGTAATTCTGCTGGGATCCAACAACTAAATTTTGAAGAAGATAAAAACCATCAGAATTTGTTGCTACAGTTTGTTGACCATTAGTAACAACAACATCAACCATTGGATTACCGAGATTATCTAATATGAAGCCATAGCGACTATTCATTCCATAATGAAAATCAAAATCATTAATTGACGGAGTTGTTGCTGTACCCGGCTCAAGTTTGAAATGAACATATTGGGAAGAATCATCTATCTCTCCGTAAGAAGCCAATAGAGTGTAATATTCTCCAATATCTAGTAATCCAAATTCTGTTCGACCGTTGTTTAGGGAATGAGTTTCTCCTAATTCAACTAAACTAATTGTTGAAAGTACTGAGTTGTGTACTCTCTCACCTTGATTGTCAAACATTTCTGCTGTTGCCCAATTCTTTCCTTCATACCAATCGAGTTGCATATCTTCAGAAAAAAACATCTTTCGATATACAACAGTATGTCCATTATTCATGAAATAAGCGCGAACTGTATGTTCTCCAGGAGATATTCCAGTAAACTCGTAACTACCATCAGTTAAGTTAGACCATGAAGAAGTCATGGAGTCGACCTTTATTGAAGTCGAGGCCGCAATATTCCCATTTTGATCATATACATTTCCAGAAAGAGTAAATGTAACATTTTCATTTTCTGCCTGTACAACCATTGGGGAAAAAATAACTATTGCCAAAAAAATTGAAACAATAAAATTCCTAGACCGCATTTTCAACATCTCGATAAAGTTGGCAGCCCAAGGAGGGCAAGGTGCGAATCATACCCTCCTTGACCGCCTCAAATCAAAATCAAATGTCGTATTTATCTCCAAAGTAACTTGAAATTCCAGGGACATTAGAAATGGAATCAGAATAGCTACCCATATGTTCTTGAGTATTTACAGCGATTAATCCTCCAGTGTTTAGTATCTCATCAAGAATAGAATCACCACACATATTTCTCGCTAAATCGCTTTCAACATCACGAGTAAATTGATTGTAACAATAACCATCTCCTTCTTCGACCCAAGTTTCCCCATTCATATCCATTAGAGCAGTAAGTAATGCCGCCCTAGTGTTCATGTCCATATTATCTGGATTATACATTATAGGATGACTTGGAGCCTTTCCGAAAAGAGGTAAGGCTACATAATCTGAATTTCCATTTTCATCTTCAAGACACCAATTTCTATTCCTATCAACACAGTAGAAATCGTAGGTAGAATCTGCAATAAATGCGATATCTCCTCGTCCTTCTGACAAACATCGAAGTGCGCCTTCGTAACTGTAATACAAATCTCCTGATTCAGGTATGGATGAGTCTTCATTGAAGAAATTGTAGATTGTGTCTCTTAATGCACTTACATCATCTGAATCGCCAATTACTTCTGCATATCCATTTCCAATCAAATATCCCATAGGCAATAACATGCCAGCAGATTTCAACCAACCTGTATGGCATGAGGTCTTTCCTCTAAACAACTCAAATGGATCTGTCTGATTATCATCATCAAGATAAGCTGCCGCAATATCGCTATCTGCTCTAACGTATGCTTGTGCACCGTACCATGACCTTCCATCAGGCTTCAAATCAGCAGCGAGTGCTGCCAATCCGTATTCTTTCCATCCAACCCAAGCTGCCCCGCCATCCATGAATCCAATGTCTGCATGTCCAAATCGAAGAGCTTCGATAATTGCACCTTCTGATGCAACATCATACAATTCAACTGTCACTCCAAGTTTGTGAGATAGTCTATCTGCTAAAATTTGTGGATTCGAATCGATATTCTCGTATGTATCTCTAACTTCATATGCTATGATAATAGGATCCTTCGTTGCTGTTGCAGTTGTATTAACACTATATTTCCCTCCATAGTATGCTTGGATTCCAGGAATATTTCTAATCGCAGCAGAATAGGTTCCGAGATGATCTTCTGTTGTTCCAACATCTACAATTCCACTAGGAGAATTGATGATGTCGTCTAGTATATCCTCTCCTTCCTCATCATCTTCCATTGCAACTAGTGCAGCTCGTACCGCATCAGCTTTTCCATCACTCATCTCTGCAGGGTTGTACATGATTGGATGGCCAGGTGCTCTTCCGAATATTGGAAGTTCCACATATTCTGATTCATCAAGACACCATGAATTGCTCTCTGCTCTGTCTACACAATAGTAATCTAAGGTCGTATCTGCAACAAAAGCAATATCTCCACGATTCTCTGAAAGGCATTTAAGCGCCCCTTTGTAACTGTAGTATGTATCTCCAGTTTCAGGAATCGATGCATTCTCATTAAAGAAATTGTAGATAGTTGCCCTCATTGACTCAACTGTATTAGGGTCGCCAATTACGTTTGCATACCCATTTCCAATCAAGTAACCCATCGGAAGTAGCATTCCAGCAGATTTTAGCCATCCAGTGTGGCAAGAAGTCTTGCCTTGGAATAGTGAAAATGGATCAGTATACAAATCAGAATCCAAATGAGCCGCTGCCATGTCGCTATCTGCGTGAACAACCGCTCTGGCACCATACCATGTTCTACCATCGGGTTTTGTTTCTGATGCTAGTACGCCTAAATCGTATTGTTGCCATCCTACCCAAGCAGAACCTCCGTCCATGAATGCTATGTCAGCATGTCCAAATCGAAGAGCTTCTATGGATGCTCCTTCAGAAGATACCGGATAGATGGACACAGGTGCATTGAGTTTCTCGGAAAGATAGTCTGCAAAACGCTGAGGATTATCATCGATATTCGTATACGTTTCTCGAACTTCATAAGCAATCACGAGATCATCAATCTGTTCATAGGTACTAGTAGCATCAGATGAAGACGAATCATCAGATTCACCTCCAAGACAACCAGCAAATGCTAGTGTCACCATCAAAAAAGACAGTAACAATGCCTGTGTAGTCCTAGGAATCAAACCTTGTGCCACATCTACCACTCCTTTTGGGGGGTTTCACTTACACCTGATAATCAGGAGTAAGATCCAATGTCATCAGATGTGATTCCGTAGTGTGACCATGCTGGAGCTAACCATGCAGATACATCGTATGATGTACCAAGTTGGGTAGAATCGGTTAGGTCAAGAACAGCGTTCATCTGTGTTGCACCATAGTTATCGTAGTACATTGGCATACCAGTAGAACCAACTGCTCCGAATCCTTCGTTACATTGTGTTTCATTTACCCCAGTAGCAACAGTGTGACTTACCACGTTGTAGCATCCTGTGAATGTGCCACCTGGTCCCATAGCTACGTTATCATACCATGAGAAGTTATCACAAACAGTTCCATCAGCAGCATTTCCTACATATGCCATTGTGTGAGTCTTGTTGTTGTAGCAAGCATCAGTAGCATCTGCAACGTATGCTTCAATGGTCTTCCAGAATGCATATCCTTCAGCCTGATACTTAGCTGCATCAGAAGTGGAATCCATCTTGTAAGTATACTTCAAAATTGCCTGAGAGTAAGCGATGATCACATTTCTTACTACTTCGTTTGCTGCTGCAGTGTAGTTAGCAGAGTCTTCTGCTTGTAGAGCTGCAAGGCCACCGTTCATTGCAAGTAAGATATCTCCTGTTGTGTTTGCGACATCTCCAGTCTTTGTACCGAAGTCATTCGCTCTCTTGTTTAGAGTTGATACAGGGCCACAGCCAACGTTCTCGTCAGGACCATGGAAGAATGCCCATCCTTCGTCCCAGTTGTGAGGGGCGCCAGTATCGTTGTCTACGTTTCCAGCATCAGCCTTTGCTATTGCGGAATTCAATTCGTGAATAGTGTAAGCAACCATTGCCATGTTAGCAGTTAACTTAGCAACACCTTGGTATCTTACTGTGTCAGAAGTGTTTTCGAAATCACCTGTTCCGTCAAGAGCGGCCATGATGTGAGCATCGACTGAACCGTTCATTCCATAGTAAGTATCGTAGTTGTGATTCTTACCTGTTGCTGCTGCGAAACCTGCAAGAGTTCTGTAGGAACCATCGCTCTTAGGTGCGTTCTTACCATTTTGATAAATGCCCTTAGCAGCAGTCCACTCGCCAGCAGCTGCATGAGTCTTGATGTCACACATGTCTGCCATGAGGGATCGGTGGTTGTCTACATTGGATGCATAGGTGTAACCACCATCTTCAGCATCCATTGTACTAACAGCCGCTCCACCACTAGATGATGAATCGCTGCTGTCGCTGCTGTCGCTGCTGTCGCTACCATCACTAGAACTAGTGTCGCTACTATCACTGCTGTCGCTAGTATCGCTTGTGCTAGTAGTAGTGCTTGAACTACTATCGCTTGTAGCAGTCGAGCTGCTAGAGTCATCAGATGTCTCGTCTCCGATACATCCTGCAAAAGCCGCCATTAGCATCAGCAAAATCAATGTCATTCCTTGTACTGTCTTCATTTTCATGTTCATTCCTTCTCGCGCTTTAGGGGCGCCTAATCTGAGCCGGAGAGAATATCCAATATAAGCATTTGTCGAGATTTAGGCAAGCCTAAAACAAACCAAATATTAATTTCACTTACCAAAATAAAGTGGAATATGGGCCAAGTAAAATATGGCTAGTGAACCATACAAACAAGAATTCTGAATTGGAGATACGTTATGAGTAGCGCTATTGGAGAGAAAACTCCTAGTAAACTATACATTTGTGTAATAGGAATTATTCTTATTTTTTCTGGGGTAATGAGGTTCAAAGGGCTAGATACTGAATCCATGTGGTTAGACGAATTGACATCACTTTGGGCAATCAATGGGGATTCATGGGAAGGCGCAATGAGTAACTGGTTGTCCATGGTAGGCATGGGTACATGGCTCATGTATTTCTGGAAATCAATTGTTGGAGATTCAGATTTTGCCCTAAGATCAATTAGTGCAATTACAGGTATTATCCTAGTTTTCATAGTCGCAGAATTTTGTAGAAGGCATCAAGACGAGAAAGCCGGAATAATTGCGGCAAGTATGATTTCAATTTCCCATTTAGCGATATTATACAGTCAAGAATTCAGACCTTACATGTTCACAACCACTTTCCTTTGGATTGCGCTAATCCTAATTCGTTCTCAGAAAAAATTGAATATTTTTGAAATGATAATTTGTACAGTATTACTTTCCTTTGTTTTCTTGGTTCATTATGTCGCAGGATTGGCAGTTGTTCTTGGTTTAGTAGCAGATTTCATTATCCGTTTGATATCATTTATTCGAACGAAATACGATAGGCAAATTTCAAAAATTAAGAATCTTGGGAAATACCTAAAATCAGACTCAGGACAACGTCTTCAAATTAGTTTTTCATTGGCAACATTAGCAATATTCATGCTAGAAAAAATAAGATATGATTCGGGAAATACTGGCCATAGCATGTGGATTAATGATACCCCAACAAGGCCTGTAGTGACACTTTTTGACTATTTTATTGCATTTGATACTAGAGGAGGGGGGATTACTGATCTAGCTGAATCAATGTGGTATTTTGTATTACTAACACCGTTAATCCTATTCCTATATCGGAAATTTATCTCAAAAAAGCAAATTCAAGAGGAA
>MDTG01078035.1_pt1 | contig 10441 bp, 8 predicted proteins | sample 811421 | NCBI WGS metagenome assembly MDTG01 (sample SAMN05326645, study PRJNA326480) | marine metagenome | isolation source: seawater | place: Pacific Ocean: South East | collected 2011
GAAGAAGAGGCGGCATCATCAATAATTTCTCCCTTCGCTACGTTGGAAAGAAGAATGTGATCAAGGAATACGGAATCAGTTGAAGTTATCTTTTCTGTAAATTTAATCTCAAGAGGTAAGACTACACCTTCCACATCAGCTTGATTAAGAACTATCTTTCTTTGCTCTTCAATATCTATTAAAAAGTTGGTGCCTGCTAAATATGAGAAGTCGTTTACTGGCACCTCACCGACAGCATACAGGGCTCCTTTGCCTAACAGTATTGGAACCTTTACAGCTAACTCAATTTGTTTCTTACGTTTATTGATTTTATCTTGAAAGTGTGATGCCTCAGATAACATTACTTGCTTCATGTTGTCGATCACAGCAATAGAGGCCGCACTGTCAACCAAGTCTTGAATATCGGCAGACACATCAAAAACTTTCCTATCTTTCTGACCTTCCAGTGTCAGAAGAAGCTCATCTTGATCGTAAAATCTAGAAAGGGATGGAGAATTGTCTAATATCTCTGGATCTAATAGAGTATTAAAATAGAATCTAAGATCTTTAGAAGACATGGGAATTCCTCGACCTCCAAGACTCGGATCAAACTCTAACTTCCATAGGTTTCCATCTGGGAATCCACCTTCTCTAAACTTAACGTCCTCTTCCCTCTCTGCAAGTTCAAGAAGAGCAGGCTGTATGCCACTTGCTTGTGAGTCATAATACAAGCCATCTACTGATAAAACAAACTTACCATCGCGAGATTTAGGAGGGCCAAACTCTAGCCTAAACACAGACTCAACAACCTCATCGTCCTCAGCCCCAGGCTCCAAGGAAGGATCAGAAGCTCTCGCATCAATAATACCATCAATGTTGTTAATTGCATTATCAAAGTTATCTCTGGCCTCTGTTGCGGCGTTAGCTTGATCTATGAAAACCCCAAAGTTTTGAGAAATATACTCATCAAATCCAGCCGGGTCAAGATTGGCGAACTGCTCGCGTCTTTCAGATGCACCCGCATTGCTGTTGTCTAAAAAGTCTTTAAACTTTTGAAGGCAGGCCTCAATCTCTGCATATCTTCTTTCAATCTCAGAGGCTATGCCAGCAAGTCCCTGAGCAAGACCTATAAAAGCTCCCAAAGCTCCCGTAATACCACTAAGAATGTCTAGACCAAGTCTAGAAGATTCGGAAAAGAATCCAAAAAATCCATCTCTGTCGGGGAATAATGAAATACCAAGCTCATCCCTAATTATCTGATTAATCTTTTTAACTATATTATCAGCAAGCTCTCTGCCTTTCCGCATTGCCTCCCGCATTGCAAAAAGAATTGGACTCGGTATCAAACCTAAAATATTAAGATCAGAAGCCAAGTCTAGCATGCAGCTAGGAACACCAAAGCTAGCAGCAATATCCGATATACCGCCTCCACCTGAGAGAAGTGCTTTTGCGTCGAATCCCATTAGGTAGCTCCTGCTCCTGGAAGACCATCATTGTAGTCGTCTTTTATTGGAGGCACTGGAATTATCTCAGGAGGTGGGAAAGTAATAAACGGAACCTGAATACCTCCAAGGCCCTGGGGTGGATTAACACTGTTGATAGGAACCCCATTAAGAGAGTTTGCCAAGGCATTATTACTAATCTGAGCCGTAGCAGTATTTGTAATGGTTGCCCCTGAGTCAATTTGAATAGGGCCTAAGGACTTCATGCTAATTCCTGCTAAACTTTCCATGTTAATAAACCCTGCACTCTGAATATTTATATTTCCAGGAGTTCCTAAGGCTCCTGTTTGTGAGAATATATCTATATTTCCTGTTTCACTGTCTAAGACAAGTTTTGCATTATTTGTAACTATATGTATCTTGCTACTCAGACCAAGGGCTGCTAATATAATATCACGCCATCTTGTTTTGAGTCTTACATTACCTGACTGGGGTGTAACTCCCGCAGGGGAGGGAATTCTGTTATCAGGAAGTGCCTGCACCCCAAACATCCCCGTTGAGTTGTTCTCAATATTAATATCACCACCATCCTGAATCTTCATTGTGATATCGGAGTTTGTGCATTTATACTCGTGATAGCCTCTAGTTACTACGCTAAAAGATCTAGTGCCATAGCCATCATTATTTGTGCTACTATTAAGAATTAAGTTATCCCCTTCTTCATTTCTAATTTGAACACCTAAAGCACCAACATTGACCTCGCAGTCATTTTGAGCCTTTACTGTAACATCGTTTAAAATTTTGTCTTTAGCGTAGTTTCTAGTAATATAAAGGCCTGCCCCAACTGGATTTGTAAAGCATTGAGTAACTGGTCTTCCTGGTTCTTTATCCCCATCATCGTTTAAAGTTTCATCACTGTACGTCTTAGCTTTGTTATCATTATCTCGAAGTGCCTGAAATGTTGGGTTTAGTAACTCCTGCCCTGGATCGGACTTATCTTTGATGATGGTCGATATATAATAAAATTCACTCTCACCCTTCCTACTAGGGTCTGTATTGTGGTATGCTAATATTTGAGTTTGTGGTTCGGGAATCCCTACAAAGCCTCCCATATTTACTCGGTAATAAGGAGAAGTATAAGTGACCGGCTTCTCAATTTCAGTTCCGCCTAAAATAAACTTTGCATAAAATTGACCATCATGCTTGCCGTTTGAATTGGAACTATCAGTAACTTCTCCTACTACAACTTTCATAATTTAAATTACCCTATTTAGCCCCCTGTTGAAGAGGATTCGTAGCCTGCTGGACATATTTCTTTGTTTGTTCTTTGGCCTTCATTTCCTCTAGAGCCTCCTCAGCCAATTCTTTCCTTCTCTTACTCTCTTCGTCAATATCTTCCTGTGTGATATTAAAGAATTCTGCCAAGGATATATCTCCGCTTATTGTTCCAATACCATCACCATTAGGAATTAACTCAAACTCAGAGAAAGCACTATCATGACTTATGGTATGCTTGTAACCTATTATAGTATAAGCTCCAGTAAAAAATGCTGGGGCTGGAATGTCTCTCAAATTTGTGGCTCCAATAATATTATTAGAGAGTCCAAACAAGTAACAGTCTCTTCCAGGCTTCATAATGGTATTGAAGAAAGGTAGGGTCTTGAGCTTTACATTAATTATGTATCTACTCATGTTCCTGAGAACTTCGTAGTCATTTACACCCACTTGACCAGGATCTACTGTTTTTTTGAAAGTAGGGGGAGTTCCTGCTTTGAAAGTAACAAAGTCTAGCAGACTCCTCAGGCTAGTGCCTCCAACTGGATCTCCCCCATCACTTTCAGAGAGTAAAGCTAGGACCAGTTTTCTAGTATCTCCATTTTTTAATTTACTTAGAAAATCAGCAGTCTTTCCTGCTTTTACTGTTGATTTGTAAAGATCTTCAAGAGATTTAAGTATCCTTATTAGGCTAGGAGAAAATAATTCGTTGTCGTTCACAAATGAAGATGATGGGTCAATTTCTTGAACAAGACTAAACCCTGAATCATGACCGGCGTTCATCAAAACACCTTTGTAGGGACTGCTGTCAAAACTAATTGATTCCACATTTGCGTTTGTAACATTACTCATGAATACAAGAGGATCAGTTAGTTTATTTAATTCTGCCTGAACTTCATTACCATACTGATATAGTTCTACGGTTTCATTGAAAGAAGAAGTTCTTGATAAGAAAAAGTCACTAGTGTTTCTAGAGAACTTAGATCTGAAATCTAGAGCATACTCCCTCCATTGTACGTCAGTAATTTTAAGAGCCTCAAAAAGATTTGTGGCACGAGATGTGTACCCACCGGTTCCCAGCTTAAAATTGGGCAATGCTGGCACCGCAGCCTCTCTTGCTTGCTGCTTCAACCTCGGGGGCGAGATCGCGCTGTTGGCAAGTGAACTACGCTGGCCTCTGTAATTAATTTTAGGTAAATTTCCTCTGAGAGACACAATCTCATCTATCCTAGCCATCTCATAGTAGATAAGTTTTTTGTCAAAATTGAACTCACTATTCTTACCATAGATTTTGTCAAGGCTTGGGTAGATTAAGTTATTTATAATTCTTTCATTGCCAAAAATTATGACAGGGCAATCGGATCTTCGTATCAGTCCATACTCTTCTAAGGATTTTAAAATTTTGAAATCATTTTCCTCTATTAAAGTAAAATCATTTTCTGTTTTGGTTTCGCCGCTTTTTTTGATTTTTCTAATCATCGTGTGTAGCGGCTTTAGAACATTCAACTGAGAGTCATGAGACTTTTCAGGATCAGTCTCCTTAGTTGTCATTTGAAATCTTACCATGCCACGATTTGGAATGGGAGTCAACGTCGTCGCATCTGGATTATTAACATATGCTTCTTTGACAACATTAAGACCCTGAATAGAGGCGTCGCGCTCTTTAGCTTCCGTTGTTCCTATGGCAATCTCTATCTTAGCATTAAGCTTTTCTATCTTGCCCTCTATATTTTTTATTTGATTTCTAAGGGCAGTATCTGTTCTTTTTCCATCCTCGATGAAGTTGTTGGCGTTATTTAACGCCTCTCTTCTTCTGGCTGCGGCATTTATGACAGCGGCAGAACCAGTAGGTCGGGTCCGTACGTTCCCAGAACTATTTATCCCGAATATAAGCGCTATGGCTTTGTCCCCATCTCTAGCAACTCTAGGAAGATTTTTAACATTTTTAGCAATTTTCAAAAGATTGAATATTACTTTATTTTTTTCAGTTTCTAGCTTACTAATACTTTGGTTATTAGCTGCTATCTGATTAGTCATTTTTTCTTTTACTTTTTGTAAATCACTTAGCTTTTCATCTATCTCTTTTCGAGTAAGTTTAGACGCAGGAAAATCTGGAGTGTCTACGTTGATCCCATATGCTTTAAGTTTCTCTTGATACTGTCCCTTGGCTGGGTTGAATTTGTCAAGAAATGACCAATCAGCGTCAGTTAAAAACAAAACATTACCAATAGGCACGTTGAATCTTTCAGAAAGAAATTTTTTAACCATCCTCCTAACTGCAAAGTTAGTCCCATTACCTCCCTTATCAGTTGCGTCACCTGCTAGCCCTGTTCGTCTGATCTCTTTTGGATCATTGGGAAGTCTAAAGAAAGACTCATCGCTAGCAAATTCTGGTTTACTGTCGCCTGCCAGGGAACTGTCAAACACAGACCTAGCCTGCGCGTAGTCTGTATCACTAAATACCTTATTTGAAAAAACTACTTGCCCTTCTATCGTGGGTGAAAACATCAATTCAAGCTGTCTGACGTTGTCCCCGGTAGATGTTATATTTGCGTCTATAAGCTCTACAACATATGGGCCTGACCAGCTAGCAACATCATCGCCCATCCCATAAGCAACATAAAAGGTAGGTTTGGACTTCATAGCTAAGTCAATCAAACCTGCATTGCCTCTTAGGGATCTTTCAATTTTAGCTCTTATTTTTATAAACTCTTCTAAACCATTTTTGGATACTTGAAAGTATTCTAAAAGCTCATTGGTCTCAAGTAATTTTAGAACTGCGTATCTCTGCCCTTGAGCTTTTGGAAAATCTATTTCAAAGCTTATAAAATTATCATTTCTCATAGGAGAAACTATTAATGAGTTTCTTTTTTGAGAATCTGAGAGATTTGCGTAAAGCTCCGATAGGTTGGTTCTGTTAAGTTGATCGTAGAAAAGCTTTTGTGTTACAGTAGGATCCTTAGTGACAACAATGTTATAGGTTGTTGGAGCCTCAGGCTCGGGTATGGAAACTGGGAGTACTACCGTGTTCGTCATATTGCTAATATCCTAATGCGATCTCCTACATTAAGTTGCTCAAATGGATCGTATATGTTATTTGTCCAACAAACAAGCCAGTCTAATTCAGGACTTTCATAAAATAAATCAGCTATCTTATCGGCTCTATGCTCGTACCCTGGAGGTATAACACCAACTTTGGCAGGAATTTTTTGAAGTTCGGCTATCGATGTTTTGAATTCTTGAGATCCGCAAGAAGTAATTACAACTTTATTCTTATGCACTACCGATCTATATCCCAAAGATAAGTGATTTTTATATATCAAAGTACAGTCCCCCCTCTAGCTTGAGAAGATAGTCTATCCCTATCACCAGCGTCTCCGCCTTGAATATCACCGTTGTAAGGATCAATATTGTTAGTCTCTATCACAGACTCCCAACCTGTAATGTTATCTCCATCAAAAGTATCTCCAGCTTTAAAGTTTCCAAAGTTACCAGCACGATTCTCAACTAAATCCAAACTAATAGAAACTCTTTTTGGAGTTACTGTTTGAACATCGTAACCTGCCTCGTTCTCAATATTTATATTATAGGACCTAAGAAGGCATGGGACATTGTTGTACATGGTTCCGTGAGAAAGCCGAATAACTGGAGGCCCATAAAGAGGGTTTCTAGAATTGTTCAAAACTGAGCCTCTAATTAGGTTTATATAGAATATAAACAAGTTTAAAGTTTTGTTGACAGTAGCAATATTATCATCGCTACTTGCTAATCCAAGCCAGTCGTTTAGGCCATCTAATGATAGACTATCAGCAAGATTAGTTTGAGTTAACTGCCCAATTAATCCCCTATAGTATTTCCTATGAACATCTGCGTGATCTTGATCAACCTTTTCAGATACGCTAAGACCATCATTTAAAGATTCTCTCAAAGCTGCTGTTTTGCCGGATTCAACAAGGGTTTCTGTTAAAGGGCCCAGCAAGCCCTCGGGACCCGCCGCCAACATGTTTGGACCCGGCGCAAGGGCTCCACGAATTTCTGTCTCAGCCTCGTCCACTAACTTAAAACCCTCTTTGGCAGCAGTTCTCTCAGAAAAGAAAACTTTAAAAAGCTGTTTAAATTTTTCGTCTAGCTCTTCTGCCATTTCCATAAGGTGTATCAAAGTTATTTGAAAAGTGACAGAAAGAGATCTTGATTGTGCTCCGCCATATGAAAACAGTTGACCTGCTCGCCCAGTTAAGTTATAGCTATTCAAGTTAGCTTGGCCCTTTTCTGATATACTGGGGTTCTCCAAGAAAGGAATAAAAGTTCTTATTACCCTTCCTTTTGCTTGAGGAAACTCAATTGCTAAATGGGATCTTTGAGCTAATTTTCTAGGATTTTTCCTAAGCTTACCAGTAAAGCCATTGCCTAGTTTTAGTGTATTAGGAATGAATAAAACCATTTATTAAGGTCTCCTTGTTGCCGAAAGGTTTGATCCCGTGGGCGCGTTTCTAGCAGTTTTCTCGACCGCTGTCTTAATAGCTTCAAACAAAGCTTTCATTTCAGGGTCTGTCATGAATGATCCACCTCTAGCTCTTATGTATCCTGCTAAGAAATCTAGCCTGCTCATATCTCTAGCGGCTTCTTCTGCTCGTCTTCTTTGTCGCTCTTCATCGGCTATTCGGCGTTGTCTAGCTAACTCTTCAGCACTCTTCCCTGTGTTAGCTGCAATCAAGCCTAGAACTGCACCTATGCCACCACCCACCATAGTTCCAAGTCCAGGGATAAAGCTTCCTATCGCGGCGCCAGCCTGCATTCCCACAATTGCTCCCCCGGTTTTAATACCGCCAATGTCGTCAGGGAGGATTGAATCCGCTAAAACACCGGCACCAAGCGCAGCACCCGTGCCACCTATGCCTCTCTTTGCAAGATTTCTAAGTCTTGCATTTGTGGTTGTACCCATTGACATAAAGTCACGGGCCATCGCGCCGATGGGGCCGCGACCGCCCGTTCGCATGGCTTGCTTTGGTGTCATTGAGTATTTGGGGCCTTGTTGACTGGCGCCTCCAAGTATAGAACCGGCTGCTCCAGCACCCAGAGTTAGCCTGGACAAAAATATTAAGATATTGGTGTTGATTGAACCCAATTGCCCTAACATACCTATAGCAGTGTTGTCGTAGAAGTTTAATGCTCTCTTATTAATATTCTCGATGCTGTTGTAGGTTTCGTCTGTTGTCTTCTTCAACTCATCCTGCACTTTGAAATCTTGCCTTGCAATCTCAGCCAAGTTAAGCAGTTCAGTAGTCTGGCTTTTGCTGATTCCAAGAGTTTGTGATAGAATGTCCAAACCAAATCTACCACCTCCAAGTTGATCTCTTCTCGCCTCCAACTGATCAAATATTGGTAAGACTTGTTGAAGATTCAACCTACCACCACCGGCAAGAGTTTGACGGGCTTCCATTGCCCCTAACAACTGAGCAGTTCTCTCAGTCTCCAACCCCCCTACAAGAATATTATTGAGAGTTGCAAGAGCACCAGTAATATCTGTTCCCCCAGCACGACCTACAAGCTGCTGTGCGACCTCACCTAAAGAGTCTACAGCATTAGAGCCAAAGAACGATGCGGTCTGCAAAGTATCTCTTAAAGAATTTAAGGTGTTTATGAGCTTGTCGTTACTAACACCGTAAGCATCACTCACCTCTTTATTCACTCTTGCAGCGTTATCAAGAGACTGTATGTTGTTACCTGTGAATAAAACTAGATCAGAATTAAGCTTATTTAAGGCAGTAACATCCTGGCCGGTCGCAACTATTTCAGTTGTAAGGTTGTCTAGTGCATCCGTTTGAACCCTAACACCTCGACCAAAGCCATCGATGATTGCAAGCCTAAGCTCGTTGTTACTAGTTAAATTCCTTGAAAGAAGATTACTATTTTTCTCTACAGACTTAGATAACTTTTCATTTGTGACGCCAATCTTAAGAGCAGCGACATTGGTCTTATCTAATCGGTTTATGGAATCACTAAGTCGAGTAAGGGGATTTAAAAAGTTTTGAAACTTTGAATTTAACCTAATAATTGACCTGTTTAAATTTGAGGACAACCTATTCTGGGTTGCGAGGAGTTCGTTACGTATGTCTTCTCTAGATGTCATTTATCCACATTAACCTTAAGTATATTTCTAATTTTAGCCACATTGAAAGTTCTAAAATTTCTCCTACCCAGAAAAGATCCAATTATTTCTCGGGAATTGTAGTTACAAGCAGTTTCGTTGTTATATAAGTTATTTATCATCAGAGAAAACATCGCCTCAGATAATGTATCTGCCTGTACAAAATTAAGGAGTGTGTTGTTTCTGGAAGAAAGAAACATCCCGTCCGAAGTCCTTCTCGAAGACACCACTAAACCATACCTTAGTGAGCCTTCATAAGTAAGCTGGACAATATCTCCCGGCCTTAGACCTAAATAAGATGTTTCAGTTAACGTGTAGTTAAAGTCCTCTAGATTCTGAATCAGAGTTTCGTCTATCTCTCGTTCCATTGTAATAATTTAGTAAATATCGAATATTTAGTGTTTTTCAAGGATAAGGATCCTCTATAACTATTTATAAGATATGAATACGTTAGAAGAGGATTTAGTTGAAACCATTGACCTGCTGAACTTTACTTTCTCCAGTGACTTTGTAGATAAATGGAGTTTTAAATATGGAAAAAGATTACCTAGTCTTTATCAGCTAAGACTTTTAAAGTCACTTGATACAAGAAAGCCTTTGAAGATACAGACTGTATATAAGTTCTTAGTTGTTGATTCTGGATTCAATGAAGAAGTAATAATATCTTTTCTAAATGATATTGACTACGAGATCTATTTCCCTATAATTAAGGGAAAGATCAAAGACCTATGAAAAATTTAGAAGATAAGATTGTCAATGCTCAATTCAGATCAAAAATGATTGAGGAACACAACTCTGACCCAGGTGAAAATTGGGAGAAGCTAGGCCTTTTTGAAAATATTATTTACTTGTTCGTAGTCTATGCAGTCTTTAAGACTTTTGTGCCTTTTTAAGGGCCTTCTGCTCATCGATACGTTGACAGACTACAGATTCTGATTCAAATCTGGGACAAGCTTCTTTATATTCGCACCAGTCACAGAATACATTTTCTTGAGCCCAAAACTCATCCTTCTTCTTCTTGCGAATTCTCCATACTTTTTCGGTCTGCACTTTCTTCCAGCGATCAATTTGAAACTTACTAAACTTTACTGCAACAAAGTTTCCAGTAACAGGATAGTAGTGAGCGCAGTAGATCTTATTGTAAGGAACGTCATAAAGCTTGTGAATTGCCCATGCATAACCCTTTAGTTGGTTATCATCCATGAGAGTCTTTTTCTTTTTCTCTCTCTTGGATGTCTTGTAGTCAATAACTAGATAGCCACCATCGCTACCCTTGATCACTCGGTCAATAACGCCTATGAAATTGATGTCGTGCTTCTCATCCATTGGGACATTAACGACTTGCTCAGTAGACATAGTTTCTCCGAGTCCCTGGTTCCAGATTATGAAGTTTTCTAGGCAGGACTTCATCCTATCATTATCACGGAAGGGTACTTTGTAGGTTGCACGCTCTTGCTCCGCAATCCTCAACAAGGACTTCATGTCCTTCTCTTTATAGCCCAGTTCAAATATCTTGTGAATAAAAGACCCGAAGTTCAAAGCATCCTCATTCTTCGAGCCGAATCCCGGCAGCTTCAAGATATATTTCAGTCTGTAC
>MDTG01227704.1_pt1 | contig 10441 bp, 13 predicted proteins | sample 811421 | NCBI WGS metagenome assembly MDTG01 (sample SAMN05326645, study PRJNA326480) | marine metagenome | isolation source: seawater | place: Pacific Ocean: South East | collected 2011
ATTGCGGTGTAAAACGGTCGGTTATCTTTCACAAAAATATTCAAATCTTTAATGTTCCAGAATTCCAGCGCCAGGTCTCACAGCTTTTTGACCCGTTGAATATTAATATTGAATTTCGGGTGACGCGGCAGAACCGGCTTGAAATGTGCTGGTTATTTCCGCAAGAAGCCATTCAATATAACCATTTGGATGCCCGCTCTGACCCACATCAGCAGGCGCGTCTTTCGCCCGAAGAAAATGCCGCTTTTGAGACGCTGGTTTTATCTTTTGCTGGTCCAAGCCATTAAGCAGGTTTGCTCAGGCGACGGTGGTTATTGCGCGCCGCTGATCACAAATTTGATAAAATGAAAATTGGTTATTGCTGATGTTCCACTCATGTTTGGTCCGTCGACCAAATTCCTAACCACTTGCAGTAATGTCTTGGCAAGCTTGTTGCGTTTGTCAACTGTATCGACATCGCTGATATTTTGATCTGACAGTTTGAGATTGATTGCCGAGCGGATTTTAGGATTAAAAGTCTCTAACTGCTTCATGACCTTTTCATGGGCAAGCGTGTTGCCATAGGTCGCAATGGCAATTTCGGCGGTTACCATTCCTTTACCGCTGGCGAGGTTGCTGACAAAGGGCAGAGGAAAGCTGTAATAGCTGTATTTGGCGAAATCAAACGTTCCGTCAGGAAGCAGCGTCGCATTGTCTGGAGCCGTCGTTTCGGCATTTTCACTGTTACTAGCTTTGTCGGCTTCGGCCTTGACCTTGGCTTTTTGCATGATGGTGTAGATATCGTCTGGAACTGGATCTGGCGTTGTCAGGGTGAGATAGCCAATCGTAAATAGCGTCAAGACCACGCTGATGCCGCCACCAATAAAGAGTAGCAAAAGCAGCCGGTGCGGTTGGCGCGATGATGAGGTTAATAAACTTTGTTCGGCCATGCTAACTTACTCAATCCAGATCATAAAACTATCAATTATTGTTGAAATCCAGCTTGGCGCTGTTAGCGCTGGTGAACCGCCTTCAGCTGTCGCCAGAAAATAGGCGAGACCAACGACAAGGGCGATCAGGGCGGCCATAGCAAACATGATCACGGATGATCTCTGGCTGCGGCGCAATATGGTATCGGTTTGATCGATGGTCGGGCTTTTATGGTTTTGGCCGGAATTGGCTTGCAGGCGTGAAACCTCGCGGATCTTTTGCAAAAGCGCGTGAAGATCGCGTTGATTATCTAATAATTTAGCTTCAAGTTGGGTAATGCGCTGATCCAAGGCGGCAGCATTTGTGGCCCGTGCTAATTTGCCATTAGCCGGAATGGGACTGGCCAAAATGGGGCTGGCCAAAATGGGATGGGCGGAAATGGCTTCAACTGGAATGGGGTTGGCAGCATTGTTGGAATTAGCATTCATGGATTTAGAGCTAGCATCAGTTGTAATATCATTGCCTGCAAAAACTGGCGCTGTTGGCTGTTCGGGCGATGGTGCAACCACTGATGGCGCTGCAAAACCGCCGGCAAGGGCAGATTTTGCGGCCTCGATTTGCGCCTTTAAGCTTGGGTTTGCCATCAAATCATAGCCTTTATCAATCACGGTTTTGACGCCTCTGCCTTATCAGACGGGCATTGTACAAGATCGTTTTAAGCATTTTTAATGCCAAGCCAGATATTCGTCTCGCTAGTAATTTTTTACAGCCTTATCGCCAAAGCGATACCCGATAATAGCGCATTGCCGAACTTCACGGAAATTAGTCATTTCTGAATTGACTATTTTTGTCCATGTGTCTTGCCCAAGCCGGTCAAGAAGTCGCCCTCCAATTTTCTGCACAACACGGCGGCATGAGCCTGACTGTGCCGGCTCGATGCCGTCATGATCCTGTCCGCATAATGCGTCACTATTGCCAACGATTGTGGCGCTGCTATCCAGCCAATTAACTGAAATACCTTTGATTGTCCGGCTTTGTTGGTTGCTGATTTGCATTTCCAGATCATAGGACACAAGAGACATGCCGCGATCGTCAACACCAAATACCAATTTGATATTGCAAGGTACGATTCCCGCATTGCTATGGCTATTGGCAAAAAGCGGGCTATTGGCCGCTGTAATCATGATAAAAACGCCAGTTGTCGCCAGCAAAGCAATGAATCTGGTCGCGTTTTGACAAAAGTGAATTACATTGAATGAAAACATGCTGAAAGCTCACTTTTGGTGTTGGCATGGTATCTGCAGGGGTTCTCTCACAGATTGCAGTTGTTTAAATTTAGCAAAAGATAATGTAATGATCCAGCACTTGTGTTTTGCTGGTCAGGACGGTCCCTTTTCAAACTCAAAAAAGGATAGACAAAATGGCAGAAGATGAGATGAACGAAGCTGATTTAAGCGGTCGTCTTGCCACGTTTCTCGAAGAAATCCGTGATGTCATGGAAAAGCGCAAGCAGCGTATTGAAGAATTGCGTCAGGAAATTACCGAGATCGAAAATGATAATGACGACCTGGAAAAGACTATTTCTGAGTTGCTAGACAGTTTTGGTTAATCGGCGTCGATGACCGCATGGCCTTGAACGGCAGCAGCGCCCAACACTTCGGTCAATTCAGGATTTGCCGCGATAAAGCTGCGAAGCTTTTTATCAGCAATCGCTTCGGCAGCTTCGTATGATTCGGCGTCAATTTCGATTAGACCATCAATAATCCATTGAATTTTAACTCGCATCTTTTTCTCCTTTGCCGTTGGCTGGCAATGGTTTGAATCCATATTTGTCAAAAAGGGTCTGGGTTTTCATCTGCAATTCGACAAGATCCTTGCTGTCGATTTGGGATTCGGCATCGTCACGCGCGTCGCTTGTTTCGGGAAGATTGATCGCAGCGGCGATTGAATACCAGATATATGCATTCCCATAATCGGGTTCGATGGGAATGGTTAAATGATAGCTGGCGAATTGTGGAATTGCTTTTAGATCGTTGGAGTCGATGCGCGCTTGTAACGCCTCGCCTACGCGGATGCGCACCTCATCGGCTGCTTTTGGCGGTAGCAAATCAACAATATCACTTGCCAGATCTTCGGCATCTTCAATCCCGCCAAGCTGGGCCTGCCATGACCAGAACAGCGCCTCAACATAATTGCGTGGGCGGCCCTTGCCGGCATTCAGTAAAACTGCAAGATTATATTGCGCATCATGGCGCGGCGTTTTGGCCTGTGCCTCAAACAAGGTTATGGCATGTGCATAATTTTTGTCTTTAACCGCCTTTACCGCTTCTTTAAAGGCCTTGTTTTCCATCTGGATCTGCGGGTCGTTGGCGTTGGCAGGCGGGCCTAAAAGGCAGCTGGCAATCACAAAAAGGTGAAAAAACATCCGTTTGATTGAGGCAAAACGGATCATCACCGCCCTGCCATCATCACCAATTGCAGATACAGAACGCGCATTTTGAATTTTGAATTTGGCCGTCTTTCATAAACAACAATCCGGGGGCGATCGGTATTTTGGCGCTGAAACTCAATCAGCATATTTTCCGGCAGAAACACACCGTGGCATTCTAGCGTGGTACACGGATCGTTATCAAACGCGGTCCGAAAATCAGCGTCAATCCATGTCCGGGCGAGCGCTTTGCCAAGTATATCTGGCAAAAACTCACGCACATCCTCCCTGGTGGTGAAATGTCGCTCACCATCATAGAGCGAAAATGGTTGCTTGCTAGATTCAGCGGGGCGGGTTGCGGGCAATTGCTTTGCCACGGGAACCAGCGATGTGTTTTGCTGCTTTGCCATTTTTTGCCTTCGCTTAATAAATTGATAATATGCTGCATTACCAACGGCTAAACAAGTTGAATTTTAAGTGAAGTGATTTGCATAAGGGAGGTTTGCTTGTTCGGGAACAAAAATTCATCAAGCTTGGAGGTGATGATGGCTTTGGCATGAAATTTGCTGACTGGACGGCAAGCAAACTACGTTAGGTCTGGTGATCATGATTTCGGTAATTCGCAGCGGTATGTCGGCAGCCTTGAGTGACCTTGATGTTACGTCAAACAACATCGCTAATGCTGGAACCACTGGTTACGAAAAGCGGGAAGCGAGCTTTGTGGACGTATATGCTGACACGGTTGCCATCGGTGTTGGTAACAAGATTGGATCGGGCGTAACAACACCTGAAATGCGGATCATGCGATCGCAGGGCGAATTAAAACAAACCGGTGCTGTTCTTGATTTGGCTGTCGAGGGCGAGGGGATGTTCACGCTTCGCAACGGTAGTAATTTGAGTGACGTTCTTTACACACGCGATGGTTCCTTTTCGATTGATTTGAATGGCGAGATTGCGACAAGTGACGGTCATAAAGTCATGTCGTCAAATGGTATAGCGATTACGGTTCCGATGCGCGCGGCCGGTATTGTTACCGAAAACGGTGTTCAACGCCTTAGGTCGAATGCGTTAACCAGTGTTAATATCCAGCCAGATGGAACCGTTGAGGCAACCTATGGTGGTTCAAACATTATTGCTGTTGGAAAAATTGGGCTTGCAACTTTTGCCGATGCGAACCGTCTAACTGCGATTGGAAATAATATGTTTCGCGAGAATGCAAGATCTGGGCTGGGAAATCTGGGGCAAGCGTTAAAGGACGGCCGCGGTAAAATCCATTCCGGCGCTTTAGAAATGTCGAATATCGACATGACTGGTGAATTAGCCAAGCTGATCCGTGCGCAACAGGCCTTTTCTGGAACATCACGTCTTCTTCAATCCGAAACCGAAATGGTGCGTAAATTCCTATAAATGACGATTAGTCATTTATTTTATCGGGATTGTCCAAACTAGATTTGTGATGGCCGCATCAACGGGCGGATCAATGAATAAAGTCCCCTCATAATCAACCGTTAGCGGTTTGTTCAATGTCGCTAAGAGATTGATTGGGCGTGGTCCCAACTGGCGCAACCTTTCTACCAACCCATCAAATGGGCTTTGCTGCAGCGATATGGTTGCTTGCATTACGGCACGATCAGCTGGAATATGCAGTGCGCCATCAAATGATGGCGCGCGTTGCAGATTGGGACGAATGATCATTTTGCATGATCCACGGGCGATGGATACCAAGGATAACGATAGATGCAGCCGTTCTTGATAGGGGTTGTGCTGCACCTGATGTTCAGCAAGCTGTAAGGACATCTGAATTTCGGTAATTTCGTTAAATTCAGATCCGGCCATGATTAATTAATTTGCTGTGATTTAGAGATATAAGAACGAAGATTGGCAATCGCTGATTTTTTGATCTGTGAGACGCGGCCAGTCGAAACTTCTAACACTGCAGCAATCTCAAATACGTTTAATTCTTCGACATAGTAGAGCTGGACAACCAGTGCTTCTTTTTCGCTTAGATCATGAAGCGCTAGTTTCAGCAATCCTTGAAGTTGATTCTCATTCAGCTTTTCTTCAGGCGAGTTTTCACTTGAGGCATACCAGATCGAGTATTGGTCATAGACACTATCAAGCGAGTCATGTGCATTGGCCTGAAACGCATGTTCCCAGTCTTGAAGCTCAGTTTCAGACATGCTCATGGCAGCGCTGAGTTCGGAAACATTTGGCTGGCGCATTAATTTACTTTGAAGCTGGGCCTGCGCCTTGTTATAGCGCTTTTTGATCTGAATTGTTGTGCGGCAAAGATTTGAGCTTTTGCGCAGATAATCAATGATCGCACCTTTAATACGGATGCTGGCATAGGTGCCAAAGGTGGCGCCTTCTTTGCGTGTATATTGTTGGGCGGCGTTTACCAGACCGGTAAAGCCAACTTGCATAACATCTTCGATTTCGGTTGTGTGGCGCGTTCGGCCGTGAATCTGCCAAGCGATTTTACGAACCAAGTCACTATGTGTTTTGATCAGTTCATCAACATCTATCTTTTGATTTGCATAATGATCACGCGCTGCCATGTTCATTCACTCGTTCTGTCAAAAAATTTCACTGCATCATGCGTGCTTTTTTGGGTCTTCATCAAATGCCGCGCAAGTGTCTCGTAATTTTCCGCTAGCGATGATTTTGGCTGGCTGACGCTGATCGGCTTGCGCTGGATAATTGACTGCCGGATAGCTGTTGATTGTGGTACCATACCTGCGTAATGCAATTTTACGTCCAAAAACCGTACTGCGATGTCACGAAATTTTTTAAAGTTGGCTTCGGCTGTTTTTGAGTTCTCAGCCATATTAACCATAATCGAAAATTCTGTGATGCTTTTGTCAAGATGTGCGGCTTTTAACAGCGCATAGGCATCCAAAAAGCTTGTCGGTTCGGCAACTAAAACAACCAGCGCGATATCGGCGGCATTAACAAAAAACAATGTGCTGTCAGATGCGCCAGCTGGGCAATCAACGATCAAATAGTCAATCTCTGATTGCAGGTTAGATAGGCTAGCCAACATGCGATAGCGAGCCTGATTATCGAGATTAAGCAATTCAATCAATCCCGAACCGCCAGAAATGAAATTCAACCCAAGCGGCGCGGGCGTCATTGTTTCGGCCATGCTGGCTTTGCCCGCTAAAAAATTAGCGGTTGTGGTTTTGGGGTTGGTGCCAAGCAGGACATGCGCATTGGCAAGGCCGAAATCGGCATCAAAGAGAACGACGCGTTTGCCAAGTCGACAAAGTGTGGTTGCCAGATTGACCGCCGTGTTGGTCTTACCAACGCCGCCTTTACCGCTAGTGATTGCAATGGATGTTGCCATAATATTTACTCTAAGTCCGTAGCCATTGGCACAATTGCTTCGTGATTGCTGAAATTTTCTTTAAGATACTGCAATAAGATGTTTTCCGAAGCAAATATCGACGCTCCAATCACCGATTTTGTTCCTGAAAGAATGCTGATACGCGCACCTTGTTCAACATAGGCCGAAAATTCACTTGCCGTTGTTTCACATTCATCAAGCTTAGTCAGCGCAATCATTGGTGCAAGGTCGGCAAAGCGCTGCATGGTCAATTCAATCATAGCACGGCTTGTGCTGCCCGGAATTGTGGTAATAATGCCAATTTCCTTGGCGCCTACACGCCCCTTGATTTCGGCAAGTTTTTGGCCGGCCTCATCAGGCATCGCGGTTACATCTACGATCATTACATCATAATCGGTCATTTTATTGAAATCATCGATTGGGGTTTCCAGCGAAAGCGTGCAAACTGGCACGTTCAATAATCGGCCAAAACCCTGCAATGACCGGTTATTTGATACGTTCTGCCCATGCAGGCTGGCAGCAATGATTTCCTTTTTTGGATATGCCTCGCGAATCATCGCGGTCAATTTTGCTACCATCGTTGTGCGACCGGTACCGGTGGCGCCAACAACGAAAATCAACCTTTTTGACAATAGTGCTTCGGCATTTGGATGGGCCAGTCTCTCCGCCATGCCGCCAAGAAAGGCATCGCAGCCATCACCATAGGCCAGGCCTGCATAATGCGCTTTGAGAAGGTCTAGCGATGCGGCGGAAAATCCGGCACGCAGCAACTCTAATCTTGTGCTTGCTGACAGGCTTGGATTGACCCCATCAAGGTCGGTTAGCACGAGGCCTGACAGCATGTTTTGCATTTGTGCGATATCACGGCGTAGCGCAGCAATATCAGCATTTTCTGCGGCATTGGCTGGAATTTTCTCGTTATTTGCTGCAGTGCCAGCTTTCGCTGTTATCGCAGGCTTTGACAGCATTTGGCCTTTGAAAATGTCGCTAAATCCGGCTTCAACAGACGTTGCAATGCCCGGTTTAGCGCCGTTGGTCGTTGCATCCATAACAATGCGGCCATTACGTTTACTGGTCGAAATGATCATCGCATCAGGACCAAGCTTTTCCCGGATTTCATCCATTGCGGTTGTAGAATCTGCAGCTTGTACAGTTATCGTTGGCATTGTTCATCCTCCTTTTGGATGACGGCAAAAGCGCCGGATCTTATTTATCTTCAAGTTTATTGTCGGCATCACCGCTTATTGTCGCGATAACATTGATTTTCCGGTTATCAGGCAATTCGGTGAAGCCAAGAACCGCCAGATCATCAATATGCTGGCGCATGATTGTTGATAACTGGCGACGGATTTGCGGCGAGACTACAAGAACGGCTTGTCGGCCATCAGCCGATGTTTTTTCACTTGCCTGCGCAACTGATTTGATCAATCGCTCGGCGAGGCCGCTGTCTAGAAGTAAACCGCCATCATTGCTTTGGCGCGACATTGAAATCAGCATATGTTCCAGTTCAGAACTTAGCGTAATCACGGGCAGGGGCTGATTCAATGGGGCAATTTGTTGGATCAAAAGACCGGCAAGGCCGGGGCGTAAAGCCTCGGCCGACTCGATTATGCCGAGATTGCGGCCAGCCAGATTGGCAAGCGTTTCAAGAATCTTTCGAAGATCGCTTATAGGCACGCGCTCTGCCAGAAGTTCGCTTAAGATTCCTGTCAATGCATGAAGTGGTACAAGCTTGGGAACAACTGACTCAACAAGGCTTGGCGATGTATGTGCCAGGTTATCAAGAAGCACTTTGACATCATCTTGGCCAATTAATTCATGCGCAAATTTGTACATTATTTGTGAAATATGCGTTGCTAGCACCGACTCAGGCTCGACAACGACATAGCCATTGCTCTCGGCTTCGGCTTCTTTATGCCGGTCAATCCAGATGGCGTCCATGCCGAACGTTGGGTCTTTAACCTCGACACCAGCAATCTTTACACTTGTTGAGTCACCCGGAATAGCCAGTTTTAGCTCAGGATAAACCTGATCTTCGCCAACAATCGTCTGTCCAATCCGAATGCGGTAATCATTTGCCTTCAAGGCCATGTCATCGCGAACCCGCACGGGCGGAATCACAAAGCCAAGCGCCTTGGAAACCTGTTTGCGAATGCCGGTGATTCGGTTCACAAGTGGACCGCCAGTGGCCTCATCAACCATGCCAATTAGGCCATAACCAAGCTGCACCGAAACGGCCGAATTATCGGTGACATCGGTCAAATTGATTTGGTCAGGTGCTTCCTTGCCGTCCTCTCCAAGCAGCGCTTCGGCGCCGGGTTGTTGCTGTTCGTCAAGCACATTTTCACCGTGTTCTCTTTTTCGCATTAAAAAGCCAGCAAGGCCAGCAATGGCAGCCGCTGCTAAAAACAGATAATTCGGCATGCCCGGTACAAAGCCGATCAGAAGCAATACACCCGAAACTGGAATCCAGGCGCGTGATAGGCTGATCTGTTTGCCAATATGCGCTGCCATATCTTCGGTTGTTGAAACGCGAGTTACAATAATGGCTGTGGCAATGGCCAGCATCAGCGATGGAATTTGCGCGACAAGGCCATCACCGATTGACAATAGAATATAGGACTCGGAGGCGCTCGAAAATGACATATCATGCTGGGTAACGCCGATAATCAAACCTCCAATGATGTTGATTGCAAGAATCAAAATACCAGCAATAGCGTCACCTTTGACAAATTTCGACGCACCATCCATCGCGCCGTAAAAATCGGCTTCTTTGGAAATATCTTCACGGCGGACCTTGGCTTCGTCATTGGTCAGAACGCCAGCGTTCAAATCGGCGTCAATCGCCATTTGCTTGCCGGGCATTGCATCAAGGGTAAAACGAGCGGTCACTTCGGACACGCGGCCAGCTCCTTTGGTGATCACGACTAGATTTATAATCACAAGAATGACAAAGACGAAAATACCAACAGCATAATTTCCAGCAATAACAAAGGCACCAAATGCCTCGATCACCTTGCCCGCGGCCGATGTGCCCTCATGGCCATTTCCAAGAATAATCCTTGTTGAGGCAACATTTAATCCCAGCCGAAGAACGGTGGCAATCAATAACAAGCTTGGGAAGCTGGAGAAATCGAGCGGGCGATAGGTGTGCAAAGCCACCATCAATACCAGAAGTGAAACCAGGATATTGGTTACAAAGAAGGTATCAAGAAGGAAAACGGGAAGGGGCAGGACCATCATTGCCACAAGCACCAAAATGCCAACTGGCATGACTAACGTTGACAAAAAGCCAACCGCATTGCCAAATCCAAATCTTGTTAGCGTCATATTCATGACATTTGCCCTGTCTCGAGGTGAAAGCAGCATAATAAATTGACAGGATGTTTTGTGCCCATTGTGTGTTTCAACAGCTAACCCTCTGACTAACATATATTTCCATTGCCCTAATCCAGATGCCATCGCGGCGGCTAGATGCGAGCTGTAGCGGATAAAGGCAAAATCCATGCCAATTATGTGATTTACCAAAAGCTTGTGCGGCGAATTAGGTCTCGTTTGCTCAATCCTTGTGGTTGCGCTTTTGCCACTTGTTGTTGGCGGCACGGCAGGGTGAGGCAAAAGTGATCTGGTTGGCATAAAAAATGCATAACTTGGCGAGGTACCTAAATATTGACAAGACGGAGCTCCAAATGCGCAAGATTTTTAAAATAGTCATAGTCTGCGGCCTTGGCATCGGTTTTTTGACAGCATGCGAACGA
>MDTG01344993.1_pt1 | contig 10441 bp, 7 predicted proteins | sample 811421 | NCBI WGS metagenome assembly MDTG01 (sample SAMN05326645, study PRJNA326480) | marine metagenome | isolation source: seawater | place: Pacific Ocean: South East | collected 2011
GATAATGAAGTATTATTAGAGAAATCTTTAGAACTACCTGCTACAACTGATGGAATAAATTCGATATCTCCTCTTTTCTGTCTAGGAGGTTCTATATTCTCTAAAAATCCTAATTGACATGTCTGACATTCAATTCCTGCCATTCTTGATGTCCAATAAACGTACCTTGTAAGTTCATCAGCTAGAGTAAAACCTCTACCAAAATCAATTCTCCAGGTTTGAATTGGTGCTACAGAATATCTTAAGCTTGAAAAAGGAATAACTAATTCTACTTCATACCTATCTTCAAAAATAGATACTTTTGATTCATAAATAAGATCTAACGACTGATCAAAACCATAAGTTGCTCTACCATCTATTTGGGCACCACCAGCGCTGACACCAATACCATATGTTAAAGATTCGTCATCAAAAGCATCAATATTAATCCAAACTCTATCATCTTTTTCATCAAGATTATCTCTTTTGGTAATACTATATCTTAAATCTTCTCTATCAACAAAAGCTTTAAACCCAACATAAATATTTTTGTTATCATATAACAGTCTAGCTTCTGTTTTTAGATCTGAGATTTGTCCTTGGAAAGTGCCAGATCCGTTGAAATTTGTTGCTAATTGAGCTTTGGACCATTCTAAATCGTCGACAATACCGTCAAATAGTATAGGTTCATCAATTTTCATAGGATTGTAAGTTGGTCTTTCTGTTAAATCCTTAAAGGATTGTCCAAAAATTGATGAAATAAGTATTATAGTAATTAAATTTTTTTTCATTGAGTCTGTAATTATAAATAAAAAAAAGTATAAAAAATATACTAATTATTTGACAGAGGTAATTAAAAGAAGTTCCTTAAAAGAGAACGCCCGATTGACAGAGGATCGGGCGTTCACATACTTTATAAGGCCTAAGAGTAAAATGCAATGAAGACAACCTTAAAAAGTATAATCGACTCCTAATGAGAAACTACGAGGCATTGAAGGTCTAGCACCATAAGGTCTTCTAGAAACAATACCGTCATCATCCATAAGATTATTTATTCCAACTGATAATGTAATATTGTCTTGCAGAGCATATCTCATTCCAAGATCAATAATAGTTATGTCATCTGTTGCATTTTCGTCTGAAATATCTCCAGATCCAGCAACAATTCTCATTTCTGCTGTTTTCTTCAAACTAAAGTTAGTTGAAAGTTTTCCAGAATTTAATCCAAGATTTAAAGCAAACATCGTTTCTGGAAGATATGGTAATTCATCTCCTTCTACAACGTCACCCCAAAATCCATCAAAAGATTCTTGAAATTCAGAATTTGTACTTGTAAATGCTATTTCAAGTGGAATATTTATTGAACCATTGTCAACAAGTATTCTTCTAACATATAACTCAAAACCTGAGATATCAACAGCACCGCCATTGAATAATTCATCAGTACCACCACCAGAAGCAGCAGTATCTGCTCCCAATAGATTATCATAGCTGTTATTGAAGTAAGTAAACTCTAAACTGTTTAAACCTTTATTAGATTTAAAACCAATTTCAGTATTGATGCTTGTTTCAGGATCAACTGCTTTGTCAGTAACACCTGATGTACCTGGCCCTGGAGGAGCAAAACCTTTATGAACACCAACAGAAATAGTTTGATGGTCATTAATTTCGTACTCAAGTCCAAGTCCTGGAACAACAACATCCATAGTATGTTCTCTATTAGATGGCACTTCAGATCTGTCAGGATCTGTCTTACCCCAATCATCTCTCATAACTGTTATCTCTTCATATCTAGCGCCAGCCGTAACAGTTAATGAACCAACATTAAATCTGTCTTCAACAAAGAGTGCAGTAGCTTCAGCAGAATCAATTCTATTTGAATCAGATCCTGGAGTTGCTTGAGTAGTCATAACAAGCTTACCATTTGACATTTTATATCTATCTTCCCATTGGAATCTATCCATTTCATCATTATGAACTCTTAATCCAACTTTCACATCATGGTCTCCAGCAATTAAAAGATTTAAAACTGCCTGAACACCAGATGAATAGTATTCTCTGTTATTAGCTTTGATTCTATATGCATCATCAGCACTATTCTCTGCATTCATTAGTGCGTAAAAGTCAGCAAATCCAGCATCTGTAGGCTTAGAGATTGTGCTAAGTTTCGCACCATTAACTTTATTAAGTTTGTACCAATTTCTAGCGAAATCGTTACTGTAACCTACAACAGCTAAGCTGACAGTATCACTTAATTTTGCAGCATAAGAAACCATCAACTGTGAATGATCTGCATCCATTTCATCAAGAGCAGTTGCCCTGTATCTGCGTAACGGATTATCTTTATAATCAGCATCAGTTAATCCTAGATAGGTTTCATCAGATATTTCATCTGTTGTAGAGTACTTAAATTCTAGAGCATGCGACTCACTGAAACTATATCTTAACTTTGTCATAAAGTCAGTTTTAGAATAACCAGTGTTTCCCCCGCCATCAAGCTCTTTAAAACCGTCTGTAGCATCAGAATAAAGTTCAATTAAATAAGCAAAATTTCCTAGAACATCACCGGATCTTGCCTGTAATAATGTCTTTCCAAAACTACCTAAATCTAAAGATAAAGAATTTAATTTTGATGTAGGTATTGGTGTTGAAATATAATTCAATGATCCACCAGTTGTGAAAGGACCGTGTTTAATCTGAGTTGAACCTTTTCTAATTTCAATAGATTCCATTCTACCTGCAGTTGGTGAGTAATAAGCAGCTGGTGAAGCATATGGAGCTGGAGCGATTAAAACACCATCTTCCATAACATTCAATTTTTCCATTCTTAATGAACCAGTACCTCGAACACCAATGTTAGGTCTTAAACCTAAACCATCTTCTTCTGAAATATATACACCTGGAACTCTACCAACAATACGGTGAATATCAGTGTATCTAAATTGATCTAACTCAGATTTACTAACCACATCACTGGGCTCAGCATTTCTTAGGAACATTCCAGAAGTAATACTTTTTGATTCTGCTAACACTTCAACAGCATCCAAAGCGATTGGTTTAGTTGAATCTGATTCAGCTACAACATTTTGTGCATATGTCATACTTAAAATGAATATACATAGTATTATTTTTCTCATTTTTCTCCCCTTTATTGAGATTTTGTCGCAAAATAATAAATAGAAAAAAATAGAAAAACAAGTATTATTGAGATTTAATCTCAATTAATACTATTTGTAGTAGATATCAGCTATAAAAATATTAGTATTTCTTGGATTTTCAGCGTCTCTGTTTGAAGAAAAAGCTAATTTTTTTCCATCTTTTGAAAAGACAGGAAATGAATCAAAAGTTTTATTGTCGGTAAGTCTTATCAAGTTTTTAGTTTTAATATTAATCATATATATTTCAAAATTGCTTCCATAAGCGTTGTAATCTTCTCTCCAATCGTCCATGTTTGAAGAAAAAACAATATGCTTGCCATCTGGATGCCAAGAGGGTGCCCAATTAGTAGCTCCGTTATTTGTTAAACGCTCCTTTTCACTTCCATCTCTTTTTGCTACATAAATATCTAATGGTACTGATTCGATAAATTTCTTAGTTAAGTTATTTTTCCATTGATCTTTTTCTTTTTGAGTGGAAGGATACCAAGCTCTCCATACAATCCTATCACCTTCTGGCGAATAAAATGCACCTCCATCATATCCGTATTCCGTTGTAATTTGAACTTCATTTTCTCCATTATAATCCATTTCAAAAAGATTTATGTCTCCATCTCTTAATGATGTGAATATTACTTTTTTCTCTTTTGGATGTATGGTAGTTTCTGCGTTATATCCAGGATAGTCAGTTAACTGGACTACTTTACCATTCTCGTATCGAAAAATTTCATAATCTCTTAGTGGCCAAATATATTTTCTAGGATTTGGATCTTTATATATTTCAGGACATTCTGTCCCCAAATGTAATGTTGATGAAAAGAAAATATATGAGTCATTTAATGAAAAATATGCACAGGTAAATGCCCCATCTTTTATTGGAAATTCGGTTAAATTCTTACCATCAATATCAACTATATATAGTTTATCACATTCATTATTATTTCTTTTAGATTGAAATACAACTTTTGAATTATCGGCATTAAAGTATGCCTCTCCATTATCTCCCTGAAAAGAAAGCTGTGTAACATTTTGAAGCTGGTAACTTTTGGATTCTTGACATCCAACAATAAATAGTATAAATATTAATAGTCTAAAATTGTACATCTATCATTACTTCTTCATCATTTCTTAGAACAGTAGCTTTGGCTTTCGATCCAGGTTCAATTTTGGATAATATTTCCATATATTTATAAATATCATCAATAACAGTGTCTTGTATCTTAATTACAACATCACCATCTTTCATGCCTGAATTTTTTGCAGGTCTGTTATCTATTACTGAGTCAATTTTCAAACCTTTTCCTTGATGAGCATAATCAGGCATTATTCCAAGAGAGACCTTCATTCTTGCAGGAGTTCTTTCAGACTCCTCTTCAAGCTTAGGTAATGCCATAAATTTAAATCTATCTTCTCTATTGGCAGCATTATTAATAACATTTTCTGCTAAGTCAGAAATGAGCTTTAATCCTTCATAATTTACTAAATCTGCCTCATCTCTTGGCGTATGATAGTCTTTGTGTATTCCTGTAAAAAAGAATAATGATGGAACATCTTTTCTATAAAAATTATAATGATCAGATCGTGAAAATAAACTCCTTACACCGCTTGCAGTGTGCTGATAGCTGGTAACATTAAGATTGCTTGAATCAATAAATGGTTTTATCGCCTTATCTAATCCATATGCTGTTGGAACTCCACCAAGGTAGACGTTCTTATTTTTATCTAACCTTCCAATCATATCAAGATTTACCATTAATTGAACTTTATCTAAGCTGATAGTTGGATTTTCTGTATAATACTTGGATCCTAATAAACCTAATTCTTCTCCACCAAAAAGAATAAATACTAATGATCTTTTATGGTTATTGGTTGAAGCATATTTTTCAAACAACTCTAAAACCATAGCTGTTCCTGATGCATTATCATCAGCTCCATTATTAATATTATCAAAAAATAACCTTCTGGCTTTAGGGGGATTAGGCGTAGTATCATAATGCCCTCCTATAATTACAAATTCTTCCTTCAATTTTGGATCATTTCCAGGTAAAACCCCTATTACATTATAAGTTATTGCTGTTTCTTGAGTTCTTCTGTTAGCAATTACTTCAAATTCTTGTACGGTAACAGATAATGAAGATTTTTCAAATAAATCAACCATATAGTCTCTTGCTAATATATCACCTTTACTTCCTGCGCTTCTACCACCAAGCTTATCGGATGCCAAATATCCAACACGCGTCTTAAAATCTTCAACGGTTGTATCCGATAGAGTTTTTTTTGGCGATTGAAAGCCTAGAAAACTGGAAGAATTAGAAGAACATCCTACTAAAAAAATTGTTAAAATTATTAAACTTTTCATATTATACCCTTTCATTAAAATAAATATCCTACAAGAACATAACTTAAAGCAAAAATAATAGTTAATACTATTATGAAAGTATTAAAGTGTTTATCCATCATTGCTTTAATTGGTTCTCCGAAAAATCTGATTAATAACCCTATAATGATAAATCTTCCACCTCTGCCTAAAATGGAAGCAATAATAAATGTTGGAAGATTGATTTGAAATACACCTGCTGTAATTGAAAAAACTTTGTATGGAATTGGTGTAAATGCAGCTGTAAATATTACAAAAAAGTTATGTGCATCATACTGAGTTCCTACATTATTAAAAACCTCTTTTGTAAAACCTGGAATAACATGGAAAAAGAAGTTTGCTATTCCTGTTAACTCACCTCCAGGTTTATACCATAAAAAATATCCGATTATAAAGCCAAATACTCCACCTAATACTGAACCAAGAGTACACATAAAGACGTAGTACATAGATTTTTTAACTTTTCCAAGACATAGTGCCATCAAAAGAGGATCAGCGGGAACTGGAAAAAATGAGGATTCAGCAAAAGCAACTAAAAATAATACTAAAGTACCATACGCACTTTCTGCCCAAGATAGGACCCAATGATATAAATTTTTTAAAGATTTCACCTCAATTTGAGCATTTTTTTTGCTTTTATAAATCTATTCTTTGAATATTTATCAGGTAAATCGGGTGCGTTAATTTGGTAAAAATAAATTCCTGAGCTAACCGTATCACCAGAACTATTTTTTCCATCCCATAAAACGCTCTTATAACCTTTAAGTTGATTTTCTTTTACGAGCTCTCTGATTAATTGACCGCTTGAATTAAATATTCTAATCGAAACATAACCACTTTCTGGTAGTTCAAAATTTATTGTGGTTGAATCATTGAAAGGATTAGGAAAGTTTTGACCAATAAATGATTCTTCAGGAATAATTCCAGAAGGATCTAATGTAAAAATTAAAGAATTTGATGTTACTATATTGTAACCATCCGTTGCTAACACCTGTAATTGCCCATCATAAACATTAGTTGAATCAGTAGAAGCAACCAAATCTTTTATACTGAACATTCTATTATTTTGTTGATTATTTTCAAAGCTGCTATCGCTCATAAATGACAATTCTCCAGAAACTTGCAACTTGTAATAAACATCTATACCTTCCGGATCAACAGATTCAGTCCAAGAAATTTTTAATGAATCTAAATAATTTGACAAATCAACATCTAAATATGCTATTTCATTAAAATTATTGGAATTATCAAAAACTTGAAGATTGCTCAAATAAAAATCAGATGGAGGAATATCTTCTACTTCTTCTTCAAGCTTTAGCACAAATAATCCTTCGCCAATTCCAGTAGCAACTATAGTTCCGCTTTCAAAATATGGATAATTACTCCAGGAACCTTCAAACTGACTGAAGTTATTAGCAGGATATACGTCAAAATATGCTATTTCATTTGGAATATTGACATTAGATATGTCTAGAACTCTTAAACCGCTTGTATAGTGTGACATATATAAATTATTACCTAAAACATAATTATTATGATCTATTGAACGGAATGGACCCAAATAGGTTGATTGAATAAATGGATTATCTAAATCTTCAACATTCCAAATTATTGTTTTGGTTCTAGAAGTTTCATTATAATATTCATCTAATTCATCATTCTGAATAAAAAATCTTTGATCTTCTGTTAGCCATCCCTGATGAGTATAACTAGAATCATAAGAACCTATTGAGATAGTGTTTGCTCCTGTTAAATCATTTGTCTTATTTGAAACATCAACGATCCATAAATCTGTTTCATTTGATCCAAAACAAATTTCTTTTCCATTATATATAGTATCTGGACCTTCATAAATAACACACTGAACATCATGAACATAGCCAGTTTGTCTAACCACTCCATCAACATCTCTTAATCTTCCAGTTGAAGGATCAGAAAAACATCCTGCATTAGCTGGATTATCTGGAGAACGAATATCTATAACATTTAATCCTCCAGGACCGCAATCAGAAGTACCAACAGCATATGCAAAACCTGTACTCTCATTTATGAAAATATTATGTGCATTTCCAAATCCTGAATATACTATGGAAGAGAAAGTTATAGGAGCACCTGAAAAGTTTCTCAATTCTTTCAAATCAAAAATTTGCATCCCATGACTTGAAGCTTCTGATACAATAAATGCATAATCTTCATAAACTTTAATATCTCTCCAGCTTGAATTAAAAGTTTGTGTTGGTAATATTCCAACATAAATTGGATTTTGAGGATCGTTTAAATTAACAAATGCAGTTCCATTGCTCATACCAATTAACGCATATTCAATTGAAGTGTCGGGATCTGTCCACCCCCAAATATCATTCATTGAGGTGGATGAAGATCCGCCAATTTCTGTCTTATTAAGAAATGATAAAAGGGTGATATTGTTGCATGGATAAATAGATGCAGCAAGTCCATTTACACATTCATTATAACCTAATGATTTTGTAGAGCTTGAATTAATTTGATAACTATTTTTAAAAGATAAATTGTCAATTGAAAATTCTACAATTCTATCATTATAATAATCATCTATATATATATTATCATTATCTCCTAAAATGATGTTTCTAGCAGATAAATTATTTTGAATATTAAAATTTAATTCAATTAAAGAATCAAATGAAAAATCTCCATCATCATTTTTTTCTATAGTATAAATATTCGAGTTATTGAATGAAGATATAAATAAAAAATTATCATTTTCTTCAAAATTAAATCCAAAATGAGTATTTGAAATTTTTTCGCTTGGTGAAACATCTATAAACTGATTAAAATTATCTTTTTCAATAAATCTCACTTTTCCAGATCCATCATCACATCCAAGAGAGCCTATATATAAATATTTTTCTCCAATTTTAACGCTGTATCCAAAAAAATGGTTATATTCATAAGTATGGCTATGGTGATATGGTATTTCATAATCTTCAAGCATAAAATCATCAGAAATATCATTTAAGTTAAAGTAAAATACTGAATTATTTGCTGATCCAATTAAAATATTATCATTTATATCAATATCGAAATCTATACCAAAAGAATAATTGATTTTTGCTTCTGGGTCTAACAAGCTAGACCTATTACTGTGATTATTATGATTATCTATTGGATGTAAGGTATTAAACAACTTAAAAAGATTATTATTGTTATCAAATTTGTAGATATAAACTTTTCCATTATGTTCATCTGGCGCAGAAATAATTAAAAAATTATTATTTATAATTACATGCTTTCCAAAACTTGTGCTGATATCAGAGCTATTACCAGGATAATTTATTTTATTTCTAAACTCCCAATTATTTAATTTTTTTTCATAAATATATACAGAGCCCATGCCATTATAATCTCCAGGTGCACCAATTGCCATTAAAGATCTATCAACGCTAATTGAATAACCAAAATCATCGCCGGGATTAGGAGTGGGAGATGAAATGGATTTTATTAAATCAAAATTATTATCATAGAAATTAACTTTTCTTCCATGAGTACTATTATAATTTTGAGAAACAATGAAAGAGTTTGAATCTTTAATAATAGAAACATATCTACCTTTGCTTAATAAAGAAACTGAATGATCTTTAGCTCCACCAGCATCTGCTAAAGAAATTGTGTAAAGAAGAAAAAATAATAAAACTAGCTTAAAAATTTTCACTAATAAATATACAAACTTTATTCTAAAAACAAAGACTTATCAATAGCAGCAAAAAATTCTCTAAAAAATTTTATAGATCTTTTTCTTTCTGAACCACCAAAATTAACTCTCAATGATGACAAATAAGGCTCGGAATCATTAATTGCTTTCACCGTTACTGTTGCTGTCAACTTGTAATCTTTGATAATTACCGTTTCTCCATCATCATCTCTGCCGCAAAAAAGACAATTATTATCGTCATCATCCCAGTCGCTTGATAATATGGCTCCAATTGCAACTACAGCAACTAAAACACCCAATAATCCAATATTATCGTCGCTTTTTTCTTTTTTTGGTTCTTCAACTTTACTCGCCGTGATTAAGCCAAACTCTTCACTTAAGGTATCTATAGTAAAGCCTAAATCTTGAAATGCTCCAATGGTAGACTGCATTAGATCTCTTGAGCTGACATCGAACTCTCTTGTTTCAACTGCTCTTTGAGCTGCAGTAGATTTTTTTGATGAGCCACTTGATGAAGCACAACTCATTAACAAAAAAGTTAATGCTAAAGAGTGTATTGCTATTTTTTTAAACATTTTTAATTAATAGTTTGGTCTAAAAATAGTGATTTATCTAGTGCTGCAAAAAAGCTTTTGAAAAATAAATCAGAGAATTTACGATCTCCACCTTCAAAGTTAACTCTCAAGGAAGACAATAATGGGTCAATTGAAATTTCTTTTACAGTAATTGTAGCAGATAAAACCAACGGAGAGATAATAACATCACTATTATCCTCAAAGCCAGTTAAAGCACGAAAAAAAGCTTCAAAAGGATCTTCTTCAAGATTAGTTCTAGTTGTGGTTGTTCCTTGTTTCTTGCTAGCTGTAATTAAACCAAACTCAGCATTAAGTACATCAATAGTATAACCAAGATCTTGAAAGGTGCCTATTGATGCAGTAATTAATTCCTTTGTTGAAACTTCGTACTCTTTAGTCTCAGTAGCTCTTTTTACAGCCGTTGTACGCTCTGGAATGATAGATGCACACCCGCTAAGCACAACGCCTAATGATAAGGCTAAGAATAAATTTTTGTTCATTTTTCTAGTATTTGATGCTTTGGTATTTAAAGTCCGTGACAATACCTTCTGCATTTAATTTTACAATTAAAGTAAGGTTTTTACTAGAATTTGATGATTTTGAACGACCGCCACCAAAAATACCGAAAAAATTACCACTTGAACCTGCACCAGCTCCAGAAACA
>MDTG01046123.1_pt1 | contig 10440 bp, 10 predicted proteins | sample 811421 | NCBI WGS metagenome assembly MDTG01 (sample SAMN05326645, study PRJNA326480) | marine metagenome | isolation source: seawater | place: Pacific Ocean: South East | collected 2011
GGTTTTCAGACGATCCTCAAAGATTTTTAGGCAACAAGTATAAAGCCGAAGATTATGAAAAATTAAGCGATATTGTTGAGGTTTGGTTTGATAGTGGTTCAACACATTCATTTGTTCTCGAAAAAAGAGAGGATTTAAAATGGCCAGCATCAATGTATTTAGAGGGATCAGATCAACACAGAGGTTGGTTTCATTCTTCATTGTTAGAGTCATGCGGAACTAGAGGTAGGGCACCGTTTGAAAATATTTTATCCCATGGATTTGTTGTTGATGGAAAAGGTTTGAAAATGTCTAAATCTTCTGGAAATGTAATTTCACCAGACGAAATTTTAAAAAACTATGGGGCAGATATTTTAAGAGCTTGGGTTACCTCATCCGATTACGCAGAGGATTTAAGAATAGATAAAACAATACTATCTCAACATGCCGAGTCATATAGAAAAATTAGAAACACTTTCAGATTTATTTTAGGAAATATAAAAGATAATTTTCAGAGGCAAAATTTAGATTCTCTTAACTTAAAAAATTTTAACGAGTTAGAGCAATATATTTTACATAAATTATTTACATTAGATAGTTCTATAAGAGATAATTTAAAAAATTATAATTTTCATAAACTTTATAAAGAATTGTTAAATTTTTGCACTTTAGATCTCTCCTCTTTTTATTTTGATATTAGAAAAGATGTTTTGTATTGTGACAGTTTAGATTCAAAAAAAAGAAAAGATTGCGTTATAGTTTTAAATATAATTCTTGAATGTTTGCTAAAATGGTTTGCCCCGATATTTGTTTTTACAACAGATGAAATTTATAGTCTTGTAAGCAAAGATAGTAAAAGTATCCATGAACACACGTTTTTAAAAATACCGAAAGAATGGAGCAATAAAGACTTAGATGAAAAGTGGAAAAAATTATTTAAGATAAAACAAGAAGCAAATATTGCAATTGAAGAGAAAAGATCTAACAAAGAAATAGGTTCCAGTTTAGAAGCAGAAATTAAAATAACTGTAGATGAGAACAATTTCGCTCTTTTAGATGGCTTAGACTTAGCTGAATATTTTATTACATCAAAAGCTAAAAAAATAATAGGAAAAGATAAAGAATTTAAAATTGAAGTTTCTAAAACTACAGGTACTAAGTGTCCTAGATGTTGGAAAATTTTAGATAATAAATGTGAAAGATGCGAAACTATGATCAAATCCAATACACAAAATGGATAAAAAAAATAAATTTTTATATCACTTAAATATCAAAAATTTGATTTGCTTATTAGTTATTATATTAACATTTAGTTTTGATAGATTAAGTAAAATTAAAATAATTGAACTTTTATTAGAAAATAATTCATTATACATAAATGATTTTATTAATTTAGATTTAGTTTGGAACACAGGAATAGGTTTTGGTTTATTAAGTTCGGACTCTAATTTAATTTACAATTTTATTACTGGAATAATATGTATTGTCATAATGTTTTTAATTTATCTGATCTTAAAATCCAGAATGATAGACAAAGTATTATTTTCCTTGATTTTGGGTGGTGCATTAGGAAATGTCTATGACAGACTTACTTATTTTGCTGTGCCGGATTTTATAGACATCCATTATAAAAATTTTCACTGGTTTACATTTAATATCGCAGATATATTCATAACTATTGGAATTTTATTTTTTATTACCAAGGATTTGATTTTGAAAGATGAAAAAAACTAGTAGCTCATTATTGTATTTATTTATAGTGTTTTTTTTGCATTCCTGTGGAGCAATGTCGGATGCAGGTAAAGTTTTAAGAAATGAAAAAATTAAAACAACAGATGAATTTCTCGTAAAAAAAAGACAGCCTTTAGTACTTCCCCCAGATTATGATTCATTGCCTACACCAGGAACAATAAAAAGAAAAGTAGACACAAACAACGATATAAATAAAATTTTAAAAATTCCTAATCAATCAGAAACATCAAAGTCAAAATCAAATTCAACATCTGTTGAACAATCTATATTAAATAAAATTGGTAAGTGAAAAATAAAAAAATAATTTATAAAAATTTTATACAAAAAGATCATCTTAATTCAAATTTAAGTAAAAATTTGCGAATCAAATATAATAAGAGTTTATCGAATATAGATAAGTATAAAGATACTGAAAAAGATGTTTTTTATTCATTAAGTAAGAAATTTAGATTAAATTTTCGAATTAAAGATTTAAAAAAATTTAAAAAATATAAAAGAATAGTTTTAATAGGAATGGGCGGATCAATTTTAGGATCAGAGGCAATATATGAATTTTTTAAGTCTAAAATAAAAAAAGACCTTCATTTTTTTGATAATATAGATGAAGAAAAACTACATATTTTTAAAAAAAATTATAAATTAGATCAGACTTTATTTATAATTATTTCAAAATCAGGGGAAACTTTAGAGACTCTGTCCAATTTACTAGCCTTAAAAATTGTAAAAAAAAATTCAAAAAATTTAATTGTTATCACCGAAAAAAATAATGAATCTTTGTACTTGTTATCAAAAAAAATGAAATTCCACTTCATAGAACATAGAAGTTATATTAGTGGCAGATATTCAGTGCTATCAGAGGTTGGAGTATTGCCGGCGTATTTAATGGGTTTAAACATTAATAGCTTTAGAAAGAATATATTAGTTCACCTTAAAAATAAAAAAAATAAGTTATTTCTTAAAGATAGTTCAATCAAATTAGCAAATATTGTTTTAAGAAAAAAGATAAAAAGTTTAATTCTATTTAATTATGAGCCTAAACTTGAAAAATTTCTTTATTGGTACCAACAACTTATAGCTGAAAGTTTAGGTAAAAAAGGAAAAGGATTGTTACCTATAATTTCTCCAGCCCCAAAAGATCATCATAGTTTGCTTCAACTTTATTTAGATGGCCCACGAGATAAATTGTTTTATATATTGAGTAGCAGTAGAGATTTTAATTATAATTTTAAGATTTCTACAAAAAACCTTAATAAAAAATTTAAATATTTAAACAATCAGAGCTTAAATCAGATTAAGAATGCTCAAAAAAATGCCTTTATAAAAAGTTTAAAAAAGAAAAAAATAGCTTTTAGGGAATTTGAAATAGGCAATTGTAACGAACAAACTATAGGAGAACTATTCTCTTATTTTATTATTGAAACCGCTATAATTGGAAAACTTATTAATATTAATCCCTTTGATCAGCCAGCAGTAGAACAGGTAAAAAAAGCTGCAAGAAAAGATCTAAATTAAAATTTTCCAAAAATTATTTTTGATCGGCTATATTTTTTAACAATTAGAGGTTTTAAAATTCCATTTAGATCGTCATGACTTTTACTTTCTCTGTGAATAATAATAAGATGATTTTTATAATAAATCTTATTTTTTTTAATAAGCTTAATTTCATTAATAAATTTATTTTCTGCAAAAGGTGGATCAAGAAATATTATATTAAATTTTTCCTTTACTCTTATATTAAAGTAATTTTCAATTTTATCATTAATCATTGAAGTTTTATCTTCAATTGAAAGTGTAATTAAGTTTTTTTTAAGAATTTCTGCTGCATAATTATCTTTCTCAACAAATGTCACTTTCCTAGCACCACGAGAAATACACTCAATTCCAAAAGATCCAGTGCCAGAATAAAGATCTAAAATATTTGAGTTATCAAGTTTAATATTTAAAAGATTTGAATGATTAATAATATTAAATATATTTTCTTTTACTGAGTCTTTTAAAGGCCTTGTAATTTTTGATTTTAAAAAAGAAATAGATTTTCCTTTATAGATACCACTGATTATTCTCATTTATTCTGAATTACTCTCCACCCTATATCTTTTCTAAAAAAACCACCATGCCAGTTAATTTTTTTAATTATTTTAATAATATTAATTCTAATCTTTAAGAAGGTTTTTCCAACTGTTGTAACGTTTAAAACTCTTCCTCCATTTGAAAAAATATCTTCATTAATATTTTTGGTGCCAGCATGGTAAATAAAAGAATTTTTTTTAAGTTTTATTTTCGTTAAATTATTTATTTTTATCAATTTTTTATATTTTCCTGGATAACCTTTTGAACATAAGACTATTGTCATACATTTGATTTTTTTCCATTTTATATTAATAGCGTTTAATCTATTCTTAACTGCAAAAGAAATAATCTTAACTAAATCTGTATTTAGCCTAGGCAGTATTACCTGGCATTCTGGGTCTCCCATTCTAACATTATATTCAATTAAAAAAGGTTCATTATTTTTAATCATTAAACCCACATATAAAAAACCGGTATAGTGTTTTTTCTTTTTTTTCAAAGCTTTTAAAGTTGGAGAAACTATCTTGTTAATTATTTTTTTTTCTAAATCTTTAGTAATTATTTGAGCTGGTGAATAAGCCCCCATACCACCTGTGTTTGGTCCTAAGTCTTTCTCGCCAACTTTTTTATGATCTTGAGCTGATCCAAAAAATTGAAAACTTTTTTTATCTACTAATAGAAAATAACTAGCTTCTTCTCCCTCTAAAAATTCTTCAAGCACTAACTTTTTTGATGATTTAAACTTGCCATTAAAAATTTCATTAGAAACTTTTAATACTTGTTTCTTATTTTTACAGATTGTTACCCCTTTTCCAGCAGCCAGTCCGTCAGCTTTTACTACCAATGGAAATATATTTTTTTTTAAAAAATTATTTACGTCTTTTTTATTTCGACATATTTTAAATTCAGCTGTGGGAATGTTATTTTTTTTACATAATGATTTCATAAAAGCTTTAGAACCTTCAAGTTTAGCTGCATATTTATTTGGTCCAAAAACTTTAATCTTATTTTTTAGAAGAAAATCTACTACTCCCCTAACTAATGGCTCCTCTGGTCCAACGATAACTAAATCTATTTTGTAAAATTTGATAACTTTTAAAAGTTTTTTGAAATCAAGCAGATCAATATTAATATTTTTAGCAATTTTCGAAGTACCAGCATTACCAGGGATGCAAATAATATTCTTAGATAACTTAGAATCGTAGATTTTTTGACACAAAGAGTGCTCCCTTCCACCGTTACCTAATAATGCAATATTCATAAGAAAAGATATATTATATATTTATTTTATATATGAACAAAAAAAAAGCCAAACTAAAATATAAGAATAACTCCTTTGATATTATTGAGGAGGGAGATTTTGTAGTCTGTGCTATTTCTGGAAAACAAATTCTTTTAAAAGATTTAAGCTATTGGAACGTTGATTTACAAGAAGCTTATTTTTCACCTTTAGAGGTTAACAAAAGCTTTAAAAAATTAAAAAAATAAATTTATTTCCATCTATTGTGTGTCCAGATCCACTGATTCGGATTTTTAGTAATCATATTTTCTAAAACTTTATTTAATTCATTTGTAATAAAAAACTTATTTTTATTTTTCGAGAAATCAATTGGTTTAAAAATTTCCATTATAAACTTATTTGATTTATTTCTTTCTATGAAAATAGGGATAACTTTTAAATCATATTTTAGAATTAATTGAGCAGGCAAAGTTGTGGTAAATGCCTCTTTATCAAAAAATTTTATTTTATCACCCTCGCTAACTCTTTGATCAATCATTAAAGCAATATTGTATCCATTTTTTATAAATTCAATTGTACTTTTTACACCTTTTATTCCTTTTTTAATTTGGTTCTTGCAAATATATTTTTTTCTCAAGTATTCCATTAATGGATTTAAAAAGAAGTTATTTAGCGGCCTATAAATTGTTGCAAGTTTAATATTTCTTTTTGTTAACTCCATTGACATCAATTCAAAATTAGCAAAGTGTCCAGAAATAAAGATTACTGGTTTATTTTCATTTACAATATTTTTTAAAATATCTTCCCCTAAAATCTCTATGTGAGAGTTACTATTTAAAAATTTTTTTAAAAAAATATATTCAACAAATGTCATTCCATAGTTAGCCCACATATTATTGACAATTTCTTTTTTTTTTATAATTGTGATATCATTAGAAAATATTTCTATATTTTTAAATGCCATCTTGTTAGACCTTATAGTTGGCCCAATTACTTTAAATATAAAAGCAAAAAGTTTCCGACTTAGTGTAATACCAATTAATTTTGCTATACCAAGGAATGTATAAATGAAAATAGCTTCAATAAAATATTTGAATTTTTTAATCATAAAGAATTATTAATTTTTTCAAAAAATCTATCTTCATTATTTATTTTTAATCTTATCTTAATATATTTTATTTTTTCAAAATTGTATTTTTTTATTCGAAAATAATCTTTTTCAGATGTCAATATTACCAAATTATTTTTAGAAGCTTCGTTAATAATTTTTTCTAGCTCATTTTTACTAAAATTATAATGATCAGGAAAAGCAACCTTTTTTTTTAGATCAATATCATTTTCGATTAACATTTCAAAAAAATTACTCGGATTACCTATTCCTGCGAATGCAAATACTTTCTTATTTTTAAATTCTCCAATATTTATTGGTTCATAATTTGAATAAAATATTTCAATTTTTTTTGAAATATTAGTTAATCTTTTTTCAAAATTGACATTTTTTTTACCATTAATTACAACTACATCAGCCCTTTGAACTGAGTTTAATCTTTCTCTTAAAGGTCCAGAGGGAAAAGTAAAACCATTGCCTATTAATTGATTAGAATTAAAACATAGTATATTAAAATTTTTCTTTACTGATAAATCTTGAAAACCATCATCTAAAATCGCTAAATCAAAATTGTTTTTTTCAACTACTTCTATAGCTGCTTGTCTACATTTATTAAGAAATAAATTATTGGTGTAATTTTGAATCATAAAATGCTCATCGAAATGTTGTTGGTAATATTTTTTTACTATAGAAGTTTTTTTCCCTCGATCTTCAAATATTTTCATTAAATATAAAGATAATGGAGTTTTACCAGTTCCACCTAGATATATGTTTCCAACACAAATTATAGGAATTTTAAATTTTCTCTCTTTTATTATTAAAGTTTTTACATAAAAAAAAAATTGATAAATTAAAGACAGAGGCAATAATAATATAGAAAAAAAACTTATTCTTCTTGTCCAGAATTCTGGTTTTAATAATTTCATTAATTTTTAAATTTTACTACCTCATCAAACGTAGTTTTTAAAATTTTTTCTCCAAGTTCATTAATATCTTTTAATGCATTTTCATTTTTAATGAAATCTAGATTATTCAAATCAAAATTTAATTTCTTTGTTAATTCATTAACATTCGTTACTTGCTCAGATATTTTATATTTATTTAATAAACTGTATATTTCCTCAAAATTATATACATAGGGACCATGATAAATTTTACACCCTAGTTTAGCTGCCTCTATAGGGTTTTGTCCTCCAACGTGTTGAAGTTTTTTTATTAATGATTTACCGATAAAGACACTTTTACATAAACTTAAATACTCTGAAACTTTGCCATATGAATTTACTATGATTATTTCTTTTTCAAAATTTATTTTCTCATTATTAGATAGCACCTGAAATGTAAGATTTTTATTTTTACATAGAGACTCTATTTCTTTAACTCTATTAATATGTCGCGGAATAATTATAGATGTTAAATTTTTATTATCTTTTTTAAGAGTCAAGTGTGTATTGATTACAATAGTTTCTTCACCTAAATGTGTACTCATAGCGCACCATATTTTTTTACCAGAGGGTATCTTTTCTAGATTATTTTTCGATGGGTAACTTGTCGAGAATTTCAAATTACCCAACAACTTTATATTTTTTACTTTGAATGACTCAAGATATTTTTTTGTTTCAAAATTTGACGCTAAGCATAGATCAAATTTACTAAAGATTTGTTCAGCTATATTTGAGATTTTAGACCACCTTAAAAAAGATCTTTTAGTAATTCTTCCATTTAATAATAAAAGAGTGATTTTTCTTTTTTTAATCTCAAATAAAAAATTTGGCCATATTTCAGAATCAACAAATAAAACTAAACTAGGTTTCCATCCATCTAAAAATTTATCAATCAAAAATTTTATATCTAAAGGCAAGTATCTATGCTTTATGTTTTTGTTTTTTTTGAAATTTTTTCTCATTAATAATGCGGAAGATTGAGTTATGGTTGTAATGAGAATTTCAATATTACTTCTTTCACTTATAATTTTTTTAATAAGCGGAACTACACTTTGGGCTTCACCGATACTAGCTGCATGAAACCAAACTAAGTTTTTAGTCTTATCTTTTTCAATTAAAAACTTAGAAGGAAATAATTTTCCCTTGAAACTCTCGTTATTTTCCTTTTTAAAAATTTTTCTTAAATAAATTATGATAATAAAAAGCGGATAAAAAAAAAGAGTTATCGATCTATAGATTCCTAACATTAACTTTATTTTAACTGTTTCTCATAAAGAGTTTTATATTCTTGGCAATTATTTATAAGATGATCATGATTACCAGCGTCTATTAATACTCCGTTTTGTAAAACAAATATTTTATCCGCATTATGTATTGTTGAAAGCCTGTGAGCTATTACAATAGTAGTTTTGTTTTTAGTTAAATTCTTTATTGCATTTTGTACAATTTCCTCTGAGCCGGTGTCCAAAGATGAAGTTGCCTCGTCTAAGAGTATGATTGGAGATTTTTTTAAAATTGCTCTAGCTATTGAAATCCTTTGTTTTTGACCCCCCGAAAGTCTGACGCCATTTTCACCAACAATTGTCTCATATTTTTTAGGCATTTTATTAATAAACTCCTCTGCCGCAGCAGAAACACATGCGCTTTTAATTTCTTCATCACTGGCCTCTAAGTTGGCGTAAGCGACATTGTTTCTAATAGTGTCATCAAATAAGATAACATCTTGGCTTACCAGAGAGATGTTTTTTCTTAGCGAATTCAAAGTAACGGAGTCAATTTTTTGTCCATCAATTTCTATGTTTCCATCTTGAACATCATAAAATCTTGGTATCAAGTTTATAATAGTGCTTTTACCGGCACCACTCGGTCCTACCAAAGCAGATAATGCATTTCCTTTAATATCCAAACTAAGATTCTTTATTGCTTTATCATTAGTGGTTTCATATTTAAAACTCACATTTTTAAAATTTATATTACAATTTTTGATTTTTAGTTCAGGTAAAGAACTATTATTTCTAATTTCTATATTTTTATCTATAACTTTTGCTATTCTTTTAAATGCAGCAGCTCCTTGATAAAATATCATGTTTAAAGTAGCTAAAGACCTAATCGGTTGGTAAGCTAACATCATTGCTGCAAGAAAAGAAAAAAATTGATTTACCTCCAGCTCTCCAGAGGAAATTAATTTTCCAGAAAAAAAAATAAATCCTGCGATCATAATTCCGGTTAGTGTTTCCATGATCGGTGTTGCTCTTACTATAACAATATTATGTTTGATTTGTTTGTCTACCAGGTCGTCTATTATCTTATTCGCTTTATTTCTTTCCTCTTTTTCTTTCTGATAAATTCTTATCATTTTTGAACCTTTAATCATTTCTGACAAAAAAGAAGTTAAGTTACCTGAGATTTCACCAGCTTGAGTTACAATCTTTGCGACTCTTCTTCCTAAACTTTTTGCAAGGCCAGCTGCAAGCGGTATCATCAGAATTGCAAATATTGCTAATTTCCAATTTTGGTAAAACATCAGACCTACTAATCCTAAAACTGTTAAAGTATCCTTCATAATATTAAGGACGCCTATGCCAACAAGTGATTGTATTTGTTGAGCGTCAAACAAAATATTAGAAACGTATTGTCCTGAGTGTCTTGCATCGATAGTTTTTATATCTGCAGTCAGCATGTTATCTGAAATTTGTTTTTGAATTTCTCCTGTAATGAGGTTTGAGACTTTAATAATATTAATTCTAGCAAGATAGAGACTTACCCCTTTTGTTGTAAATGTAAATATTATTGCAAGAGGAATTAACCATGCAAGGGTTCTATCTTTTTCAATAAAAATTTTTTTTACAGCAGGATCTAATAACCAAGCAATTGCAGAAGAGTTAGCTGCAACCACAACTGAAAGGCCAGCAGCGATAAAAATAAATTTTAAATACCTTTTGATGTACTCTTTATAAAGTCTTTTTAATATTGATTTAAGTTCTTTAAAATCCATTTAAATTTAGATAGATAAAATGCCTAGAAATAAAATTAAACCAGATAAGTTATTTAATTTAAAAGCTTTTAGACAAGTCTCAGGTTTATGGGGATTAAATATTTTTATTTGATAAATTAAACTTAAGCAGAAAAGACAAAATATTATTAAAAAAAGATTAAGATTTATTTGATCTTTAAATAGATAAAGCAAAATTACAGAAGTTAAAAAATAATTCATGCTTACAAATAATTTAATATTTTTTTTAAATTTTATTGCTGTTGATTTTAAACCTATTATTTCGTCATCTGCCATATCTTGTACTCCGTAAATACTGTCATAGCCCAATGTCCAAAATATGGCTGATATATAA
>MDTG01176744.1_pt1 | contig 10440 bp, 7 predicted proteins | sample 811421 | NCBI WGS metagenome assembly MDTG01 (sample SAMN05326645, study PRJNA326480) | marine metagenome | isolation source: seawater | place: Pacific Ocean: South East | collected 2011
ATTTTGGTCTCAAATCTTCGGGTTTCATTTATGGTATGTCGATAGTGGGAATAAAACCTCAACCTAAAACTAATATAAAGCTAACGGTTGAGGAAAATACCAAAATCAATCTTTTCCACTCCCTGTGTTTTATTTATTTTAAAAAATTTCCAAAAGCTCAATACTCAGATTGCATTATATCTCTTGTAACCTTTTACCAACGGATGGGAAAAGGACAACCTGGACTTTTACACAAACTCAGTTTTTCAAAAAACCCGAGTGATACCCTGGAGGGAATAATCAATGCGCGATTGCATGAAAATAACTTGACTCGAAATGCGGAGGTGACATCCTTGATTACTTATGTTTTGTTGTTTATTGACCTTTTAGTTTTTGAGGATTTTCTTCTGGGTAACGAAGCTATTCAAGGGTCATTCGATCGAATGGAATACTATTGTATTCAAGCTTGTGCCTGGGCCCTTGAAAGCAAACCTCGTCCCAATAAATACGATCATATGTTTATCGAAATGTTACATCAAGCACTAAAAAACCCTTTAAAATACGACGAACCAGAGAGCCAAAATTTACTAAAAAAAGTAAACAAACATTCTTCACTCTTCAAAGTGTTCTTGATTGATATCTGCTGTTTGGGTGTTTGGGATGGCCGTATTTTACAGACAGAGGAGGCAAATTTTCTTCAGAATCTTGAAAAAGCTATTGGATTAAATTCGGGTGCGGCTGCTGATGGGATAAATGACTTAGATCGATTTTCCGAGAAGTACACCCAATCGGTACGCTTATTTGAACACTCTAATCCAGTAAAATTGATTTACAATCAATCAAGTGCAATGGTAAAAACTCTAATTCTTCGTAACAAAAACCGTTTGATTCAAGAATTAGCTGAGAGCGGGGAATTATTGAAATTATTAACACTTTCCACAATACGTGATTTAAATAAAAAAGAGAAACAAAAAGTTAAGGAACAGCTTTTAGACATTTGCAAAACTATACCTTCATTGACCTTATTCTTGTTACCAGGCGGTTCACTGCTTCTACCAATCATGGTCAAATTGATTCCAGCACTACTACCATCTGCTTTCAACGACAACGCCATTAAAGATTAAATTGGCCATTCATCGTTCATTTAAGTCAATAGAGATTAACATAAATCGAACATTCTGCCATACTTCAAACGAAAGATGTGAAAATTGAAACCTAATTCGCGACATCACTTATGAATTTTATTCTATAAAGGCGTATTTCTTCGTCCTCAAAATCACCGTCAAAAGCCTCCATAGCATGATCTACCAGGTCACTTTCCGCCTCGATGAAATAATCGTATAATTCTTTCTGAGAATCTTCATCTATCAGGTCGTCAAGCCAATAATCGATATTTAATCTCGTTCCACTATATACAATTGCTTCCATTTCTCTTATAAAATCATTCATATCCAATCCTTTAGCCTTAGCAATATCATCTAGAGGTAGTTTCCTATCAACACTTTGAATTATAAATAACTTGAGAGCACTGTTCGAACCTGTGGATTTAACGACAAAATCGTCGGGTCGAATTATTTTATTCTCGGTAACGAAATTATCAATCAATTTTACGAAACTCGAGCCGTACTTTTTGGCCTTACCTTCTCCAACTCCATGCACATTTGAAAGTTCTTCAATAGTAATGGGATATTTCAGCGCCATATCCTGAAGTGATGGATCTTGAAAAATCACAAAAGGAGGTAAACTTAGCTCATCAGCGAGAATTTTTCGCTGAGATTTAAGTAATTTAAATAAAGTTTTATCAGCTACTGTATTAACTTTATCATCCACAATAATTAAATCGTCATTAGCCTCCTTATAACTATGATCCTCTGTCATCGTAAATGAGTAAGGTGATTTCATGAACTCTAAACCTTGCTTTCTTATTTTCAATACGCCATAAGTTTCTATATCTTTTTTTAGAATCCCGGCAACTATTACCTGTCGAATCAATGCCATCCAAAATTCAGGAGGTTGATCAACTCCGGAACCAAAAAACGACATCGTATCGGTTTTATGGGATTTAATTAATGCATTTACTTTCCCGCACATTACATAAACAATTTCTTTAGCCTTATACTTCTGATGAGTCTTATCAATAGCGGTTAATAGAGCAAATAATTCCTTTTTGGCCTCTTGTTTTTTCTTAGGATAACGCATATTGTCATCCATATCCCCGCCTTCTCCAGTAGAGTTATCGTATTCTTCACCAAAATAATGTAAAATATATTTCCTTCGAGACATCGATGTCTCTGCAAATGCTACTACATCTTGCAACAGTGCCAACCCAATTTCTTGTTCAGCGACTGGCTTGCCACTCATAAACTTTTCAAGTTTTTCAATATCCTTGTAACTATAAAATGCCAAGCAGTGTCCTTCTCCCCCATCTCGACCAGCACGACCGGTTTCTTGATAATAGCTCTCAATACTCTTTGGCATATCATTATGAATGACAAAACGTACATCGGGTTTATCTATACCCATTCCAAAAGCGATAGTCGCAACAACTACGTCTGAATCTTCCATTAAAAACATATCCTGATTTTTAACACGAGTTTTTGGATCTAATCCTGCATGATACGGTATGGCACGTATTCCGTTAACCTGAAGAGTTTGTGCTAATTGTTCTACCCGCTTTCGGCTCAGACAATATATTATACCGCTTTTGCCTTCATTATTTTTCACAAAACGAGTGATATCTGCATCAATCGCTTTTGTTTTTGGGCGAATTTCATAATATAAATTGGGACGATTAAAAGATGCCTTAAATGTAGTGGCCTCTTGGATGCCTAAATTTTTAAGGATATCTTCTTGTACTTTAGGTGTAGCAGTTGCAGTCAAGCCAATTATCGGAATGTTCCCACCTAAACGCTCAAATATTTTTCGGAGATTTCGGTATTCTGGCCTAAAATCGTGACCCCATTCGGAAATGCAATGGGCCTCATCTATTGCTACAAAAGAAAGAGTCACCATTTTCAGAAATTCAATATTCTCCTTTTTCGCTAAAGACTCAGGAGCGACGTAAAGTAATTTGGTGATGCCATCGCGAACATCTGAACGCACCTGTTTAATTTCAGATTTTGTTAAGGATGAATTCAATACATGTGCAATCCCTGAAGTCTCTGATAATGAGCTTAAGAAATCAACTTGATTTTTCATTAAGGCAATAAGTGGAGAAACAACAATTGCCGTCCCTTTACTTATTAAGGCAGGCAATTGGTAACAAAGTGACTTACCTCCACCAGTTGGCATAATAACAAAGGAATCATTACCGGCTAAAACGTTCATGATTACTGGTTCTTGTAATCCTTTGAATCCAGAAAAACCAAAATAACTTTTAAGTGCAGCAGATAACTCCTCTTTGCTGTAAGTCTTTTTCATTCGCTTGTCGTTCCGAGTTTCTGACAATTAATTGCGGAAAGTCAAGAACAATTGTAATTTTGCAACCAATAGAGGTGCTTTGTATCTTTGAAGGAAACGTCTTGTGCAGACAAATACCTATTCTAAAGATAAAGAAATCTGAACAGCATACCAATTAAATGCGTTAAATTTTGATAGATCTAAACCCAATCATACAGGTCGCTCGAGAGACGGTTGAAACCGAGGCCAAAGCGATACAAAAATTATCGACCCTAATCGATGAAGAATTTGCCAGTGCTGTTTCCTATATTTTTCAATCCAAAGGTCGTGTAATTGTCACAGGTGTCGGCAAAAGCGCTAACATCGCTACGAAAATTGTAGCAACCCTGAATTCAACTGGAACACCGGCTATTTTCATGCACGCTGCTGATGCCATTCACGGTGATTTGGGAATAATCCAAGAAAACGATACTGTCATATGTATTTCAAAAAGTGGAAACACCCCTGAAATCAAAGTATTGGTTCCCCTTATAAAAGCGAGTGGGAATAAACTTATCGGACTAACTGCAAACAAGGCATCCTTTCTCGGTGAACAAAGTGATTATGTACTCAACGCCTATGTCGCAAAAGAAGCATGTCCTAATAATTTGGCACCAACAACCTCAACAACAGCTCAACTCGTTATAGGCGATGCGCTAGCCATGGCCCTATTGAATTTGCGAGGATTCTCAAGCAAAGATTTCGCTCGTGTTCACCCTGGAGGATCACTTGGTAAAAAACTGTATCTGAGGGTAAGCGATCTAACTACCTTAAATTCAAAACCACAAGTGACGCCCAAAACAGATCTAAAAAAAGTGATTATGGAAATCTCTGAGAATTTACTCGGAGTAACTGCAGTAGTTGATGATGGTAAGATTGTGGGTATAATTACCGATGGAGATTTAAGACGTATGCTTAGCAAAGTTGACAATATTGCTGGTCTAAAGGCGGAGGAGATAATGACAAAAAATCCAAAACTCATTAATAATGATGCTATGGCTATCGAAGCTATGGAACTTATGGATCGGTACGGTATTACACAAATACTGGCACACTACAATGGATGTTACACAGGCGTAGTACATATTCATAACCTCAGTAAGGAAGGTATCATCTGATGACAGAAAAAGGGCTACCCAATCCGGAAAAAGACATGTCCTTTTTGGATCATCTGGAAGAATTGAGATGGCATCTGATCAGGGCTACTATTACAATAATTTCAATGGGTTTCGTTGCCTTTTTGATGAAAGACTTTATTTTCGACGGTATTATTTTTGGACCAAAACGAGCAAGCTTTCCAACCTATGAGCTTTTATGTCAATCGGCACAATTTTTCGGATTAGACAGCTTTTGTTTTTCAGAACTCCCTTTTCGAATTCAAAGTCGCACAATGTCTGGTCAATTTTCTGCCCATTTATGGACCTCAATTACGTTAGGCTTTATTATTGCCTTTCCATACGTCCTCTTCGAAGTATGGAAGTTTATAAGTCCCGGACTTCATGAAAATGAGCGAAAAAGTGCTAAAGGATTTATTTTTATAGCATCATTATTATTTTTTCTAGGTGTCTTATTTGGATATTATGTAGTTACGCCACTTTCGATTAATTTTTTAGGAACATATCAAGTTAGTGATGAAGTGTTTAATGATTTTGACCTGGGCAGTTACATCGCGTTGGTTAGAGCTTGCGCCCTTTCATCGGGATTGATTTTTCAGCTACCAATTGTAATTTACTTTTTGACAAAAGTTGGTTTAGTTACCCCAGAATGGCTCAAAAAATATCGAAAATACGCGTTGGTCTTGGTTTTGATCATTTCAGCTATCATTACTCCACCGGATATAGCAAGTCAAGTAATTGTATCCATCCCTGTACTCGTATTATATGAATTAAGCATCTTAATTGCCAAACGTGTGGTCAAAATCCAACAAAAAAAATAAACTACAGATCAATCTTTAAAGCATTAAACATATTTGTTAACTTCGCTTTTGACTGATTTTCGCTGCCATACTTATGAAACTTCGTGCTGAACAACTGAATAAAATTTACCGTGGACGCCCCGTGGTCAAACAAGTATCTCTGGAAGTTAACCAGGGTGAAATTGTAGGTTTACTCGGTCCAAATGGTGCCGGTAAAACAACCTCATTCTACATGATTGTAGGACTTATTAAACCCAATGGAGGTCGCATCTTTCTAAATGATCAAGATATTACTACTTACCCCATGTACAAACGTGCTCAAAATGGTATTGGGTATTTAGCACAAGAAGCCTCCGTTTTTCGGAAATTAAGCATAGAGGACAATATTTTGAGTGTTTTACAACTCACCGACTTAAGTAAAATGGAGCAAGAAGCTAAAATGGAATCCTTGATCGAAGAATTTGGCCTTCAACACATCAGAACAAACCGTGGAGATTTGCTCAGTGGAGGCGAGCGCCGTCGCACTGAAATTGCACGTGCCTTGGCAACCGACCCTAATTTCATTCTTTTGGATGAGCCTTTTGCTGGAGTAGATCCAGTGGCTGTTGAAGATATACAACGTATTGTAGCTCAGCTTAAAAATAAAAACATCGGGATTTTAATTACCGATCATAATGTTCAAGAAACTTTGGCTATTACGGACCATACCTACCTCATGTTTGAAGGAAGCATTTTGAAACATGGTGTACCTGAAGAACTAGCGGCGGATGAAATGGTACGAAAAGTATATTTAGGTCAAAATTTTGAATTACGTAAAAAGAAACTTCATTTTAAATAGAGTTAATCATTAGAAATCAAGGAATAATTGCTAGTTGGAAAAACTTTTGAGCGGTTAGCTATATTCGGTCAATTCGATCTTATAATTCACAGTTCTTTAGGTTAGGACAAAACAGAATGGTTTAATGTCTTATGAACTATACTTTGATTTTATGGGCCAGATGAAGGAAAGCCCGATGTAAGTCAAAATGATTAGCGGAATGGCTACGTAACCAAGCATAATAAAGCTTATTAAGCTAAACATAATAAGGACATAACGCTGTTTATTTGCTTTCCATTCAAAATTTTTGAATTTTAATGATACCAGTAGCCAATTTGCATTTAACGCATAGCTACTAAAAAGAGTAAGGCCTATCAAAAACCACTTGTTAAACAGAAGTTCAGCAATCACTGGTGTGTAGTGGTATTCAAAAATCAGTGGCAGACTACAAATAAGTAAGGTGTTTGCAGGGGTGGGTAAACCGATGAAATATTCACTCTGGCTTGTCTTTATATTGAATCTGGCTAATCTGTAAGCTGAAGCGACTAAAATAATCAATGCCAATATGGGGTAGTAAGTTTCTAAACCAACCTCCCATGCTCGGACACTAAAAAAATCACTAAATGCTCGCATACGTCCGTCATATGCTTGTTGCATCATCTGCCAGAGTATTAGACTCGGAGCCAGCCCAAAGGAAATCAAATCAGCTAAACTGTCAAGTTGTACACCAAAAGGACTATCCACAGCTAGTTTACGTGCTACTAGACCATCGAAAAAATCAAATAACATGCCTAGGAAAATAAACCAAACGGCAATTACTAAATCTCCAGAAATAGTGAACAAAAGAGCTACGGTTCCCGAAATTAAATTAAGTACCGTAATAAAGTTAGGAATGTGTTGACGCATTTCGTTAGCTAATATTTAATTGAGGATAAAAGTACTAAAGTATTTTAGGCCCCTGCAATATGGAGCATAAAATGTAGTTTATTAATCATAAAAATAGTATGATATTTGTTCAAGCTATGACCAGACACTTACTTTTACTAATCTTTGGATTATCTGCTCTAAGCCCTCATGCTCAGACCAGCCGAAAATATTCCAATGAATTTTTAAATATCGGGGTGGATGCCGCCGCCTTAGGCATGGCTAGTGCGGTAGTGGCCTCGAGTGGAGATGTACATTCTAGTTACTGGAACCCTGCAGGATTGCTGGCTTTGAAAGATCAGCAAATGGGACTAATGCACGCTAATTACTTTGCCAACATCGCCAATTACGATTACGCTTCATTTGCCATGCCACTAGATCAAGACCGTGCAATTGGACTCTCGCTGATTCGATTTGGGGTAGATAATATTTTAAATACCACCCAACTGATCGACAATCAAGGTAATATAAATTACGACAACATTACATTGTTCAGCGCGGCAGACTATGCACTTACCCTTTCTTTTGCTAAACGATTATTACTCTCCGGAATTGAAATTGGAGGTAATGCCAAAATTATACGCCGCAAAATTGGAAATTTTGCCAATTCCTGGGGTTTTGGTTTTGATTTAGGGCTACAACTAAAAGCTCAAAATAATTGGCAATTTGGTCTAATGGTTCGAGATATCACTACGACCTTTAATACCTGGCAAGTAAACCAAGAAGCCTTTGGTGCAATTGCAGATGCAGTTTTTGGTCAAAATCAAGAGGCCCCACAAAATACAGAACTGACCCTACCTAAAGCCCAACTCGGAGTTGCAAGACTTTGGGAATTCAGACAAGATTTCAATTTAAAGGCCGAATTAGACTTCAATGTGCGATTTAGCCAAACGAATGATCTGATTTCAGGATCTGGCTTCGGCTTGACGCCAGCATTGGGAGTTGAATTGGGTTATTTAGATTTAGTTTACGCCAGATTAGGAGCGGGTAGTTGGCAAAAAAGCGTGGATATTTTTGGGAAAACAACTACCGAGTTTCAACCAAACTTAGGGCTTGGCTTCAAGTACCGGGGCATTAAAATTGACTATGCACTAACCGATATAGGAGACCAGAGCACAGCTTTATATAGCAACATTTTTTCTTTGACTATAGATTGGTCGTATTTTAGATAACCCAAATTATGGAGATGAGTCTCAAACGCGATACAATAAGTAATTTTAAAATGACCTTTTGCTGGTTCTGGATTATTTGTTTTATGTTGGCTTTACAACACGAACTTAAGGCTCAAACCAGTCTTTCAGAACAGGCCAAGATAAGTATATTAACCATGGGGCCTGGGGAGGCTTTATACGATAGATTTGGTCACAGCGCTTTGAGAGTGAGCGACGCAAATCAAAACATTGATTGGGTATATAACTATGGTACCTACGATTTTGACGCACCAAATTTTTATGGCAAATTTATTCAGGGCCAAATGATGTATTCACTAAGTGTAAATCATTTTGATGCCTTCTTTGCATACTATCAAAATCAAAATCGTAGTATTAAGCAGCAAGTTTTAAATCTAGGCTTGGAGCAAAAAAATCAATTATTTACTTATTTACAGTGGAATGCTCAAAGAGCTAATCGGGATTATCGGTATGACTTTTTTTACGACAATTGCGCTACACGCATCCGGGATGTTTTAGTCAAAAATATCGGAATCAAATTGAATTACGAACAAGGTTTTAATCCAGAACCTATGACGCTGAGGCAGTTAATACAAAACCAAGTAAATTACAATAATTGGGGTAGCTTAGGCATGGATATTGCGACTGGGGCCGTAGTCGATGTCCAGGCAACGCCATGGCAATTTCAATTTTTACCCAAGTATATGGCCGAAGCTCATGCTGAGGTAATTTTTAATGGTCCGAATGGCAAAAAAAACTTGGTAAAAAGTGAACAGATACTTTTTAACCCTGAACCCCCTGATGAGAAGTCATATAGTTATAAAAGTCTTTTAAAATTTATGTCAAGTCCACTTATAATCTTTAGTGTTATAGGACTTTTTTTAGTACTGCGTTCTTGGTTTGATCACCAACGTCAAAAGCGATGTGTAAATACTGATCGGGCTATTTGGCTCATTACTGGAATCGTAGGCTCACTACTTCTCTTACTATGGTTCGCGACAGATCATTTAGCGACAAAAATGAACTATAATTTACTTTGGGCCATGCCCACTTCGCTTATTGTCGGACTTCTTAGTTTTCGTCTTAAAACAATATCTTGGATGGCCCAATATCAGTTATTTTTATTTCTGATGCTGGTACTTATGATTATTCATCAATTTACTGGTGTTCAATCATTTGCACCAGCACTTTGGCCATTAATTATAGGGCTAATTGTTCGTTTCATCTATAGCCGAAATGCGATAAAAAATGAAAATTAAATCTATGATATTTTGATTATTGACCAAACAGAACAAAGGTCATAACAAGGATCATTATTAAACGCATGTATCTGCCAAGAGCATAAATAAAACTGAGGCACTTTGATCATCAACCATATATTATTTCATACAAACGCAAATAAAGTCATGCAAAATCAAAATACCTATGAGGCCTAAGTCCCATAATTCAAATTATTTTGTTTCTATCCATAAAGTCTGATCAACAATGATTTCATATTCAGTCGCTATCTACAACATAAAAAAATACCTAAAATTCCTTGCTGCGTCTACGAACCATCATGGTGTTCACTCACCTTTTGTTTACTCACTCGTGACGAAGTGTTTTTATGACAAATCTCATTATCAAGACTATGACGTTTTAACAAAATATAGAAAAGAACTGTCAAATTCCCGACATCTTTTGGAAGTTACCAATTCCAGCTCTGGTTTCAATCCATATGAGCTCGGTAAATCAAAAAAATCTGTCCAAAGTATGCTACGCCATTCCAGGACCTCCAAAAAAATGCAAAGATTACTTTATCGACTAGGTGCATTTTTTAAACCAGAGCATGTTTTGGAATTAGGAACTCACCTTGGCATGGGTACTACTGCAATTTGCTTGGGAGCAAAACCAACGCAATTAATCACCGTAGAGGATTGTCCTGAGACTGCTAATTATTCTCAAAACCAGTTTAAGTTATGGGCTAAAAGTCAAATGGTATTAAAGAATATACAAACGGCCAATAATTTTTTTGAAAATTTTCTTAAAGACCGACAAGACTCTAATTCAGATTATTTGACTACAAAATTATTTGACCTAATTTATTTCAGTGGCCAAGAGAATGGAACAACTTTAATGTATTATTTCGAAACGCTAAAGAAATATTGCCATGAAAAGACAGTTTTGATCATTTCAGACATTCATTGCTCATTAGATAA
>MDTG01215987.1_pt1 | contig 10440 bp, 8 predicted proteins | sample 811421 | NCBI WGS metagenome assembly MDTG01 (sample SAMN05326645, study PRJNA326480) | marine metagenome | isolation source: seawater | place: Pacific Ocean: South East | collected 2011
AAATTGCCATTAATTTTTCTAAAAGTTGAATTTTATTTTTTTTCTTAACTTGGCTCCAACTAAGAAAAGCATTTTTTGCAGAATTTACAGCCAAATCAACATCTTTTTTATCACCTAAAGAAATGATAGCATATACTTCTTCATTAGAAGGATTAATAACATTAAAGTCATTTTTATTTACTGGATTTATCCAGTTTCCGTTGATATAAAATTTTCTCTTATCAATCATAATTTAGATTATAGTCATATTAGCATTTATTTTTTTTTATAATATAATAAAAGAAAATACAATAAGAGGTGAAGTTTGACATTAGAAAATATTAAACTTGATATTGAGTTTATAAGATCGCAGTTTCCTGCATTTAACGATCCGCTTGCTAAAGATTGGATTTTTTTTGAAAATGCTGGAGGAAGTTACGTTCCTAAGAAAGTTATTGATAAATTGACAAATTTTATGATTTCAACAAAAGTACAACCTTATGCTGAATATCCAATGTCAAAAATTGCTGGGCAGAATATGGATGCTGCCACTGAACTTTTTGCAAATATGATTAATGCCAAAAAAAATGAAATTTTAATAGGTGGGTCAACTTCAATTAACTTATATGTTTTGTCAAATGCACTTAAAAAATTTATTAATCCTGGTGATGAGGTAATTGTAACAAACCAAGATCATGAGGCAAACATAAGTCCTTGGAGAAGATTAAAAGAATCAGGTGCTAAAATTATTGAATGGAAATTTAATAAAGATAACCATGAGCTTGAAATTTCTGAACTCGAAAAGATTATTAATCATAAAACTAAAATATTAGCAGTAACACATTGCTCTAATATTGTAGGATCCATTAATGATTTAAAAAAGATTTCTAAAATTGCACATCAATACAATACAATTGTTATTGGTGATGGAGTTTCTTATGCACCTCATGGATTTCCTGATGTTAATGATATAGGAGTCGACTTTTATACATTTAGTTTATATAAAACATATGGACCACATTTGGCTCTCCTATATGGTAAAGAGGAAATTTTAAAAAAACTTCCTAATCAAAATCATGAGTTTTTAGAGGGAGAATATCCCTACACTATCAATCCTGGAGGCCCAAATCATGAAGAGCTATCCAGTCTGTCAGGTATATACGATTATATGATTGATATTTATAATCATCATTATGGAAAAACTGACAACAGTATAAGGGAGAAAATATCTAAAGTTAATCATCTAATCTCTGTTCATGAAGAATTTTTAGCAAAGCCTCTTTTAAAATTTCTAAGTAACTCTGATAAATTCAATTTGATTGGTAAAAAAGATATTAAGAATAAAAACAGAGCTCCAACAATATCTTTTACCTCCAATAAAATAACATCAAAAGAGCTAAGTGACATATTGACTAAAAATAAAATTGCCACAAGAAATGATAATTTTTACGCTTGGAGGTGTCTAGAATATTTAGACATAGACACTAAAGATGGTGTTTTAAGAATTAGTATGACTCATTATAATACTCAAAAAGAAGTAGAAAAACTAATTGATGTTTTAGACGAAATTTAATTATATATATTGATAAAACTTTAAGAAAAATTTCTTAAATAAAAATACTAGAATTGAAAACTTAGGATTATGACTTTTTAATATTTTTATAATTTCCAAATTAAGCTTGATTTTGTTTAAAATATTTTTGTTTGATAAACCCCCTGACTCCATAATGATTGAGTATTTATTAATATAACGAGATTTAATTTTTTTAACTTCTAGATAACGGAACATTAAATCAATATCAGAAGAGATTTTATAATTTAAATCAAAATTACCATTATTTATATAACATTTTTTCTTTGCATAAAATGTTGGATGAGGTGGAGACCAACCTTTATAAAAATTATTTATTAAAAATTGGGAAGATTTCCAGTCTCTAATTATCTTGTTATTTGAATAATTTTTTATAATTAAATTTGAATATATAATATCTATATCTTCTATAAAATTTCTATTATATTCAGTTAAAACATCATTAGAAAAATAAATATCTCCTGCATGGAGAAATCCTATTATTTCATTTTTAGCTAAAGCAATACCCTTGTTCAACGCATCATATATTCCCTTATCATTTTCAATAATTATTTTGTCTATTTTTGTTTTGTACTTATTAATAATATTAACGGTATTATCTTTAGAATTTCCATCAATAATAATGTACTCAAAATTTTTATAATTTTGATTAAGTACCGACAATATTGTTTTCTCTATTGAGTTCTCACAATTATAACAAATTGTTATTATTGAAAATGAGTGATCAGTATGTTTCAATATTTTTCCTGAAGCTTTTAATAGTATATTTTAAGCCATCTTCTAATTTAGTTTTTGAAGTCCAGCCCATTTTTTTTATTTTTGTTACATCAAGTAATTTTTGTTTTACTCCTTCTAATTTTTTAGTATTAAAATCGATTTTACCTTTTATATTAAAGAAATTATTAATTTCACTTACTAAATCCTTGACGCTAATATCATAACCGGTACCAATGTTGATATGAGATGTTTTTACTTTATCTCCTAGAAAAAAAGTATCATCATCAAGATTTAATACAAAACTTAATGCATCTGCTAAGTCATCAACATATAAAAATTCTCTTTTAGCATTGCCTGATCCCCAGATTTCTACATTAGTGTTATTTATCTCAGCATTATAAAACTTTTTAATTAATGATGGAATAACATGTCCGTTCTCGACATCAAAATTGTCATTCGCTCCATATAAATTAGTTGGCATTAGACATCTGTAAGAAGTATTGTACTTAATATTATAATAGTTACATAATTTTAATCCTGATATCTTTGCTAGAGCGTAAGCTTCATTAGTTTTTTCTAATTGACCGGTAAGTAAATCTTCTTCTTTCATAGGCTGTTTAATATTTTTAGGATAAATGCATGAACTACCTAGAAATATTAATTTATTTATATTATTTAAATAAGAATAATTAATTAAATTATTTTGGATCATTATATTATCGTTAAAAAAATCAATTGAATTTAAGAAATTAGCCTGAACACCACCAACCTTTGCAGCAGCAATAATAACTAGATCAAAACTATTTTGCTTTAAATAAGATTTAACATCTTCTGACCTTCTAAGATCTAAATCCTTTTTTTCAATTGTAAAAATATTTGAATATCCTTCATTGATGAGCATTTCATAAAATGCAGAACCAACTAATCCTTTATGGCCTGCTAAAAATATTTTATCATTTTTTTTAACAAAATTATTTTTCATTAATTTCAAAATCAATCATTTCTTGAATTAAATCATTAATATTAAAATTATAATTCCAAGATAAATTTTTCTTTGCCTTAGAAGTATTTGAAATTAAATTATCTACTTCTGAAGGTCTTAAATATCTTTCTTTAACTGCAATGACAGTATTATTATTTTCATCTACACCTTTTTCATCAATGCCAGTACCTATCCATTTTATATTTATACCTAATTTATTTGATACTATTTCTGCAAATTCTTTTACTGAATATTGTTTTTCACTACCGATACAAAAATCATCTGCCTTATGATGTTGTAGTAATTTCCAGGCAGCATGCATATAATCTCTAGCATGGCCCCAGTCTCTTTTTGCGTATAAATTACCTAAATATAAAATTTTTTTATTTTTTTTATAATTTATAAGACCTTTAACAATTTTTGAAGTGACAAAAGTTTCTCCTCTTCTTGGAGATTCATGATTGAACAAAATACCATTTGATGCAAATAATCCATATGACTCTCTATAGTTTACTGTAATCCAATAGGCATATAATTTAGATACTGCATAGGGAGACTTTGGAATAAATTTAGTTTGCTCATTTTGAGGATATTCTTTTGAGCCTCCAAATAATTCTGACGAAGATGCTTGATAAAACTTTACTTTGTTGATCATATTTAAAGTTTTAATTGACTCTAATATTCTTAATGTACCTAAAGCATTTACATCAGAAGTATATTCTGGTTCTTGAAATGAAACTGCAACATGAGATTGAGCTGCTAGATTATATATTTCATCAGGTTGTACTTTTTGAATAATTGACAATAAACTACCAAAATCTGTCATTTCTCCATAATGAAGGAAAAAGTTATTTTTAATTTCATTTGGATCTTGATAAATATGATCAATCCTATCAGTGTTAATTAAAGAAGTTCTTCTTTTAATTCCATGAACTTCATATCCTTTATTTAATAATATTTCTGCTAAATATGATCCATCTTGACCAGTAATTCCTGTAATGATTGCTTTTTTCATTTAGATCTACTTATTATATGATTTTGAAGAACTATAATATCCATATTTGTTCTTAAAAAGCAATCAAGTGCTTCTTCTGGCTTGCATACAATTGGTTCGTTTTCATTAAATGACGTATTTAATAACATAGGAATATTAGTTAATTTATAGAATTCTCTAATTAAATTATAGTACATTTCATTACTTTCCTTTGTAACAGTTTGAAGTCTGCCTGTGCCATCATTATGAACCACAGCAGGTATCAGTTGCATTTTATTTTTTTTAAATTTGAAGATCTTCATCATAAATGGTACATCATCATCATGCTCAAACCAATCCTTTACCTCTTCTCTTAATATAGATGGGGCAAAGGGTCTAAAAGACTCTCTTCTTTTAATTTTATTATTTAATATTGATTTCATATTTGGATTTCTTGGATCGCACAGAATTGATCTGTTGCCTAATGCTCTTGGTCCAAACTCCATACCACCTTGAAACCACCCTATTACTTTACCCTTACTAATTTCCTTAGCTATAATTTTTATAATTTCATCAAATTTATATTTATTAACTTTAAAATTTCTTAGTTGATCTTGCTTTGTTTTTAATAGGTCTACAATGTAGTTCTCTTTATAGTTAGGACCAAGATATGGGTTAATTAAGTGAAAATGTTTTTTTGTAAATAGTTTTTTATATTTATAAAGAGCACTGCCAATTGCCCCTCCTGCATCTCCAGATGCAGGTGGCATATAAATCCTTTCAAAATTAAAGTTATTATATATTTTTCCATTTGCTAGAGAATTCATAGAGCACCCTCCTGAAAGACACAAATTTTTTGATAAAGTATTTTTAGACAAATTTTCAAGTAAATTAAATAGAATATCTTCATATAAACTTTGGGCTGAATATGCTAAATTTATATAATTTTCACTTACTTCATCCTCTTTTTTTCTTGGAGGAAAACCCAAAAGATTACTTAAGTTTTTAGAATTGTATAAATTATTAAATTTTGGGGTTCCATCGATCCAATTATAATCAATTACTTTTTTGTGATGATTAAAATATTTTAAATCTAATGAAAAACTTCCATCTGATTTTAAATCAACAAGTTTTTTAACTTTACTATTTAGCGAATTATTGCCGTACGCAGATAAACCCATAACTTTGTATTCATCACCATAATTACCAAAACCTATATATTGTGTTAAGCCCTGATATAAAATACCAGCAGAATGTGGATACAATATTTTGTTATAAATTATAAATTTGTTATTTTTATATTCACCTGTTACACAGCTAGAAAAATCACCAAAACCATCAATTGAAATAAATGAAGAATCTGAGAATTCACTACAAAATAATGAGGAAGATATATGTGAGACATGATGATCAATATAAAATATTTTAGGTTTCAAATTCTTTAAATTAAAATAATATACAAAATCTTTTTTAATATTATTCTTTTTATTTCGTCTTTTGATTTGATTAATAATAAAATCATATGATAGTCTATTTGAAAAAGAATAAATTAGCTTATTAATTAAATTAGAATATGAGTTTGAATTTACTGTAATATAATCTAAGTCATTAATTTCTAGATTTTCCTGGTATAAACAAAACTTTATAGACTCATATGGAAAACCTGACCAGTGTTTGACTCTGTTGAATCTCTCTTCTTCTACAGCACAGACGACTTCACCATCTCTTATTAATGCCGCTGCTGAATCGGCATGATATGCATTTATACCCAATATATACATAATTTTACTTATGATAAGAATTATGCCAATCTACAAAATTCTTAATACCTACTTTAATATTATATTTTGGATAATAGTTTGTTAATTTCCTAAGTCTTGAAATATCTGCAAAAGTTTTAATTACATCTCCTTTTTGAAGTTTAGTTTTTTTAAATGAAGCTTTAACATTTAAATTTTTTTCAATTTCATAAATAAATTCTACTAATTTTTTTGGGTTTCCACTAGCTAAGTTTAAGACAATTGATAAGATTTTATTTTTTTTAGATATTCTTTTTTTTATAACTTTATCCATTGAATTAATGATATCATCAATATAAGTAAAGTCTCTAGAATGTCTGCCGCCATTAAATAATTCTATTGGTTTATTTTTTTTTAATAGATTAACAAATTTATATAATGCCATGTCCGGTCTACCAAAAGGACCGTAAACAGTAAAAAAACGTAGTCCAGTTGTTTTTATATTAAAATTTAAACTATAAGATTGGGCTATTTCTTCGTTAACTAGTTTTGTAGTTCCATATAATGAAATGGGGTTTGTTAATGCATTTTCTTTAATTGGAAATTTTTTTTGATTTCCATATACTGAACTTGAAGATGCATAAAAAAAATTTTTTATATTACGCAATCTACAATTTTCAATCATATTAGTGAAAGAAATTATATTAGAATCAATATATTTCTGCGGATTAGTATATGAATATCTGACTCCGGCTTGAGCTGCTAGGTGGACTATATAATTAAATTCAAATTGGTCAAAAACTTTTTGTAATTTTTTGTTATCCTTCAAATCAAACTTAAAAAAATTAAAATTTTGATATTTTTTTAAAATTTTTAACCTATCATTTTTTAATTTAGTTGAATAATATGAATTAATATTATCAATACCTACAACAATGTTATTACTTTTTAGGTGTTTTAAAGTATAATGAAATCCTATAAAGCCTGCACAGCCGGTTATTAAAATACGCATTAATTAGTTGGCATTTTAAATTCAGGGCCTGATTGGATACTTTTTGGCCATCTGCTAGTCACTGTTTTAAGTTTAGTATAAAAATTGATTCCCTCAGTTCCATGCATTGCATTACTTCCAAAAAGTGAATTTTTCCAACCACCAAAACTATGATAAGCCATAGGGACTGGTATTGGGACATTCACACCTACCATTCCAATTTTACTATTTGTTGTAAAGTGTCTAGCCGTTTCTCCATCCGATGTATAAATTGAGGTTCCATTTCCAAACTCATGATTATTTACAAGGTCAATTGCTTTACTATAATCATCTACCCGTACTACTGAAAGTACTGGACCAAATATCTCTTCTTTATATATCGTCATATCTTTATCAACATTGTCAAACAAACTTGGTCCTAAAAAATAACCATTTTCATAACCCTGTAATTTTAAATTTCTTCCATCTTCTAGCAGTGACGCACCTTCTTCTATACCTTTAGATATATAGTTTTCAATTTTTTCTTTATGATCTTTTGAAATTACTGGTCCCATATCTGCGGTTTTAAAAATTTGTTCTCCTGTTTTAGGATCAATGCCAGATGGCTCTTTATAAGTCCAAGGAGCAACAACTAATCTTTGACATTTACTTCTTATTTTATCAACTAAATTGTCTGCAACGCCACCTACAGCAACCGCAACTGATATTGCCATACATCTTTCACCTGCTGATCCATATGCTGCTCCTATTATCCCATCAACTGCTTGATCTAAATTGGCATCAGGCATAACAACTAAATGATTTTTTGCTCCTCCTAATGCTTGGACTCTTTTTCCATATAGGGCAGATTGCTCATAAATATATTTTGCAATTGGAGTAGATCCAACAAAACTTATAGATGAGATATCTTTATGCCTTAAAATTAAATCCACAATTTTCTTATCACCATGAATAACATTAAAAATGCCATCTGGCAGCCCTGCTTCTGTAAATAGTTCAGCAAGTTTCACTGAGCAAGATGGATCTTTCTCAGAAGGTTTTAGAATAAAAGCATTTCCACAGGCTATTGCTATAGGATACATCCACATTGGTACCATAGCGGGAAAATTAAAGGGTGTAATTCCTGCACAAATTCCTAGTGGTTGGCGTATTGACCAAGAATCAATATTTGATCCTACATTCATTGAAAATTCACCTTTAAGCAAATGTGGAATCCCTGTTGCAAACTCAACTACTTCTAAACCTCGTGTGATAGATCCTTTTGCATCATCAAGGGTCTTCCCATGTTCTTGAGAAACAAGTTTTGCAAGTTCATCAAAATTTTTCTCAATTAATATCTTGTACTTAGCTAATATTCTTGATCTTTTTAGAGGAGTTGAGCTTGACCAATTCAATAGATTTTTTTTTGAACTTGTAATTAATTTTTCTAAATCATTTGAATCAGAGTCAGAAACATAGGCAATTTCTTCACCAATAGATGGGTCATGTACAATTATTTTATTTTTTGTTATGTTATCTACTTTACCGGAAATATAATTACCAATATTGTACATTTATTATTTCATAATGAAGTTAATCGACAAAGTCAAATAGTGTTTAGGAATTATTCTGTGAACGGAATAATCTATAGTAAATTATATTGTAAAACACAAACATAATTAAATAACTAATAAGACATATCGTGCTTCCAAATAAATTAAAAATTAAGAGTCCGAACAAGCCTAATAATAAAGACAAAATATTAAGAAAAAGAGATATTACTTTATGAGAGTTATAATAACTTAAAATTAAATGATGGAAATGAAATTTGTCAGAAAGCATAGGATTCTTTCCTTCATAAAATAATCTTCTGAAAAATACTGTTAAAAAATCAAAAATTGGATAAGTAATTACCCACAAAGCTAAAACTGGATGAAAATAAAATTCTTTTGACGTGTAATAAATAATTAACCAACCTAGTAACAAACCTAATAACATACTGCCTGAGTCACCAAGAAAAATTTTAAAATTTTTGGAAAATATATTAAATATTAAAAATATAGATGTAATTATAATTAGATTGTAAATCAATGAAAAATCATTGATTTGAAAGTTATTGTTATTTACAGAGTATAAAATTATAATTATTAGATTTGATATAAACATTCCTCCACATAAACCATCAATTCCATCTATAAAATTATATGCATTGATAAGTATTACAATTGATAATGCCGTAAAAGTATATGAAAAAATATACAGATTGATATTTCCAATTCCATTGTAATACCCTAAATTAGAAATGATTAAGCCAGAGCCAAACATTACGAAAGAAGATGAAAATTGAAAAAATAATCTTGTGTATGGACTCAAATTATATTTATCATCTATTAAACCTATTATAATTATTAATGAAGAAGTATAGATTAAAAAATTAAAATGATAGTTATAATTGAAAAATAAAGAAGAGAAAATAATTGAGAAGAATATTATTAATCCTCCAATAAATGGAATTGGCTTATCATGAACTTTACGTTTCTCAGGTAAATCTACAAGCTTAAAATGCTTTGAAACAATGTAAAGTATATAGAAAATAAATAATGTAAATGAGATAACCAAAAGATACTTGTAATAAAGCATATTTACTTATTATAATAATTATCAAGAATATTATATATTTCTTTTACATTAATAGTTTTTGTATCAATTAATGTATTAATATCTCCTCTAATAAAGATTTCCCCATCACCAGAGTGCAATCCGTTCTTAATTGCTACAAAATTAACATAATTATATATTTTAATATTTTTTTTATTTATATAAATCTCCATATCTTCATTAATTTTTTTATTATAAGTGAGTGAGATAAACAAACTTTTTCCTCTATTATCAACCTCATCAAAAATAGTAATTTTTTTAGATAAATCAGTTGCATTTTTAAAAACATATTCAGCTACCTTTGCGTCATTCTCATTATCAAAATTAACTAAAAAATCACGGGACATTCTTGGTAAAACAGATTGGTATTTTATGCCTAATAAATTCAAAAAATCTTTATGATTTTTTAATCTATAATAAAAAATGATATTATTAAGTGCCTTTTGACTTAGGCCTGTAGCTATAATTAGATTACTATTAATCTTAACATAATCATTTAAAATTCTATCATAGACTTTCATCAAATCTAACAGTGGATCATATTTTCTATTTACATACCATGACATGTCTTCATCTATATTACTTTTATTAAATTCTGAGAAAAATAAATAGTGATGCTGAATATGTGCACCTGCATTAAAAAAAATACTAGAAAAATCTGGTTTATATTTAAAATAATAATTTACATGTATTTCATTTAATAAAAAATCCAATAGTAAAGCCCTATACCATCTTTTTTTTACTGAATTAATGAATATTTTTGTAATAAAATAATAATTCTTAAATCTTGTAAATTTAATACATACTATTAATAACCATATTAAATCTTTA
>MDTG01360810.1_pt1 | contig 10440 bp, 10 predicted proteins | sample 811421 | NCBI WGS metagenome assembly MDTG01 (sample SAMN05326645, study PRJNA326480) | marine metagenome | isolation source: seawater | place: Pacific Ocean: South East | collected 2011
AACTCGCAGTACTTTCAAGCTAAACCGCGACGCTGCTCTTACAGAGTGGCGCTCTCTTGTAGCCTCGTAGAATCCACGCTCTCCTGGCTTATGATGCTTGAGCCGATTTGTTTGACAGGACCCGCAGGACTTCTGAAACCTGAACGAATGCTTCCGGCTGTGAAACCTCCAAGCTATTTTGTCCGTGACGAACGAGGTTTGGTGCCACGAAAGCAGTCATCGGTTCACTGCGAAGAAAGAAAGGCCCGTCATTTCCAGGCTTTGTTTTCTCGTGCGAAAGCCTCTAGATAATCGATCAGCGCGTTTGAAGCGGCGACAGCGGCCACGGCGTCGCCATCTGCTACGTCAATCAATAGCCGTGCGTGCAATTCCGCGGCGATGTTGAAATCTTCGCGCTTCATGTGAAAAACCCAGAAACGGCGCGACAAGCCCTGGACAACACGCATGGTATTTTTGGCAAACTCGTTGTGGCATGCGTCGACCACAAGGTCATGGGCAGTTCTTACCGCCGACAGAGCCTGGGAGCGTGATGCCGGTGGGGCCTTGCTGGCCTCGAGCAATTCTTCGCCGAATGCCTGCATGATGCGCCGGTCTTCGTCTGTGCCACGGATAGTCGCATATTCAGCGGCAAAATTCTGGAGTGGTCGCCGGATTTCCAGCAGACGCAATTGCACATCTGCATCGACCTCTGTGATCTGAATGCCTCGGCGCTGCTTTATGGCCACCAACCCCTCGATTTCGAGGCGCTGCAACGCCTCGCGAACCGGTGTACGGCCGAATCCAACTACCTCGGCAAGTTCCTTTTCCGAATACATTACACCCGGCTTCAACTCGGTCAGAACAATCATTTCCTCAAGTTTCTGAAAGGTCGATTCGGCGTCAGAAAGAGTTTTTGCGTGTTTATCCATTTTGGTATGTTTGACCTCATTTAAAGTAATTTGTCTAGCCTCTGCAGACAATTTTACCGAAACGGCAAGTCACACAAGACACCGTCAAATTTCTGACCCTCCTTTGAAACCTGAATCCGATCGCCTACACGATGCGCGCATGAGATAAGGGCGAACCCTATGTTCCGGCCAAGCTTGCGCGACCAAGTGCCGTTGGTCATGTCTCCGATTTTGGTCCCATCGGCCCGGATATCGTACCACCGCGCATGGTCCGGTAACGGCATCTCGCCTTCAAGAACCAGCCCCAGCTGATGTCGCTTGGGGCCTTCTTCTTTGATCCGGCGAAGTGCCTTAATGCCGATCACGTCGTCATCCACCTCCAGATCGACAAATTTGCCAAGCCGAACTTCGAAAGGGTTGGTTGCGTCATCGGAGTCCCCCCCGCAGGACAGAAGGCCGCTTTCAATCCTTTCACAGGGGTTAGGGTATCCCGGGCCGATCCCGAAAGGCCTGCCCGCCTCACGCACGATGTTCCAAAGCTCGTCTCCGCGGGATCCGTCCATAAGGTAAATCTCAAAGCCGCCTTGTTTCGAAAATCCGGATCGGGCGATTTTGACTGGAATGCAACCGATCTCGGCATCGCCGAACCAGAAGTATTTCAGATTCCGCACCCAGTTCCCAAAGATCGACGCCACGACATCTACCGCCATCGGGCCCTGAACGGCCATAGGCGAAACGTCAGGTTCGGAGATTTCGACCTCAAGTCCGCGCTCGGCCGCAATGCTACGCGCCCAAAGTCTCACATCGCTGTCCGCGATCGAGAACCAGAACAGATCTTCGTCCAGCTTGTTGACAACCGGGTCATTGATAAGTGTCCCCGCGTGATTGCACATAGGTACATATTTCCCTTGGCCGACCACCTGTCCAGAAAGATCGCGAGGAGAAAGTATCTGGGCGAGACGAGCAGCGTCGCATCCCTTGATCTGAACCTGCCTCTGGCCGCCTACGTCCCACATGCTGACACCGTTCATCAACCGGTCATATTCGGCATCGGCATCGCCGTATCCCATTGGGATCAGCATCTGGTTATAGGGTGTGAAGGAGGTGACGCCTTCTGTAAGGGTTGCATCGTAATAGGGCGATGGACGCAAGCGGGTATGAGGGGCTATTTCTGGCATTTTTGGGCCTCTGCTTTCCGGTCAATCCGGGTTTGGATGGAAGTGGTTTTCAAGGTCTTGTGCAACGCCTCAAGGTCGAAAAGTCGATAGAGTGTCAGTGGATCGGGCATACCAGTCTCTTCGCAAAAACCTCAGACCATGCCAAACTTACGAAGCGTGGATTGTGCGGTGCTGGTCGTAAGACACTCTTCAAATGACGACATCGCGCGCGCGTCCATCTCAACCGCGTTCCGGTCGATTGGCCCTGCACACAACTGTTTGGTTGCGGCGACTGCGTGGGGAGGAAGTGCTGCCAGTCGGTTGGCATAGTCAAGTGCGGCTTTGGCCGCGCTGCCTTTGGCCAAGAAGTCCACTAGTCCGATCTCATACGCAGTTTTACCGGAAAACCCTTCTGCGCCCCACAGGGTATGCCGTGCTGTATAGGCCCCCAGCCGCGCCTGCATCGCTGCAATCCCGTAAGCGACGTTCCAACCGATGGGAACTTCGGGAAGGGCCCATTTTGCATTTGCGCTGGAAAAAACCACGTCGCAGGAGGCCGCATAGACGGCACCACCACCAATGGCGTAACCGTCTACGGCAGCGATCATGGGTTTTGGGTGACGGTTGAAGCTGCGCGCCAGTGCGGCCATCTCGCGCTCGTCGGAGATCATTTCCCCGACGCTCTGACCCGCCAGCGCTTTCAGGTCGCTACCGGCTCCAAACCCGTGTGAATGGCCCTGAAGCACAATGACGTGGACATTATCGTTCACGGCGGCGCGGTCCAGTGCGTTAGCCAGCGCCCGCGTCACCGCGAGATCCATTGAATTGCGCCGCTCTGGGCGGTCCAGCGCCAGAATCAGAACAGCACCGTTATCAATTTCGCGCAAGCTTTCCGTCATCAAATCTTTACTCCAAACCGGGCATACGAGGCCTTGGCAACCTCGTGCTTGCAGCTTTCGTGAAACATCTGGTTGGCCATCAGATCGAGCACCTGGCTGTTATCACCAGCGGCAGGAGCACAAAGCCGCTTGGTCGCAGCAACAGCGTGTTCCGGCAATGTGGCAAGCTTGGTCGCGTAGTCGTGTGCCGCGTCAGCCGCGCTGCCCTCAGTCAGGAAATCCGCAAGCCCCAGGCGAACGGCTTCTTCGCCATCGAACGGGTCGACGCCCCAGCAGACATGGCGAGTCACATAGGGTCCGCAGCGAGCGAGGAATGCCTGTACGCCCCAGCCAGGGTTCCAGCCCAAGGCTACTTCGGGTAAATGCCACCGAGCGTTTTTCGCAGTGAAAACCACGTCGCAGGACACCGTGAACACCATGCCGCCGCCCATGGTGAAACCGTCCACCGCCGCAATCACTGGCGTGTCCAAGAAACAAAACGAGCGGGCCACGGCCGCTTTTTCACGCTCGGCGGCGGAAATCTGGTCGAGGTTGAAGGTAGAAAGCTCTTTCAGATCACTGCCGGCACAGAACCCATGTTCCTTACCGCGCAGAATGATTGCTTTGACTTCAGGGTCCTTGTTCAGTTCAGCCATGGCCTCGGAAATCTTGTGTGCAAGTCCAAGACTCATTGCATTGCGGACTTCGGGGCGGGCGATTGAAAGGGTGGCAACTGCGCCATCTTGGGTTATGTCGAGCATTGGGTTTTCCTTTAGGTAAAGAGTTTCGGGTCCATCAGCGGGATCTGATCGGCCACACGCACCGGAGCGAAGCCCATCAGGTCTAAAACCTGAGTTTTAGGGTCAATTCCGGGGGCGACTTCTAACAGTTCGATCCCCTCCTGTTTCACTGCAAAAACAGCGCGTTCGGTGACGATATGGGCGGTCTGACCACGCTCGCGCACGCCGGTCAGGAGCGGATAGGTAACCTGTTCGACGTCTGAAACGAACTTCGACACTTTACCTTCCCGCAGGATTGTCAGCTTGCCCCCTTTCGCATCGACCTTCAGCCCGCCGGTGGTGAAGGTGCCGTTGAAGATCAGGTTGGTGGCGTTATGAGCGATGTCGATGAACCCGCCCGATCCAGGATTGGCGCTGCCGAATTTCGAGACGTTGATATTGCCCTCAGCATCAAACTGGGCAAAGGCCAGCGCGCAGGTTTTGCAAAGGCCCGCATGGATCGCATCGAACTGGGTCACCCCATCGAGTAGGGCATCGGGGTTGTAATTGGCCGAGAATTGCCAGCCCGAGGTGACGATGCCGCCGTATGAGCCGTGCTCGGTGGTGGAGGGGTAGTCATAGATGCCATCGCCATCAAACCGGCCTTCGGTGGCAAAGATTGTCGGGATCGAGGATGAGGCGCCGAAGCCATAGATTGTCAGTTCGTTTTCGTTGATCAGGCTGGCAGAACGGCGGGCAATCACCGTTGGTGCGCCGGGCCCCAACGGTTGCAGTTCGCGCGGGTCCATGCGGGTTTGGCCCAGAAAACGGGCGTCGTTCTGAATACCGGTGACCAGTTGCTGGTTAGGGTCGACCACAACGTGATCGACCAGGACCCCTGGCACTTTGACCATATGGGCATGGCGTTCACCGGGTTCATAGGTGCGTTTTACCTGGGCAATCACCTTGCCGCCGCAGGCCTTGACGGCCAGCGCGATCGCCAGGTTGGACGACACCAAGGGATCATCCTCAAAACATAGGTTGCCGTGTTTGTCGGCCGACGTTGCTCGGATAATGCCGTAGTCGAGATGCTGGCTCGGAAAGAAAAGGTGCGGCTTGCCACGGAAATCGATCTTTTCGACAATGTTTTCGGTCGTACACGGCGTGACCTTGCCGCCATCCAGATCGGGATCGACAAAGGTGCCGATGCCGACCTCGGTTAGATAGCCAGGGCTGCGCCGCGCAATCTCGCGCAGCCAATGCATCATGACGCCGATATGAAAGGTATAGGCCTCGATCTTGTCGGTCTGGACCTGACCCATCGACCGGGGGCGTTCGCCTGTCTCGGGGTCCGGCGGATTGATGAACGATCCAGTGATCAGTCGCTTTGTCATGCCGTCGTGCATCAGGTTGTCGATGCCCTTGATCGCGCCGTTGTCCCCACCGAAGCAGGGGACATAGAGCGTCAGATCGCCCGGCGCGCCAGTATCAAGGTAACGCTGCCCCAAGGTGCGCAGTAGCTTTTCCGGGACGATCCATCCGATGACGCCAACGATGGCCAGCGTGGCACCGGACGGAATATCGGCAACTACGGTTTCGAAATCGGTGATCTTGCTCATGAAGTCCTCACATCAATACGGAAGGCAGCCAAAGGGCGATTTGCGGAAAGGCGATCAAGAGCGTGATGGCCAGCGCCTGCAGGAAGAGGAACGGCCAGAATGAGCTGTAGATGTCGCCCATGGTGATGTCGTCGGGTGCGACACCTTTCAGGTAGAATGCGGCCGGGCCGAAAGGCGGTGTCAGATAGGACATCTGCATGTTCATTGTGAACAGAACGCCAAACCAGATCGGGTCGTAGCCGAAGCCGATGATGATGGGCACGAAGATCGGCATGGTCAGAAGCAGGATGCCGATCCAATCCATGAACATGCCGAGCACAAAAAGGATCAGCATCATCACGATCAGGATGGCCAGCGGTGACCAGTCGAGTGCCTTGATGGCAGAGGTGACATAGGCCGCACCGCCGAAGAAGTTGTAGACGCCGATGAGGGCGGTTGCGCCGAACACGATCCACATGATCATGCCACAGATGCGCAGGGTCTGATTACAGACATCGCGGATGAGGCTGAGTGAGAAAGTGCCTTTGATTGCTGCGGAGATCAGCGCGCCGATGACACCCATGGCCGCGGCTTCGATAAAGGACGTAATGCCGGTATAGATACAGGTCAGCACCCAGGCGGCAACAGCAACAGGCAGGATAGCGCCACGCATGACCGCCATCTTCTCCGCGCGCGATATATTGAGTTCTTCGATTGGAAGCGGCGGTGCCTTTTCCGGCCATATCGTCGCCGTCACCATGACATAGACCACATAAAGACTGGCCAGCATCAAGCCAGGTAGAAGCACAGCTAGAAATAACTCGCCGACGCCGGTGTCGGTGGTCAGCCCATAGACGATCAGTACGATCGACGGCGGGATCATGGTGCCGAGCGAACCTCCTGCACAGACGACACCCACTGCCAGTTTCTTATCGTATCCGCGCTTTAGCATTTCCGGCAGGGCTATCAGGCCCAGCAGGACGATCTCGCCGCCGATGATGCCAGACATCGAAGCCAGAAGAACCGAAACTGCAAGTGTCTGCACCGCCAGTCCGCCGCGTATCTTGCCGCCTAAGATCGACATAGCTCGAAATAGGTCATTGGTGACTCCAGATTTCTCCAGAACCAGCCCCATCATCACGAATAGCGGCACGGCGACGAAGGAAAAGTCCGCCATCAGATCGTAGATGCGGGTTGCGATGAGGCTGAGCCCGGTCGGGCCAAACTCCATCAGGATCAGCGCAGCGGCCATGATCCCCGTTGAAAAGGCCAACGGTACGCCTGCGAACAGCAAAAACAGGATGCCGATAACCAGGATCAGCGTGATCAGTCCAATACTCATGACCCTAGCCCACTAAGCGTTTCATCGAACGGAAGATCTGCGTCACGGCGATCACGCACATGACGCCCGCGCTGACCAGCAGCACGGTTTTCAGGATCATCGGCAAAGGCGAGTCCCAACTGGTACCGGTCGTTTCCCCGAGTTTGATCGAAAGGCGCGCATTGACCCAGGCGCCATAGCCCACCAGCGCCAGATAGGCAGAGGTAACTACGGCCGCCAGCAAGTCCAGCCACCGCTGCACCCGCTCAGGCACGTTGTCGTAGATTGCGGTAATCCGGATATGGCTACCCTCGTAAAGCACGACGATGCCACCAATCGCGAAACAGCCGCCAACCAGCATAACAACCATGTCCTGCACCCATATCCGCGGCGCATTGAATCCGTAACGCATCGCGACTTCGTAGCCGATAATCGAAACACAGATGGCAAAGCCATAGCTGGCAAGTTCGGCCGGTTTCAGCACCGAAGGGAGAGACGGGGTTCGCACAACAGGCTCTGGCAGTTCCATGGTGGTCCTCAAAGATAAAAAGCCGGGCCAATCACGACCCGGCAGTTGGAAGAGATCAGTCGATTTGGCCGATGGATTTCAGCCAGGTGATCTGGCTGTCATAGACTTCCTGGGCGAGCGGGCTTTTTGCCGCAGTTGCTATCCAGATTTCCTGTGCTGCTGCCCGAAACTTGGCGCGTTCTTCCGGCGCCCAATCGATCAGGGTGATGCCTTTTTCTTCTGCCGCCGCCAGCACTTCAGCGTCTGCCTTTTCGAAAGTTTGAAGCATATCCAGTGCCAACGTCCGCACACCAATCTCCAGAAGGGTCTGGGTTTCAGTATGCAGGCTGTTCCAAGTTTCAAGGTTCATCGATACATCGCCCATCGGGATCGAATGGATGCCCGGATAGATCGCGTAAGGTGCAACATCATGCAGGCCTGCGCCGTCGTTAATGGAAATCGTCGACCAGTCGGTGGCTGAGATCACACCCTTTTCAAGAGAGGTGTAAACCTCGGAACCGTGCACCGAAACTGGCGCCGCTCCGATCGCTCGGAAAAGATCAGAAGACGGACCCTCAGGCATTCTTATCTTTAAGCCTTCAAATCCGGCTACCGTACGGATCGGTTCCTTCATGGGGATGGATTCCACGCCCCACGGCACCGGTCCTATAAAGTGGAGCCCATGCTCGGCATAAATCTTGCGGGCCAGTTCAAGGCCACCGCCCTGATAGTACCAGGTGATGAACTGATAGGCGTTGGAATAGCCCGCGTTCATTTCGCACAGCAGACCGAAAGCCGCATCGACACCAGCATAGTAGCATGGCGTGCTCTTCTGCATGTCCAGAATGCCGGAGCCAACAGCCTGCAGCGTCTGGTTGTGGGCCACAATGGCCTTATTGGGCAGGACAGTGATGTTGATATCGCCGCCCGAAGCCGTATTCATATTTTTCGCGAACTGTTCGATGACATTCTGCGGGGCAGAGCCTCCACCCCAGAATGACTGGAGCTTCCAGTTGTAGCTGTCAGCCAGCGACGCAGTCGACGACAGGGCCAGCGCCGCGGCAACCGCCATTAGGTTTTTTGCAAATTTCATATTGTTCCTCCTAAGGTTAGATACTGTTTGATTGTGGAAAGTTGAAAAAATCAGTCCAGAGCCGCTCCTTCGCTGTTCAGGATTTCGCGTACGTCTTCGCCGCGAATATCGCGCAGGGCGACGCCATGGCGGAGTGCAATGTCCGCTGCCACAGCCGCCGCTTGGCCATAGCCAAAGCACTGGGCTGTGACCCTGGCAGACGCCAACGCCTCGTGCTCGGCGGCAAGACAGCGCCCGGCGACGATGATGTTCTCGCCCGTTTCGGGAATGAGGGTGCCGAAAGGAATTTCGTAATAGTCGTCCAGCAGCCATTCGACCTTGGGTTTCTGGCCGGAATGCAATTCAATCGGCCAGGGGCAGCGCACGACACCATCAGCGTGTTTGTGGCGTCCCACCACGTCCTTGTTGGTCAGACGTTTGACCCCGACGATTGAGCGGGTCTGGCGAATACCAACCTCTACTCCAGTATCGACGACATAACTGTCAGCACAGCCCGGCACCTTGTACTTAAGGAAACGTGCGTATTCGCGCACCTGTTGCCGCGCGACCAGTTCGGCCTCAGTATGATCAACCGGGTCGGTCACATCCAGATCGCGCCCGTCACGGCCCAGGATACGGGTGGCGTTGACCATAATCTCGTTCGGGCGCGAGGTTGGGAAGATCCAGATCTTCTTACGCGGCAGGTGGTAATTGCCGGAGCTTTCCGCCTCGATAAGCGCCTCGATGACGTGTTCCGGGCTGATCGTGTTTTCACCCCAGTAATCCAGATATGCGTCCACATCGACATTGCCCAATCGGAAGATCATCGTTGGGTTCTGGATGGTGCCGTCCTGCCCCTTGGTGGTAGCCCACCCGGCGCGGTGTACGACATCGGCGTCGCCACTGGCATCAACCACAAGCTTGGCTTCAATCCTGGCTAGGCCGGATTTCGTATCGACGATCACGCCACGCACGGCATCGCCATCCCGCAGCACGCCAACAACGCGGGAATGGTAGAGAATGTTTACGCCTGTATCTGACAAAAAGTCGTCCGCGTTTTCGCGCCATATGAGCGGGTCATGCGTTACCGTCCAGGTCTTGCCATAGCGCTGCGGCTCTGTGAGGCCGCCGCGCGCGATCAACCGCTTGCGGAATTCATCGGCGAAACCGAACACCACCTGCTCGGCTCGATTGGCGTCCCGATCGCTGGACATGTAGAGGCCGCAAATCGTGCCCGACATGCCGGCAACCGCTCCGCCGCCGCAGAACCCGTAGCGTTCGATGATGAGAACCTGATGCCCTTTCCTAGCGATATTAGTTGCCGCTGATACACCCGCAGCGCCACCACCGGCAACGATCACATCAAACTGGCCTAGGCTGGGGACCGCTGCTTCATTCAGCACTCCTTGAATTGCGTAATTGTCTAAAAGCATGGCATAGCCTTGTTCGAATTATTGATACCTTAATAGATATATCAGTTGATATGTATAAGTCAACGGATCTAACGGCACTCCTCCGTTTCAGTTTGAAATAGTAGCTATCGTGTTGATAACATGAGGAATACTCGAACAAGAAATCTCCCGCAGCGAACGGCACTTCAACACTTTTCAAAGTTCACTGCGTCTGCTTTCAAATACTAGCGTCCGTAAGTGACCACCTGATTCCCGCGACTCCAGGACTGAAGTCCTTGGCGTTCCGAACTCTTCTTCGCGACAGATATTGATTTTGGATTAGTTTAACAAAGCCACCCACTATAAATTGGCTTAGCTATCAAGCCCTAATTCAAGAAAGCATGATCCTCAATTTGCTTGCACGCTTTAGACAGCAGGATTAGGCAATACTGAGTCAGGCGTAGGGGGGAGGTGGCGCATATATCGATAGGACGGTGGATAAGGTGAGTTTTGTCATTGGGAAACATAAAAATATGGCTACGGATTCGTCAGATATCCCTATCACCAGTGGCACCCAAGTTTTTCAGAATCTGCCGAAAGCCTTCATGCCCTCGGTGCAGGGCTTGGCGTTCAAGGTCGACGAGCATTTTTGGATTGAACGCGGATTGCTGCAGTATGACGCGTGACGGGTCAAAGGGAGGATTGAGATAGGCAAACGCGCCTTCACCCAGGCTAACCCCATCCAGCGGTCTGCGACCCGTTTGAATAGGCGCGCTGGTCTTGTCAGAATAAAGCACCTTGAATAATGGGAGCCTGGGACTTAGCAATCCAGCTTTGCCTAATCAAATTTCGTTCCGCTATTTCAAAACCAGTCCTGAGATCATCCAGCTTGCGGTGATGCTGTATGTG
>MDTG01009742.1_pt1 | contig 10439 bp, 7 predicted proteins | sample 811421 | NCBI WGS metagenome assembly MDTG01 (sample SAMN05326645, study PRJNA326480) | marine metagenome | isolation source: seawater | place: Pacific Ocean: South East | collected 2011
ATAAAACAAATAAGGCATTAGAAGCCACAAGTTTAGGTGTTTCAATCGACAAAGCTCCATCAGAATTTCTAAACTGGATCCACTGGAATAATCCTTCCATATTTAGAGATAAGAAAGCAATTAATCGTGGGAATAAGGCATTATGTCATTCATCGAAAATGTTGAATGCAATGTATAAAAACACGGCCCACCGCTCATGGTATTGGAGTTCACAACTATCAGGTCTAGCAGCATCAGTGGTAAATCAAGAAATTAATGAAGGGAGAATTTTCCCTGCATACCCTAATTTCCTTAGAAGGAACGCTTCATCAATTAGGTCAAACATCATAAATAGATTATCAGAACTTTCAGGAGCCAGTAGAACTTCAGTTAGAGAAGAGTTATTACCCATACTAACTACATTACATTCACAGTCTTCTAATCTAGGTAAAGTCGATGATTTTTCAATTTCTATGGACTTGGGTTTTACCGGTGATGAGCATGCTTCCTTATGTGGTCTACTTAAGAGTCGTAAATCTACTAAAGATTTGGTTTCAAGATACAATTTAATTGAATCTGAGAAGTTGGTTGTTGATGAGACTATGAATGATCTAGATTCGGAATCTGAATTAGATGATATTAAACAAAAAAACCAGCATGATAAAGCTCAAAAGACATTATTTTAAACTAATTTTTCCGACTAGGAATTAATTTTTTGAACAATGCAAGAGCATTTCTATCTCCGTGTCCTTTGTTTTCATCTTTCCAAGTTTTTGGATGCAATAAAATGACTACAGTAAGAAGTTCTAATCTACCAAACCACATTAAGATAGATGTTAAAAGTAAAACTCCTGAATTAAGAGGAGACCAAGTGCTGCTTGGTCCATAATCTCCTAAAGCAGGACCAGTGTTTCCTAATGATGATGCAGTAATTCCAATAATGCTTTCAAATGATTCATTTGCCATCAACACAGCTAACAAAACGCTGGAGATTCCAAATAGTCCAATCCAAACAAATAGCATTCCAACTATTTTGTCGATTTGTTGGGATTCGACAACCTTTCCATTCATACGGATTTGTTTTATTTTTCTTGGTTGTGCTATCCTAACTAATTCTCTCATTGCGACTTTGAAAGCAAGAATTATTCTCATTAATTTCAAACCTCCACTAGTAGATCCAGCACAAGCACCAACTATCATTAGAACCATTAGAACAAATTGTGCGACCGCAGGCCATAGCATGTAATCTTGCGTAGTATATCCGGTAGATGTACCAATAGAAATAGCCTGGAATAAACTTTGTCTAAATGAATTTCCAAGACTTACATTATTAGCAATCAAGGCAACCATTATGAAACACACAGCGGTGAATATGTATACAAGGTAAGTTTTAAATTCTTCATCTTTGAACGCTTTTATGTATTCATTGGCGATCATTAGCCAAATTAGAGTAAAGTTAATTCCTCCAATAAACATGAAAATAATAATGATTATTTCAATTGTTAATGAATCATAGTAGCCAATACTGGCATCTCTAGTAGAAAATCCACCAGTAGCCATGGTGGTGAAACCGTGATTAATAGAATCAAATAGGGACATGTTTCCGATGAAGAAAAGACAGAAAATCTCGATAATAGTTAGTCCAATGTAAATCTTCCACAGCGTAAGGGCTGTTTGTTTCAATTTTGGCCTTAGTCTAGAAAGCGACGGGCCGGTCAACTCCGCTCTTGCAAGAGCCATGCCCCCTCCTATTACGCGTGATAGTAGCATCATACCAAGCATGATAATTCCCATGCCACCTAACCATTGTGTTAGTGATCTCCATAGTAGAATACCTTTTGGCTGAGCATTAATGCAATCCAATGTTTGGTTTGGAATACAATTAGGGCTCATATTATGAGAGATTACAGTAGCTCCAGTAGTTGTAAATCCTGACATTGATTCAAACCATGAATTAACCCCACCCCTAAGTATGTCAATAAATGATACATCAGCTGTAAATGGTCCCACAAATACTCCGCCAAGCCAATATGGAAATAGTCCAATGAATACTACTATAGGGTAAATTAGAGCTACAGCAGCAAATGCTTCACGATCTCTTAGTCGATCTGCAGTGTCATTTCTAGTGCCAAATTTTAGCATTAACCAGCCTAATGTAGGTGAAAGTATAATTGGAATTAGAAATGCTTTGATTGCCATTTCTAAGTCATCAAGCCAAATAGTGATTGTTCCACAAATAATAAGTGGAATACTAATGGCGACTAGAGTCCAGCCAAGAATTAGGCTCAATACATCAAAACGCATGACTACACCTGGAATTTTCGTTCAAGTTCCGCAACTTTGTCAGGTCTTGTAAAAATTATTAGATTATCTTCTGGCAATAGGACTTTATCTGGAGTTGGTCGTAAGGTTTCCCAATTTCCATCTAACGTTCTTCTTTGAATGAATGCGATTCTCATTGATTCACTAAATCCTGCTTCAGAAATACGCATATTAGAAAATTTATGCATAACATCAACTTTCATACTAATTCCAACAATATTGGGTACATTTGACAATACTGCATAGGCTCCAGCGGCTTTAGTATGAATGTGTGCGAGAATATTATCAACAGCAACTCTTTTTCTGTCCACTGCAAAAGTTATACCCATTCTTTGAGTGACCTTTACTAAATCAGCATCATACAATAATAGTCCAGTGCGATTTACTCCCATGTCGCTAGCTAGAAGTGCCGCAGCAATACTGTCATGATCACTATCAAGGGCGGCAATTGCAATATGGTGTTCAGGGATTCCAACTTCTGTCAATATGTCTCGATCTAAATGATCACCATGAATTACCTCGAGATTTGGGTGCGAACCAATATCTGTTGCAGATAATTCATTAGCAATTTGCAAATCACGTTCTATCACTGTAACTTCAGCACCATTAAATAGCCAATTTTCCGCAATCATTTGTCCAATTCGATTTGCACCAATTATAGCTACTTTTGGTGATATTGGAAAATCGGTTGCCTCATGTCCAAATATGTTCAAAATTCTGTTGAAACTAGCTAATCCACTCGTTGCTACAGCTATAGTATCATTTGGCATGAGAACAAATTCTCCATTTGGAACTATGCTCCTTTCTCCACTTCTCTTGACTCCAACAATTAATGGCAGTTCGCCATCCATGTCATCATTTGCCTGCTTAAGGGTTTTGAAAACAATTTTTTCAGCATTTTTTGTTACATTAAATTCGATGATGTAAGAATCATGTCCAAATGGTATAACTTCTTCAATCGATGAAGATCTTAGCCCTGTATGTAGTCTTTTAATTGCACTGTCAAGTGGATTTACAACGTGGTTGACTTTAGCCCAGCCAGTCAGATGTCCTTGTTTTTGCTCTTGCATGAAATTCATACTTCTTACCCTTGATATTGACATGAGCGGTTTAGCCTTAGCACCACCAAACTGTTGGTGAGCGTGTTCAGCTAATGCACAAGCAAGAAGATTTCTTTCATCTGAATTTGTTGCAGCAACAAATATTTCGGCTTCACCTATACCTGCTTCATGTAATTTCTCTCGAGTTGTTAAATCTCCATGTATTACTAACACGTCCAAGTTTTGAGCATTTTTTACCGCTCTCGAATCAGAATCAACTAACACTACATCCATCTCTTCGGCCCTTAATGCCCTAGCAAGTTCGGTACCAACTCTTCCTGCACCACCTATTATTATTCGCAATTTATCACCTCAAGTTTTCAGGAAGTTTCTTCACTTGGTATGTTCCACCGGATGTTTCAGGAATATCGATGGTAGAAAAAGAACGTAGTCTATCTATGCTATTGCTATAAGATCCTGGTTTATAGTAGGAATTCACTAGATTTCCTGTTGAATCAGCAACCTCAATCCAGTCAATGAATGCTGTTGGTGTGTGTAGTAACCATTTATTGTTGACAACATCAACCGATCCCTCGACAAAACAACTATCAATCACAATATTTCTTTCCTCACACCAAGCATCGTTCATTGGTAATAATATATACCCCCAAGCATGTGCTTCCCAGAATTGGTACGTGGAATCAGTCAATGCGCCAAATACATACCATCCAGGAATATTTTTGGTTCTTAACAGTGAAAAGAATGCATTTGTTTGCTCATCACAATCGCCTAAGTTGGCTGATAGACAAGCTGGTCCGCTTCTTGCTACTACTGGGGCATTTTTGTCATATGCAACATTTAGATGCAAATAATCAAAAGCAGCTCGAGCAAATGCATAAGCATTATCAGATCTTCCTTCTGGCAATGAAGAGGAAATAGATTCGGCAGTTGAAATTACAATGGCATCTTGAGCATTGATGGCATATTCTTGTCCTAACAATACGTCTTTGCCGGTTCGCAAATACCAAGTGTCAGTACTAGCAAACTGTGCTGCTTTTATTCCTGCACCTCTATTTATAATGTCATCAAATGACCCACTAGATTCGACACTAATGCCATTAGATGAACCATCAATTCTTGAATCGACTCTTGAAGATGACCACCATGAATATGATGTGGCAGTTAGACTGACAGCAAAAGTAAAACTTGCTTTGTCACCAGGGTCTAAGTCAAATTTCACCTTAACACAATTATCAACAACACACATGTCATCACCAATTCCTACTCCTGGCCACCATATTTCATGTCCATCTGTAGTAATCAACTTATCATTAGGCATTCTAGGGGGGTCACCAAGTAAAGGAATATCATAACTTACACCGTTGATGATTAATGACAAAGCATTTATTTTCTGAATACTTTGAGTCGGCAAAGATTCTGTCCCATCAGTGTAATTAAACATGAAATCTTTCCCATAAAGACTTGATACATCCCTCGGTATGGCAATGTTTTCACGCAGAGTTCCGAGTTGAGCGCCCTTGTTTTCCATATCGATAGTTTTCCCTACTGTATATGTTGTTTCAACTGGATAAAGATGGTATGGAGCGGCAGCCAATTGTATATATTCACTGATTCCTGCCCATTTGTTAAATACAACTTCACGTGCTTGAGGTGATAGCATAATGAAGGCTACCAAACCAAGCATTACAACACTACGAAATCTATTTTTTCGACGTTTCAAAATATTTCTTCTTCTACCTGTAACAGTTTGTACAATGCCAGATTTAGTAGGTTTCTTTGTTTTTTTGTATGTTGTCTCTATACTTCCTTGGTTAAATTGCTGTTCAGCAGCAAATTGTTTAGATTTTATGTTGGCTAACACCCTCCCACAGGTATAGCATATCGTGTCCCCTGGTAAGGTGGCACTCCTACAATAAGGGCACTTGCCCATGGTACTGGGCGTTGACGACATTGTATAACGCTTACCCGCGGATATCCTCCAAAGACCTTATTTGTTAATATTATTTCAAATGCGGAAAAAAGACGCCAATACCTTAAGTTAGCAACTACTCACTTTCATTTACAGTTGTTTTTTGCTGAAAGTGCTTAGTCAATCCCTCAATCTTTCTTTCTCGAGCTTGTCTAGCCCATATTTTTCGCAGCTGCTTTTTACCTTCTTTAGGGATGGAATCCCATATCCAATTTTCAGAAGCCCTATTGGCAATCAACATTACTGGCAATATGAAAATCCACCCTATCGGTGCAGATAAAACATAAGAAAACATGATCACAAATCCACATCTCCACATAGTTGCTCTAAGTATTGCTCCCCATTTTTTGCCCAATAACATTAGATGACCTTGATAGGACGAGATTATTGCTTCACAACGTGGTCCTAATAGACTTAGAAATGTAATAGTGAGAACTAGTTGGAAATTAAAATTAGATAATCTCAGCACTGCATATATCACAACCATTGCAAACATACCTCCAATTGCAAGGCCTAATGCCCAACCACTGGTAGTCTGTGAACTACCTGAACGAACACGATTCCTTCGTAGAATAAAATGAGCAGCAATTGAAGCAATTAAACAAAGTAGAATCAAATTAATTGGGTTTACAACAGTATCTTGGGTAGTTTCAAATTCAATATTAGGAATTATTATGTTGCTGTAGACTTGTGATGAGTACAAACCTCCTAATAAAATACCCCAAAAGACATTACTCCATGCCGTGGGCAAATCATAGAATCCGGAATAACGTGTCATTACTCCTTTCCATCCAAGAGTCATGCCAATTAATGCACTAACACTGGCAACTTGAAACAGCAGTAAATCTGAAGCCATTATACATCGGCAGAAGTTTTACTTCATCAATTCAATGTAGAGAAACATCTTTTTCCGCTGGATTCAAAGACCTCTTGTTGTGTGCGTGTGATATGGCAAGGTTACTATTATTTGGTGGCAAGGGTGGAGTTGGAAAAACAACGACCTCTACAGCAACTGCTATTCATTTAGCAGATTCGGGTTTAAGGGTGCTACTCGTTTCTAGTGATCCTGCACATTCAACTTCAGATTCTTTGGGTGTGGAAATAGGTACTGAACCGACTCCAATAAATGGAGTTGATGGATTATATGGTTTAGAAATGGACCCGGAATCAAAATTGTCTGACTTATTACCAAAAATTGGTGATATGGTTGATGGAATGAATTCTGGCAATGGCATGCAAGGATTAGCAGGTCTAGGAATGATGCTTGATTCGGGGGCTAAAGAAGAAATCGATGAAATGAAATCAGAAGTAAAAACTTCTGAAATGATACTTCCAGGATTAGATGAAGCGTTGGCCTTTGATGAATTATTAAAACATGTTGAAGATCCTACTTGGGATGTAATAGTTTTTGACACTGCCCCTACGGGTCATACTTTGAGATTTCTTTCATTACCTGAAATTATCGAAGCATGGTCCGGTCGATTGATTAGAATGATGAGGATTTCAGGCGGCATTAGGTCGATGTTATTTGGTCGTAAAGAAAGCAAAGAAATGAAACTAGAACTCGAAAGGTTTCGTAATAGAGTTTTGCATGTTAGACGTATTTTAAGTGATGAACAACTCACTTCTTTTACCCTGGTCACAATCCCCGAAAAAATGGGTGTTAATGAGACATTGCGTGCATATTCTTCATTGTTAGAGTATAAATTACCAGTATCCTCTTGCATTGTTAATAGAGTAACTCCCGAATTTGATCATCCTTTTCTACAAAAACGAAGAACTTCAGAACAATTACGAATTAAAGAGCTTGAAGAATCACTAAGCTCAATAGATATTTGTTCAATGGAATTACTTGATCAAGAAGTAGTAGGTATAGGCAATCTGCGTATTGTGGCCGCAGAATTATATGGTCCTGTTCAATCTATTGATGACTCACTTGGTCCCCACGAAATTGGTGATAAAGTCAAACATTATGTTCATCGTGGAATGAAGCGAGAAAAAAGTAAAGATTTTGAAACAATTTATCTGCATTTCCCTGGAATTAAGCGAGATGAATTGTCTCTTCGCAGTGATGAAGGAGTTCTATATGTGGGATTAAATGGCCGGGAACGAATAATTGATGCGTCCGTACCTGTTAAAGCTAGTCAAGTAGATGCTAAACTTGAAAATGATATTCTTAGACTCAACATCCCTCTTAAACAGGAATGAATTCAAAGAGGACAACCTGCACGGCCATACATGGCACTGGAGGGTTTGTCACGTGGTATCTTCCGTTCTCTTGGTTTCTTGAAGAATCGTCGTAAGTTGGACGAAGAAGAATTACGTGAGATGACAAGAAGTCTTCGTAGAGCACTCCAAGAGGCAGATTTCAATGTTAGGCAAACAAAAGAAATTGTTGAAAGGATGGAACTTAGATTAAAAGAAGAAGATCCAAGACCTGGATTAACATTACAAACTCACGCCATGAATATACTTTATACTGAATTGGTAAGAATATTAGGACCTGCTCATGAATTTCAACCACGTGGAGCAACTCTTCTATTAGTTGGGCTATATGGTCAAGGAAAAACTACAACTACGGCTAAACTTGCAGAGTGGTACAGAAAAAAGCATGGTCTTAGGGTTGCAGTAATCGAAGCCGACGTACACCGGCCAGGTGCTTATGCTCAATTGTCCCAATTACTCGAAGATTCAACCATAAAGGTATATGGTGAACCAGACAATAAAAACGCATCTCAGATAGTTAAAAATGGTCTTACTGAATGTGCTTCAGCAGATTTAGTAATAGTCGATACTGCTGGACGCCATCAATTGGATGAGGAATTGGTAAAAGAATTAGAAAATATTGCTTCATTAACAAGAGCCACTGAAAGATGGTTAGTGATAGACGCTCAAGTTGGACAGGCTGCTGGTCCTGTTGCTGCATCTTTTCATCAACTTGCTGGTGTTACAGGAATTGTAGTTACTAAATTAGATGGTACTGCAAGAGGAGGTGGTGCGCTATCAGCTGTTGCAGCTACTGGTGCTCCAATTGTCCATATCGGTGTGGGTGAAAAGATTTCGGATTTGGAAAAATTTGAATCTGATAGATTTATTTCTAGATTATTAGGAATGGGTGATATTCAAGGACTTATCGATTTGGCTCCTGAAGATCTAGATGAAGAAGAAGCAATGCGACTAACGCAACGAATGATGAGTGGTAGATTTACTCTTAATGATATGTACAAACAAATGGAGATGATGTCTAAAGTAGGAACTATTGACAAATTGATGTCCTTTTTGCCAGGTAATATGCTTGGAGGACTCGGTGGAATGTCAAAATCACAAAAACAAGCTATGCAGGGTAATTTAGACCGTTACAGGACCATTATGGATAGTATGACTGCTTGGGAGAAGAACGAACCTGCAAAAATCAAATCTGATAGAATAAAGCGTATTGCAAGAGGTTCTGGTGTTCGCGAAAAAGATGTTCGTGAATTAATTGGTCAATGGAATAGATCTCGCAAAATGATGAAAGGAATGGGTGGGAATAGAAAGTTGAACAAGCAAATGCGCAAGATGATGAAAGATGGGGATATGGATATCGATCCTACATCATTTGGAATGTAATTATTCGCTATCAGTAATTGGTATGTCAGGGATTTCTTTCATATTCGCCGAATCTTGTTTTTCATCAGCAGCTTTCTTTGCTGCTTCTTCAGCAATCCTTGCTTCTTCTTCCAATCTCTTGGCTTCTGCCTCAATAGCAACTTGCCTTGCTGCTTCTTCAGCGATTTTCGCCTCTTCTCTTGCTCTAATTCTCTCTTCTTCCTCAGCTAATTTCTTCGCAGCCTCAATTTGAGTATTGATTCTTGCTTCTTCTTCTAAACGTTGTTGTTCAGTAATTCTAATAGCTTCTTTTACCATTTCTTCGTGAGCTTCATTTGCCGCATTCAATTTTGCTTCTTCCTCAAGTCTAATGCGTTCTTTTTCAGCGGAAATTCTTGCCTCTTCTTCAGCCTTTAACCTAGCTTCTTCAGCCTTTAACCTAGCTTCTTCTTCAGCCCTAATTCGGTCTTCTTCTTCAGCTTTAATCCGTGCATTTTCTTCAGCTTTTAACCTAGCTTCTTCTTCGATTCTAGCAATCTCCTCAGCTTTGATTTTGGCTTCTTTTTCTAATCGTTCAGCTTCTTCTGCCTTTCTTTTAGCTTCTTCTTCCTCTAATGCTCTCTGTTTTGCTTCTTCTTCTAAGCGCTCCTGTTCTTTGATTTGCGCTTTTAATTCGGCTTCAGCTTTTGCTTTTGCCTCAGCCTCAGCTTTTGCTTTTTCTAATGCTTCTGCTCTTGCTTTTAATTCAGCTTCTTTTCTTAAGCGTTCATTTTCGATCATTTCTTCTCTCAGACGTGCCTCTTCCTCAAGTTTTTTACTCAAACCAAAACGTTGCATTATTACATCGTTGATTGAAGTGTAATCTTCGTCAGATAATTCCAATACTTCAGTTCTTACATCTATTAACATTATCTCAACCTCGGTTTCGGTAAATAATCCTGTATGATTATTCAACTTAGCTCTAAGTTTATGATAAAACTCACGTTGAGCGGGAATTATTTGGCCATCTGATGTAATAAAGTTTTGAACCTCTGTCAAAATATCTGTCAATTTAAGTTGTTCTGTCATATAACACCCTCATTCTGCTCAATATGTTTTTGCTAATATTACCCTACGCTTAGTCATTTTGCCAGTCATGTGACATGCTACTTCAGCATCATAATTATCTGTAGAATCGCCAAGAAATGTTAATCCAGTTGCCTTTTCAATTATTTCTGCATGAGCATCATTACCTTCGAAAGGCATTTGATAAATCTTACCTTCAGCAATAGTTCCATTCATCGTCCATTCGCCGTTTTGATTAGTAAATGTAGGCAAATCAACTATCGCCCCGTCCATGTGTGATGTGGAACGTTTTCTTAATTCATTAGAAATTTCAGATAATTTTATTCGACATAATTCAGCAATATTTTCCATCGATAGCGGTTCTTTACCTCCAGTTCTCATGGCAGCAAATGCGGTGCCTTGAGCGATGTCTCGCGGACCGATATCAAGCCTGAGAGGTACACCTTTAATTTCCC
>MDTG01023087.1_pt1 | contig 10439 bp, 10 predicted proteins | sample 811421 | NCBI WGS metagenome assembly MDTG01 (sample SAMN05326645, study PRJNA326480) | marine metagenome | isolation source: seawater | place: Pacific Ocean: South East | collected 2011
AGAGGAGGGGCAATTGGTGCAAACGCCTGCAGGCCCCCGTTTTTATCTGGTGAAAGGCTTGCGTCAGGAAATGCGTAATGGCCGCCTGTCATGGCTCAATTTTGATAGCTATACACTGGATATCAGCTTTTATACAGGCACGTTGAATGAGCGCGAGCGCGACCCAGACGAGAAGTTCTTGGGTGAGTTATTTGACCAGAATGCGGACACCAAGCAAAGCCCGCAGCTCAAAGCCGAAGGCCATCAGCGTATCGCGTGGCCGCTTTATAATGTCGCTTTGTCTATGCTGGCAGTGGCGATGCTCTTGTCGGGAGAGTATAACCGTCGTGGTCAGTGGAAACGTATCATATTAACAGGGGCGATGGGCGCAGGTGCGGTGCTGCTTGCTATCAGCCTGCGCAATATGATTGTGAAGCAACCGGAACTGACCCCCAGCATCTATGTGCTATTGGCCATTGTGATGTTGTCGAGCGCGGTGGTGTTGTCTACCCATCGCAGTGGTCGTTCCTCCAAACCTATGCCGGAGCCTGTCTGATCATGCGTATGCCGATGACCATGTCATTTTATATTGGCCGTCAATGTCTGGTAGCGATTGCGGTAGCCATGCTGATTGTACTCTCCATCATTGGCCTGATCGAGCTGGTCGAGCTGTTGCGCCGTGCCAGCCATAAAGAAAACGAAGTGCCGTTTATCATTGTATTGGAAATGGCCTTTCTGAAAATGCCGCATACGGCCGAGAAGGTGCTGCCTTTTGCCGTACTGATTGGCAGCATGGTTGCGCTGACACGCCTGACCAAGTCCAGCGAGCTGGTGGTGGCACGTGCCTCAGGTGTGTCGGTATGGCAGTTTCTAACTCCCGCGGTAGGGCTTGCGCTGCTGATTGGTGTGGTGTTTATGACCGTGTTTAACCCTATTTCAGCGGCGATGATCTCGCGTTTTGAAGTGGTGGAAGGGAAATATATTACGGGGCGGCCGAGCTTGCTGTCGATTTCGCCTTCGGGTCTGTGGCTGCGGCAGGTGGAAGAGGGCAGCTCTACCATGAGCGGCAAGCCGATTGAAGAATATATTATTCACGCCAAACGGATTTCGCAGGCGGATATGTCTTTGTCGGAGGTGATGATTCTCACTTTTCAGTCGGGCAACCGTTTTATTGGCCGCATCAATGCGCCGAGCGCGCAGCTCGAGCAGGGGCATTGGCAAATAGAAAACGCAACCATGATGATCCCCGGCAAGGTGCCTGAATTCAAATCAGAATATCAGCTCAGCACCGATCTGAGCATAAACGAGATTCAGGAAAGCTTTGCCTCGCCCAAGACGCTCTCTTTCTGGGAATTGCCCGGCTTCATCTCGATGCTGGAGCGTGCAGGATTCTCTGCCCTGCGGCATAAATTATATTTCCAAAGCCTGCTTTCAGGCCCTGTGCTACTGGCTGGTATGGTGCTGATTGCGGCGGTGTTCTCGCTACGTCTGCATCGGCGTGGCAAAATCAACGTGATGATTGTAGGCGGCATTCTTACAGGCTTTGTGGTCTATTTTACGACCAATCTGGTCTATGCGCTGGGCTATTCAGGTGCGTTGCCCATCGCACTTGCTGCCTGGACGCCACCGCTGGTGGTCGCCATGGTGGCCGTGGCCTCGCTGCTGCATTTGGAAGATGGCTAACATTTCGCGCGCGAAATAGTTTGAACGCATGCACATGGCGGGGTAAAACAATCGCTATACATGCAGAGAACACGACAACAGTGGCTGAGGGCCGTATGTGCAGGGGTGCTTATATGCCTTATGGGCGGGCACGCCGCTATGGCGCAGCCACAGTTTGAAGGTGACAAGCCCGTATTGATGGAAGCCGATAAGCTGGGATACGATAAGAACCAGCGTATTGTGGTGGCCATTGGCAATGTGGAAGTGGCGCAGGGCGAGAGTATTCTGCTTGCAGACCGCCTGACCTATTATCAGGATTACAACATCGTAAAAGCCAGCGGCAATGTCAGCCTGATGGAGCCGGACGGCAATGTGTATTTTGCTGAAGAAGTGCAGCTAAAAGATGATATGCGTGCCGGAGTGGTGAATCAATTCCGTGCGCGTTTGGTCGATAATTCAGCCTTTGCGGCTGCCGAGGCGCGCCGCATCAACGAGGATGTAACCGTATTGCGCAAGGCGGTTTATTCGCCGTGTAAATTATGCAAAGGCGAAGCGCCATTCTGGCAGTTGAAAGCCGACAAGGTGAAGGTGGACAACAAAGAGCAGCGCGTGACCTATGATGACGCGTATCTGGAAGTGAAGGGTGTGCCGATTGCCTACACGCCTTATTTCAGCCATGCCACACCCGATGCCGACCGCACAAGCGGCTTTTTGCGGCCTGAATATTCGCAGGACTCCAATTTGGGCTCTACGCTTAAAGTGCCGTATTATGTCAACATAGCGCCCAATATGGATGCGACGGTTACGCCGTTTATGACCACCGAAGAAGGCTTGGTGATGGAAGGGGAATACCGTTATCTGACCGATAGGGGTACGTATCAGTTCAATGGTAGCGGCACTTTGCCAAAACGCCGCGATGCGCAAGGTCGGGTAGATGCAGGGCGCGAGTTCCGCGGCCATATTTTTGCCAAAGGCCAGACCATGCTGGATGAGTATTGGAGCTGGGGCTTTGATGTGGAGCGCAGCACCGATGATACATATTTGCGCCGCTATGATTATGGCAATCAGGATACCCTTACCTCACGCCTCTATGTGGAAGGTGTGGATGGCCGCAATTATGCCATTGCGCAAGGTCTGGCATTTCAGGGGCTGGAAATTGATGATGATCCTGATCGCACGCCACTGGTTGCACCTTACATGCGCGGTTACTATGAAACCGAACCGGGATGGAACGGCTCGCGCTTCTTCACAGAAGCAAATGCCATGGCGCTGAGCCGTGAAGTCGGGCCGGACAATAATCATCTGTCCATGACGGGGGGCTGGAAATTGCCGGTGGTCACAAGCAATGGCCAGTTGATCGAGCTTGAAGGCTCGGTGCGGGGCGATGTGTACGAAGTGGATGATGTCGCATTATCCAATAATCGCCAGTATTCAGGCAGCGAAACCCGTGTGATCCCACAATTGGCGCTTAAATGGCGCTATCCGTTGGTTAAACAGACCGAGAATGGTTCGGTGACCTTAGAGCCAACCGTATTGGCGGTGGCAAGCACCAGTGGCAATAACCCGCAAGAGATCCCCAACGAAGATAATCTGGTAGCAGAATTTACCGACACCAATCTGTTTGATGTGCGGCGCTACCCGGGTTATGACACGATTGATGATGGCTCACGCGTCACTTACGGCATGCGCAGTCAGTGGATGTTTGATGGCAGCAACAATATCGATGTGTTGTTTGGCCAGAATTATAGCTTTGATAACACGCCTTTCCCTTATAACGACGAGCTGGATGAAGCTTTCTCGGACTATATTGGTCGCGTCTCGCTGGATTATCAGCCTGTGCAGCTTTCCTACCGTTTCCGTCTGGATCAGGAAGATATGGGGCTGAACCGCAACGAAATCATGAGCACCTTTAATGTGCACCCAGTGGCGCTGTCGATCAATTATCTCTCATTGGATGAAGACCCATTTTTATCGAATCGTGAAGAAGTATCGGCGGCAACTAGTTATGCGATCAGCGAAAACTGGACATTTAACGCCTCAGGCCGTAGAGATTTGATGAACGATAGATCGATCTACGCATCAACCGGCTTAACGTATAAGAACGAATGTATAACCTTAATCAGCAATCTCAGCAAAGACTTCACCCGCGACCGCGATATCGAGCCGGATACCTCGTTTACGGTGCGCGTATTGCTGCGGAACATCAACTAATGAAACATATTATCGCATGGATAACCGTGCTGGCACTCACCTGCGCCAGTTTTCAACCCGCCACCGCCGCCGTGCCACAGCAAGTAGGCATTGTCGCAGTGGTCAATGACGAGATCATCAGCTCCCTTGATCTGGAAGAGCGTATGCGTCTGGTTATGAGCACGACGGGTTTGCAAAACACGCCTGAAGTGCGCCAACGTCTGGCCGCACAGATTTTGCGTAATCTGGTGGATGAAACCCTGCAAACGCAGGAAGCAGAGCGTTATAACATTAGCATTTCTGAGTCGCAGATTGATCGTGCTGTGCGCACGGTGGAAGCACAGCAGGGCAAGCCGCAAGGCAGTCTGCCCAGCTTTTTTGAGCAAAATGACTTGTCGATGGAGTCGTTCCGCAACCAGTTGGAAGCGCAATTGGCATGGAATGAATTCATCAGCCGCGAATTGCGTCGCAATGTGACCATTGGCTCCGACGAAATTGCCCGCCGCCAAGAGCGCGCAATGAATAACAGCGCCGTCGAAGAGGTGCAGCTTTCCAGTATTATCATGCCCGTGGACAAACCCGAGAATGAACAAAAGGTGGCGACACTGGCCAAAGAGCTACGCGAGCAGATAGGCCAGGGCGCAAGTTTTGAAGCGCTGGCTACCCAGCTATCGGCCAGCGGGGGAGCCTTGACCACCAATAAGGTGTGGGTCTCTACCGAACAGTTGGAGCCGCGTATCCGTGCCACGGTCGATAAATTATCGGAAGGTAATTTAAGCCAGCCTGTACGTACTGTGCCGGGCTATCAGCTGATTCGTTTGGATGGGCGGCGCATGGGAAGTCGCATTTCTGATGATGCGGAAGTGGCGCTCAAGCAAATTTTGCTGTCGCTGGACGAAACCGCGCAAGAAAAAGAAGTAAGCGTGCTACTCGACATTGCCAAGGCCGTATCGCGCCATCCGGGTAGCTGCACCGAGCCGGGCATTGCGGGAGTGCAGGATTTCGAAGGGCTCAATATTGATGTGGAATATGTGCGTACGCGCTTTGTTAATATGTCGCCGCAAGTGCGCCCGCTGGTGGAAAATCTACGTGTAACTGAGATTTCCGAGCCATTCGCTACACCAGAGGGGATTCAATTGTTGATGCTGTGCGAGCGCATTGATGTGGCGCCGCAAATGCCGGCCGAGAATCTGGTTCGACAAGAGCTGTTCCGCGAAAAGTTGGATCTGGAGTCGGCGAAATATTTGCGTAATCTGCGCCGCGAAGCCTTTATCGACATACGGATATAGTATGAGCGAATTATACTCTTTGCCGCCTATCCAGGAGCTCATGGCAGTGCATAATATCGTGCCGACCAAGGCACTCGGGCAGCATTTCCTGCTCGACCAGAATATCACCGATAAGATTGTGCGTTATGCGGCTATTCCCGCCAATTCCACCGTGTTTGAGATTGGTCCGGGCCCGGGCGGGCTGACGCGCTCGTTGCTTGCCAGCGAGGCAGAGCAGATTCATGCGATTGAAAAAGACGATCGCTGTATGGGTTTGCTGCAGGCGATGCAAGACGCTGCGGGCGCACGGTTGAGTGTGCACCATAAAGACGCGCTGGAAGTGTCGCTGCCTGCCATGGCGGCTGCACCGCGCTGTGTGGTAGCCAATTTGCCTTATAATGTGGGCACAGCGCTCATTCTCAATTGGCTGGATGATGTGCATGTCGATCCCAGCGCCTATCACTCGCTCACCTTGATGGTGCAGCAGGAAGTGGCCGAGCGCATGGCCGCGCAGCCTTATTCCAAAGCGTATGGTAAATTGTCGATTCTGGCGCAATGGCTATGCGATGTACATATCGTGATGGAAGTGCCGCCGTCGGTTTTTGTGCCGCCACCGAAAGTGATGTCGGCGGTGGTGCAGCTAGTGCCACGGCAAGCACGGCTGGATATGGATAAGGCAGCGTTGGAGCGCATTACGCACAAAGCATTTCAACAGCGCCGCAAAATGCTGCGCGGTTCGCTGAAAGGGCTGCACCCTAATCCGGAGGCATGGCTGGAACAAGCGGGCATAGACCCGACATTGCGCGCCGATCAGCTCGATATTGCAGGCTATGGGAAGTTGGCAAATAGCGTGTAATGCGTTTAGAGCCTATGATGCTTTTTGGCTGTCGGTGGGCTCATTGCATAGTTTTTCAACAAAATGTGGTAGATTAGTTTGGCGAATGCGTTTTGCGCGCTCTGCTTCCATAATGTGCACAATTTTGGCCAGCGTCTGGTCAAGGTCGTTATTCACCACCACATAGTCATATTCCTGCCAGTGGCTGATTTCGCTGGCGGCCTTATCCATACGCTTGCGCACCACTTCGTCGCTATCTTGCCCGCGTGCGCGCAAGCGGCGCTCCAGTTCCTGCATGGAGGGGGGCAGAATAAACACGCTCACCAGATCATCCCGGCAACGTTCGGCGAGCTGACGTGTGCCTTGCCAATCAATATCAAATAATACATCAACACCGTTGTTCAGCGCCTGTTCTACCTGTTCTGCTGGTGTGCCGTATTTATAATCAAATACGGTGGCATGTTCCAGTAACGTACCGTCGGTTACCATCTGCGTGAATTCCGCATCGTCGATGAAATGATAATCTTGCTTATCTATTTCGCCGGGGCGTTTGGGGCGCGTAGTGACCGAAATGGAAATGCTTACCCCCGGGTGATTGCCAAGCAAACGGCGGGAAAGCGTGGTTTTACCAGCGCCAGACGGCGAGGATAACACAAACATGAAACCGCGGCGCGGGCCTGTATATGGATCAGTGGCTGAGGTCATACCCTAAACAAGCACAACTAGGTGCGTAGCGCAAATTAATGTGCAGGCGCGATTTGCGCTTCCGGCTTTTTCACCTGAACGTTCACGGTGAGTTCAGGGCGATCAGCAAATTCTAACGTCAGCGGAAAGCTGTTGCCAGGCTCAAGCGCATCTTTTAAGCCAATCAGCATGATGTGCAGTCCGCCGGGGGCTAGCGTTGCATGGCCATTGGGTTGAATGTCCAGCGTGTCAACTTTGCGCATTTGCATGATGTCATTTTCCATCATGGTGGTGTGCAATTCGACCGATTCTGCTTTGTCACTCTTTACCGCTGTTAAGGTAACAATATCTTCACCCATATTATGGATGGTGCCATACGCAATACCAACGCGCGAGGCGGCAATGGTGGGTGGCGACCAAAACGCTTTCAGCTCTATGTCGCTGGCATTGGCGTTGTTTGGTTGCGTGCTTAGTCCATCCAGAACAAACGCAGCAATGAACAAGAAACAGGCAAGTACGGAAATGAATTTAATTTTGGGCCACATGTTGCTTCAGACTCTCGGTTAAAGCCTGTTGGGTAACATTATGCGGATAGTGTGTCACGTACTTTCCTTGCGGATCCATCAGATAGATAAAGCCCGAATGATCGACACTGTAGCCCAGTGCAGAGTTTTCCTGCTGCACTTTGGCATAATAAACTTTATATGCATCAGTCACTTGCTTTATCTGTTCGTCAGTGCCGGTCATACCAATCAGACTGGGATGAAAATGCGACACATATTTTGCCATCGTCTCAGGCGTATCGCGTTCCGGATCCACGGAAATAAAGACAGGCGTGATCTGCTCGCTCGGCACTTCTGCCTGCTCTAGCACATTCGATATGATCAACAACGATGTAGGGCAAATATCAGGACAGTGGGTGAAGCCGAAAAAGACAAGACTATATTTTCCCAGCAGATCTTTGTCTGTCACCACATTGCCGTTGTGATCCGTCAGAGTGAACGCACCGCCGATCGCCGCTTCTCCATAAGAAGTGTCGCTGGGCAGCCCATTGCTATTTGGTGTTAGCGTCCATGCCAATAGCCCTGCAACGCTCACCGAAATAACCAATAATATAAGTAACCAAACACGCATGATGCAGCTTAATAGAAGTAAGTCCTGTCTAAGTAAAGTGAAGTATTTGTGACAGAGATTAATATGACATTTTAGTTAAATTAAGTCATTCTAATTCTTCGGAAAATTGACAAAATGGTATTTTTTTGCTAGAGTGAGAATGTAAGGAGTGTATGTAATGCTACCCATTTTGTCTGTACCTAATGCGCAAGTACCTGCGCCTATCCAGACTTCGGCCGTTGTCAATAACGTGCCGGCGCAAGCATTGCCGCCTGCAAATATCACCTATAATGCAGTGCCAAGCCCACTCTCAAACAGTGAAATATATAATAATTCGCGTAGCACGCCACCGTTGCGTGCGCCGGCTACGCCTGAATCAGCTGAAGTAAAAACGCCTGGCTATCAACCCGTTAGCGCGCGCGTGGGTGTTACGCAGGGTTTCGGCTTTTCGTCGACTTTTCTGGCACAAATTTTTGGTCAGGGCGCATCGGCCGATGGCGATCTCTTCACCTCATTCCTGAAAGATTTCCTGCCCAATTCGCCTACACCCAACCGCGAAACATTAGAGGCATTTTCGCAAACGAAATATATGCCTAGCAATGCGTTCAAGCCAGCAGCCCAACCGCGAGGGGTGGCACAATTAAACGTAGCGCAGGCGGCCAGTGTCGCAGCCAATCAAAATGTGGGTGCGAGCGCCGCTGCCAGCGATCAGACCTCTATGGTGGAATCGATCCGTCAGGCGGTGCAACCTGAGACTAGCAGTGCAAATGTCAGCAGTACGGCCAGCATTGGCATGGCAGGGGCTGGTAATAGCCAACCTATCCGTATTGATACGACGGCTCAGTCGCAGCAGCGTAGTAACGATCAGGCGCTGCGTTCATTAATCAATAATGCACGTGGTAGCGATGCCTACACGGCAAGCAACACGCGTAACACATCGCTTATTTCCCTTTCAGCACCAGAATATAATCTGGCCTTATAATCGCTTGATTACTGATGCAGCGTAGATGCAGGTGCAGGCCAGGTGATCTGACCTTCTGCCAGCTTGTCTGCGTCCTGCGTGTGCAATCCTTCCAGTGCCTGACGGCAATATGCGGCCATGGCTTGCACATGTGCCGCATCCACGTCTTTTACCGTGCCATATACATTGCGGTGCACTGCCTCGCGCAGACTATCGTCTTCACTGGCTGATTGCTCGTAGGCATGCAAACGGCCATACAACGCGTTCGCCATCTTTTTCACACGTTTGCCAACCCCCGTGTCCGACACACCAAGTTCACGCAAGGAGCGATCCATATCGTTAAACATAATTTCGATGATCTGGCGGTTCAGCTCTTCATAGCTTTGCTCAGGCTCGGCTTTAAGGCGATGCATCAGTAAGAACATATGCATCAGCACCATTTCAAACCGCCCGTCGAGCGAGTCCGGTACGTTGAGTTCGGCATAGAAAAAGGGGTTTCGCGCTTGTTCTACCAGTGCTATATAAAGCGTTGAGGCTTTATCATATGTCTCATCGGTACGAAACCATCGGGCTAATTGAGCAAACATCTATGCACACATCCTTATATTGTTTCATCACTCATATAGTGCGTAGTGGCGTGCTGGCAAGCGCTTTACTTTTTGTATCTGCATGTACGCCGTTGGTGGATAATCGTGGCCACGTGGCCGACACCCCCATTGCTGAAGTCGTGGGAGTAGGCGAAAGTAAGGCTGCAGTACGCGCTAAGCTTGGCTCTCCGTCGAGCATCAGCGATTTTGGTGAAGAAAACTGGTACTATATTCGTAATCGCCGCGAAACCATTGCCTTTCTCGAGCCTGAGATTGTCGAACAGCATGTCACCCGTATCGTATTCGACAGTAATGGCAATGTGGCAGAAGTGAAGCATTACGATCTTAACGATCGTGAGAAATTCGCCTATGTCGATAAAACTACACCCACCGAGGGCCATAGCCTTGGCTTCTTTGAACAGATTCTGGGCAATGTGGGGCGCTTCAACGCGCCTACCCAATAAGCAACCGATTAACGGTGCTGCCAGCCTTTATGCGTAAATTCCAGCAACTGGCCATTTTCGTCTACACAGCTAACCCCGCTGCCGGTTTCACAACTGCCGATCACGGTTAGCTGGCATTCCACCTCTTCACGCAATTCTGCCAGCATCTCTTCGGAGATGGTAAACAGCAACTCATAGTCATCCCCGCCTGTTAGAACGCATTCACGTAAACTGGCATCCTGTTGAAGACGTTCTTTTGCGGCGTGGCTAAGTGGCACTTCCGCCGCTTTGATATGAATATGGCAGTCAGAATGGGTGGCAATATGCTGCGCATCCTGCAGCAGGCCATCGGAGATATCCAGACATGCGCTGGCTTTACCAATAAGCGCCTGCCCAAGCGCCGTGCGCGCTTGCGGGGTGTGGTAACGTGCGGCGAATGCCTCATCTTTGGTGCGCAGATACAGCGCCGCATCGCCAATAGTACCAGAGACGACCAGCACATCGCCTCGTTGTGCGCCGGCACGGGTGAGGGCCGTGCCCTGACGCGCTTGGCCAAAAGCGGTGATGGTGATGCTCAACGGGCCGGGCGTGCTGGTGGTGTCGCCACCCAGCAAATAGACTCCCGCATGGGCTTGTGCCTCTTTCAGCCCTTCTGCAAAAGACGCTATCCATGCGTCTTCGAGTGCGGAAGGCAGGCTGATACAAAGCGAGTAGGCG
>MDTG01185620.1_pt1 | contig 10439 bp, 8 predicted proteins | sample 811421 | NCBI WGS metagenome assembly MDTG01 (sample SAMN05326645, study PRJNA326480) | marine metagenome | isolation source: seawater | place: Pacific Ocean: South East | collected 2011
CCTACTATTGCCAAGAAATACATAGATTGTTCTAAAACTGATTTAAAAATATAAAATTTTGCAAAAAAACCTGCAAGTGGTGGAATACCAGCTAAGGAGAATAAAATTATAAGTAAAGAAATCGATAATAAAGGATGGTTCTTAGACAAACCTGACAAATCATCTAAATTTTCATAATATTCATTATTTCTTTTCATCATAAGTAAGCAAGAAAAAAGACCTAAATTCATTATTATATAAATAGTTATATATATAATTGAGCTTTGTATTCCATCATTTGATCCAGTAGCTAATCCGGCTAAAGTATAGCCTACATGACTTATTGAAGAGTACGCTATAAGTCTTTTCAAATTTGTTTGTCCAATCGCAGCTATTGCACCAAATAACATTGAAGCAATTGATAAAAAGATTAAGATCGTTTGCCATTGGTCTATAAGATTAAGAAACGGAACATATAAAAATCTTATAAATACAGTTAATGCTGCTATTTTTGGTACCATTGTGAAAAATAAAGTTACGGATGTTGGCGATCCCTCATAAACATCAGGGGCCCACATATGAAAAGGTACTGCAGAAATTTTAAATGCTAGACCCACTAAAATAAAGACTATTCCAAAAGTTAGAGCATAATCACTTGAATTTAATTGTTCTGAAATGACATCAAAATTTGTGGAACCAGTGAAACCATATATTAAAGAACAACCATATAACAATAAACCAGACGATAAGGCACTTAAAACAAAATATTTTAATCCAGCCTCTGAAGATTTTAATTGATCTCTATTAAATGTTGCTAAAACATAGAGAGCCAATGACTGAAGCTCGAGACCCATGTAAAATACAATTAGATCATTAGAGCAAATCATAATCATCATACCCAAAACAGCGCTTAGAACCAAAATTGGGTACTCAATTTTAAAAATATTAAATAATTTTAGGTAAGTAGACGATATTACTAAAACTATAAAAGCTGATAAAAGAGTTATGATTTTCATTAAAGATGACAAATAATCAATTATGATACTTCCATTAAATAATTTTGTTTCTTTTATTCCTAAAGTCTCATTAAAAATTATCACTGGTGTAATTAATAATACTATTAATGATAAATTTTGTATTAATTTTGAACTATCCTTTTTAAAAACACCTAATATTAATAGAAACATGATCGATAATGATAAAAAAAGTTCTGGAAAAATTAATTCAAAATTTGTCATATTTAATTGTTAATTAAATTTGTATTATACATTTTAATCAAATCATTTACTGAAACTTCAATTGTATTAATAAGAGGATCTGGATAAAAACCAAAAAATAAAATAGGTATTGCTAAAGAAATTAATATAAAAAATTCTGATGTATTAAGATCAACCATTTTTTTTAATTCTGAGTTTACCAATTTTCCAAAAACTACTCTTTTGTACATCCAAAGAATATATGCAGCACCCAGTATCACTCCTATACTAGCAATGACAGCAACTAAAAAATTATCCTTAAATGCACCCATCAAAATTAAAAATTCTCCAATAAATCCACTTGTTCCTGGTAAACCTAAAGAGGCTAATACAAATATCATAAATAAAACAGAATATTTTGGTATTATACTAACTAAACCTCCGTATGTAATTATCATTCTAGAGTGCATACGATCATAAACAACACCAACGCTTAAAAATAGAGCTGCTGAGACAAGTCCATGACTTATCATTTGTATAATACTACCCTCTATTCCTTGTTGTTGAATTGTAAAAATTCCAAGTGTAACAAATCCCATGTGTGCAACTGATGAATATGCTATTAATTTTTTCATGTCTTCCTGCATTAACGCAATAAAAGAAGTAAAAATAATAGCAATCACACTTAAAATATATATTAGTGGTGTAAATATTTCTGAAGCTAAAGGAAAAAGTCCAAGAGAAAATCTTATAAAACCATATCCCGCCATTTTAAGCAAAATAGCAGCTAATAAAACAGATCCTGCGGTTGGAGCTTCAACGTGTGCATCCGGCAACCAAGTATGTACTGGCCACATAGGAGTTTTAACTGCGAAGGAACTGAAGAAGGCTAGCCACAAAAGATTTTGGTATTTACTATCAATTCCTAATTCGTAAAGTTTTGTTATATCGGTAGTTCCATTGATCCAATAAATTGAAATTATCGCAACTAACATTAATACAGAGCCTAAAAGTGTATAGAGAAAAAATTTAAATGCTGAATAAACTCTTCTATCTCCACCCCAAATTCCGATAATAAGAAACATTGGTATTAATCCTGCTTCAAAAAATAAGTAAAAAACTACAAGATCTAATGAGCAAAAAACTCCTATCATAAATGACTCCATGACAAGGACAGCTATTAAAAATTCAGCCAATCTATCCTTGATAGAGTTATTTACAGAAATTATGCATATAGGAGTTATAAATGTAGTTAAAATAATAAATAAAATTGAAATACCATCTATTCCAACTTTATAATTTATTAAACCTTCAATCCAAACTCTTTCTTCAACAAATTGAAATGTTGAGATCGATTGATCAAATAAAATCCATAGATATAAAGACAAAAAAAAATTTACTAAAGATGTAAATAAAGCAACATACTTTAAAGTAATTTTATTTTCTCTACTACTTTTTGTAAAAAACAAAAAAAGTGCTCCTATTGAAGGTAATAAAATTAAAGATGATAAAATTGGAAAATTCATTATTTTACTATTAAAAAAGTTAATAATGCAGAAAAGCCTAATAGCATTACAAATGCATATTGATAAATGTAACCGCTTTGAAATTTTTTAGCTTTTAATGAAAAATTTTTGATTAATATAGATACGCCATCCGGCCCAAAACGATCAATTATTTTGATATCAAAAAATTTCCATAAAAATAATCCAATTTTTTTTGAAGATTTAATAAATAAGATTTCGTAAAGTTCATCGAAGTACCATTTTTTCACTAAAAAATTATATAAAGGTCTATTCACACTCGCTATTCTTTTTGTAAAATCTTTATTTTTTAAAAATAAGTAATATGCCGTAGGAATTGATAAAATAACTAATACAGGGGTTAAAATTAGAAACCATAAAGGTGGATGATCAGAACTCAAAGGTTCTAAAAAGAAAATTGAACTTTTCCAAAAATTGTTTTGAATACTTTGACCAATAAATAATTCTTTAAAGGCAATTCCTGAAAATATAGCACCAATAGAAAGAATTATAAGTGGTATTAACATCACTAATGGTGACTCATGAGTTTCTTCAATCTTAATATCTTTATTATTATACTCACCGTGAAAAGTTTTAAAAATAAGTCTCCATGAATAAATTGAAGTAAGAAATGCTGTTACTATTCCAATACCCGCAGCATAATATCCAGCAGTATTTCCCCTTAAATAGGCAAATTCAATTATTGCATCTTTCGAGTAAAAACCTGATAGAAAAGGGAAACCAGTTAAAGCTAATGTTCCTATAAGCATTAAAACGTAAGTGTATGGTAATTTTTTCCAGACACCTCCCATCTTATTTATATTTTGTTCATCTTTAAATGCATGAATTACAGATCCAGATCCCAAAAATAAAAGAGCTTTAAAAAAAGCATGCGTAAATAAATGAAACATTGCAACATTATATGCACCAACACCAGTTGCAAAAAACATGTATCCTAACTGACTACAAGTGGAATATGCTATAATTTTTTTTATATCAGTTTGAACCAACGCAATTGTAGCTGCAAAAAAAGCAGTACTCATTCCAATGACCGTAATTACATTAAGAGCTAATTCTGAATATTCATATATAGGAGAACATCTAACTACTAAAAATACTCCAGCTGTCACCATTGTTGCAGCATGAATAAGAGCTGAAACAGGAGTTGGACCTTCCATTGCATCCGGCAACCATGTATGAAGGAAAATTTGAGCTGATTTCCCCATAGCTCCTATAAACAAAAGCAAACAGATTAAATCAACAGCATTTATTTCAATACCTAAGAAAATAAGTTTTTTTTCTAAAATTGTTGGAATTTGCTCAAAAACTTCAGAATAGTTTACAGTGCCAAATAAATAAAAAATTAAAAATATTCCTAAGGCAAAACCAAAATCACCAACTCTATTCACTAGAAACGCCTTAATAGCGGCAGCATTAGCTGTTTCTTTTTTAAACCAAAATCCTATTAAGAAATAAGAACAAAGACCTACTCCTTCCCAGCCGAAAAACAATTGAATGAAATTGTCAGAAGTGACAAGCATTAACATTGCAAATGTAAATAATGATAAGTAAGCCATAAATCTTGGTTTATGAGGATCATGAGACATATATCCTATTGAGTAAATATGAACTAAAGATGAAACTGATGTTACTACAACTAACATTACTGATGATAAAGGATCAATTTTCATTGACCAATTTACATCTAGAGAGCCTGAGTTAATCCATGTGGCGATTTCAATGTTATCCTCGTATTGGTTTACTATAACATTATAAAGAACAAAAATTGAAAGTAGTGCGGATACACTTACTAACAGACTAGTGACAATTTCAGAATTTCTATCTCCAACGTATTTTCCAAAAAAACCTGAAATTATAGAAGCAATTAAAGGTAATGCTATAATTGAGATTTCCATTTTATCCTTTTAGTTTGTCTATTTCTTCAACACGAATAGTTCCTGAGTTCCTGTAATAAACTACAATAATTGCAAGTCCTATTGCTGCTTCAGCCGCTGCAACAGTTAGAATAAACAAAGTGAATACTTGGCCTGCTAAATCATTTAAATAAATAGAGAAAGATACTAAATTAACATTTACCGCTAATAATATTAATTCTATACTCATTAAAATAACTATAATGTTTTTTCTATTTAGAAAAATTCCAATGACACCTATAGTAAAAATTACTGCACCAAGAGTTAAATAATGCCCTAAGCCTATTTCAGTCATCAATCTTAACTCCTTTATTAGATGTAACCTCTAAGACTTCAACACCCTCAGATCTTTCTCTTGAAATTTGCTTTACATAACTTTGTTTTTTTACGCCCTCTCTTTGCCTATAAGTAAGAACAATTGCTCCTATCATTGCTATTAATAAAATCATTCCACTTATTTGAAATATATGAATATAATCTGTATATATCACCTGCCCGAGTGTATGTGTATTACTTACCTCGTTTGTTACATAAGAGTTTTTTGCATTTACCAAATCTGGTTTGTATTTCCAGCCACCAACAACTATTATTAATTCAAAAAAAATAATCGCGCTTATAATAAGCCCGACTGGGATATGACTTGAGCTTGATTTAGATAAAAACCACTGATTTTTTTGTTGAGCAACATTCAACATCATTACAACAAACAAAAACAGAACCGCCACTGCTCCAACATAAACAATTAGCATTATCATACCTAAAAATTCTGCTCCAATCATGATAAAAAGACAAGAAATGCTTATAAAATCTAAAATTAAAAAAAAAACTGAATGAACTGTATTTTTTGAGGCTGTTACCATTATGGCAGATATGATGGCAACAATTGAAAAAAAATAAAAAAAAATTGAATGTGCTATCATTTATTATCTGTAAGGATTGTCCGATTTAATATTTGCCGCTAAAATATTTTCCCATCTATCACCATTATCAAGTAACTTGTCCTTTGTATAATAAAGTTCCTCCCTTGTTTCAGTTGAAAATTCAAAATTTGGTCCTTGAACAATCGCATCAACAGGACATGATTCTTCACATAAACCACAATAAATACATTTCATCATATCAATATCATAGCGGGTGGTTTTTCTGCTGCCGTCTTCTCTTTGAGAAGACTCTATTGTAATTGCTTGAGCAGGGCAAACTGCTTCACATAATTTACATGCAATGCATCTTTCTTCTCCGTTAGGATATCTTCTTAAAGCATGCTCTCCTCTATATCTTGGACTGATTTTTCCTTTTTCAAAAGGATAATTGATAGTTTTTTTAGCTTTAAAAAGTTCTTTTATAGCTATTAATAAACCGCTTACAAAATCTGTCATTAAGATAGTTTTTAAAAATCTAGAAATTTTCATTTAATTTGAGGGTAAAAGGTTAAAATAAAATAAATAAGTTGCTGTTAAAACTACATATAATAACGAAAAAGGTAAAAATATTTTCCATCCAAGTCTCATTAGTTGATCATATCTATATCTAGGGACAATTGCCTTTACTAAAGCAAAGAGAATGAATAAAAACAATATCTTTAATATCAACCACACAGCTCCGGGAATTAGATTAAATGGATATAGTTCTATTGGTGATAACCAGCCTCCTAAAAATAAAATAGAACCTAAAGCACACATTAGAAGAATATTTGCGTATTCACCCAACCAAAACATTGCATACATCATTCCAGAATATTCGGTTTGATAGCCAGCAACTAATTCAGCTTCTGCTTCTGGTAAATCAAATGGTGGTCTATTTGTTTCAGCTAAAGCTGAGATAAAAAAAATTACAAACATTGGGAATAGTGGAAAAATAAACCAAATATTTTCTTGGGCCATTACAATATCGTTTAAATTTAAGGATCCTACACATAATAAAACGTTAATTATTATTATACCAATTGACACTTCATAAGAGACCATTTGAGCTGCAGATCTTATCGCTCCTAAAAAGGGATACTTAGAATTTGATGCCCAGCCACCCATTATAATTCCATAAACTCCAAGAGAGGAAACTGCAAAGATATATAAAATCCCAACATTTATGTCTGCAAGAACTTGATCTATACCAAATGGGATAACTGCCCAAGCTACCAGCGCAAGAGTCATTGTAATTATTGGAGCAAGAATAAAAATTATTTTATTTGAACTAGAAGGTATAATTATTTCTTTAAATATATACTTTAAAGCATCTGCTAATGATTGCAATAAACCAAATGGTCCAACTACGTTGGGTCCCTGTCTTTTTTGAACGAAAGCCCAAACTCTTCTATCTAGCCAAACGATCATTGCCACAGAAACTAAAACAGGTACCAATAGAAATAGTATTTTATATAACTCTGAGAAAATAATATTTAGATATTCCATTTGCTAACCTTCAGTTCCTGTTTTTTTGATATTTGTTTTTGAATTATAACAATCCAACATTGTTTTTGATGATCTTGATACGACATTAGAAAAGTAATAATCTTTATATTCTACATTTAAAAATTCATTCTCAAATTTTGACATTATTCTATTGTTAATTTCAGAAGATTTTTGCTTTTCTTTTTTTAATTTTAAATAATTTAACATACTGCTTTCTAATTCTTCTTTATCATTAAATAGTTTCCTGTTGTTCATTAACTCTGCTAATTCATTAATTATTTGCCAATCCTCTTTAGCATTTCCTGGTGGGTAAGAGGCCTTATATGCTTTTTGCATTTTACCCTCTAAATTTGTGTAAAAACCATCCTGCTCTGTGTAAGCTGCACCTGGTAAGATAATATCTGCATTTTCTGCTCCCTTATCACCATGACTACCTTGATAAATCACAAACTCATCTTTTTTTTTAAAATTCAAATTATCTCGGCCAAGAAGAAAAACAATTTCAAAATAATTTTCTTTTAATAACTTAAATAAATCTTTGTTTTGACTTAAAATATCTAAATCGTAGCTACCAACTGTTGATGCGTCAGACGATAATATATTTAAAGGATTCCATTCTTCGCTAAATTTATTATTTTTTAATAAATATTCTCTCAATGAATAAAATAAAAAATCTGATGATTTTAAACTTAAAAAAGATTCTCCTAGGATTACCATAGGTTTTTTTGCATCTTTTATTTCTTGAGAAATGCTATTTTTGTCCTCAATAATATCTTTGATCGTTTGAGTTTTTCCGTCTAAAAACTCATAAGGATAAGTTAAATCTCCAACATTATTTAGTGATTTTATTTTTATGTTATTAGATAAATAAGCTTTTCGGATTCTTGCATTAAGTATAGTTGCTTCAAATCTAGGATTTGTTCCAACTAATAAAATAAAATCTGTTTCCTCAATACCGTTTATTGTTGCATTAAATAAATAATTTTCTCTTGAAGAAATATCTGAAAATCTATTTGAAGGTCTGGAGTCAAAATTTTTTGTATCTAGGGTTCTTTCAAAGAATTCTTTGAATATAAAACTTGCTTCCATATTAATTAGGTCTCCAACAAAGCCACAAATCTTATCTTTTTGCGTGTTCATTATTTTAGATTTAATTATTTTAAACACTTCGTTCCATGAGGCTTTTTCAAATTTTTTATTATACTTAATATAAGGATAATCTAATCTTTGATTCAACAAACCATCACATGCATATCTTGTTTTATCTGAAATCCATTCTTCATTAATATCCTCATTAATTATTGGTAAAACTCTTTTAACTTCCCAGTCATATGTATCAACACGTATATTCGATCCTACGGCATCCATAACATCTATAGTTTCAGTTTTTTTTAATTCCCATGGTCTTGCTTCAAATACATATGGTTTTGAAGTCAGTGCTCCAACAGGACAAAGATCAATTACATTACCTGATAACTCAGATTGAATTGATTTTTCCAAATAAGTTGTGATTTGCATATCCTCTCCTCTTCCAATAGCCCCTAGTTCTGGAACACCTGCTATTTCAGTTGCAAATCTTATACACCTTGTACAATGAATACATCTTGTCATTTGTGTTTTAATTAACGGACCCATATTTTTATCAGGAACTGATCTTTTATTTTCTTTAAATCTTGATTTATCAATTCCATAAAACATTGACTGATCTTGTAAATCGCACTCTCCTCCCTGATCACAAACTGGACAATCTAAAGGGTGGTTAGCTAAGAGAAATTCCATTACACCTTTTCTTGATTTTTCTATTTTTGGTGTATTAGTTTTTATGACCATTCCGTCTGCCGCAGGCATAGCGCAAGATGCAATCGGTTTTGGCGATTTTTCCATTTCAACCAGACACATTCTGCAATTTCCTGCGATGGATAATTTTTCATGATAACAAAATCTTGGAATCTCTACTCCGGCTTTTTCACAAGCTTGAAGAACGGTCAAGCCTTCCTCAACTTCAACTTCAGTGTCATTAACTTTAATTTTAAGCATTTTTATCCAATAAATGTTGATCAACCAAGTAAGGAATATTTTTGTTTTCTTTTACAATCGGATCAAATTTATTCCTTTTTTTAATTTCATCTTTAAAGTGTCTAAGTAAACCTTGCACTGGCCAAGAAGATCCTTCACCAAAAGCACAAATAGTATGACCCTCTATTTGTTTTGTTACATCTCCCAACATTTCAATCTCATCTCTTGACGCTTCACCTTTGGCCATTCTTTCAAGCATTCTCCACATCCATCCTGAACCTTCCCTACAAGGGGTGCACTGACCACAACTTTCGTGTTTATAAAATCTGGCAATTCTTGCCATGCATTTAATAATGTCTTGATCTTTATTAATCACAACTATACCTGCAGTGCCCAATCCACTTTTTTCCGCTGCTAATGAGTCAAAATCCATAGTTAGAGTCTCACATTTTTCCTTTGGTATTAAAGGCATTGATGAACCACCTGGTATTACAGCTTGTAAATTATCCCAACCACCAATCACGCCTCCTGCATGCACTTCAATTAATTCTTTTAGAGGTATATTCATTTCCTCTTCGACATTACATGGAGTATTTACATTTCCAGATATACAAAAAATCTTAGTCCCTGTATTTTTTTCTCTACCTAAAGAAGCAAACCATTTACCTCCTCTTTTAAGAATTGTTGGCACAACAGCTATTGTTTCAACATTATTTATTATTGTAGGACAACCATAAAGTCCTATTAATGCAGGAAATGGTGGTTTAAGTCTTGGTTGGCCTTTTTTTCCCTCTATACTCTCAAGTAAAGCTGTTTCCTCACCACAAATATACGCTCCTGCTCCATAATGAATATAAATATCCAAATCCCATCCAGTACCAGCTGCATTTTTTCCAATTAGTTTTTTTTCGTAAGCTTCATTTATTGCATTTTGAAGTTTTTCTCCATCAACAAAATATTCGCCTCTAATATAAATATAACAAACGTGAGCTTGAACCGCGAAAGAAGCTATCAAACATCCCTCAATCAATTTATGAGGTTCAAATCTTAAGATATCTCTATCTTTACAAGTGCCTGGTTCTGACTCATCACCATTAATTACTAAATAATGTGGTCTTGATCCAACTTCTTTGGGTGCAAACGACCATTTTAACCCTGTTGGAAAACCAGCTCCTCCTCTTCCTCTTAACTGAGAGTCTTTAATCTCGTTAATTATCCAGTCCCTGCCTTTATTAATAATTTCTTTTGTATTTACCCAGTCACCTCTTTTTTGAGATGAAATTACATCTGATCCTAAATCATTATATAAATTTTGAAAAATTCTGTCTTTGTCTTTAAGCATTTTTTAAATCCATTAATGTTTTTCTGTTATTTTCTGGTTCA
>MDTG01187702.1_pt1 | contig 10439 bp, 10 predicted proteins | sample 811421 | NCBI WGS metagenome assembly MDTG01 (sample SAMN05326645, study PRJNA326480) | marine metagenome | isolation source: seawater | place: Pacific Ocean: South East | collected 2011
AAAACTCAGCTTTACCTAATATATTACATCCGGTTTCTTCAGAGACTTGCCTTAACTTTATTAAGGGTGTATTTCCTACTAAAGAAGTTATGTTGTCTATATATTTTATCATGCATAATATTATATACTAAATAGTTATTTAGGAATATTATTATATTCACCTTCTATAGTTAAATATTCATTATTACTTGTATAAAATTTATCAGAATTTGAATTTAATAAAGTCTCTAGCATTGCAGGAATGGTAATATTATTTTCCTTACACTTATTTATAATATTCATAGGACCTAGTTCATCCATCATTTCAAATGGTCCTTTAGACCATGCAAAGCCCCAGCGCATAGCTCTGTCAATATTAACTATATCATCAGCTATTTCTGGAATTAAATTTGCAGCATATAATAATGTTGAACCCATTACTTCCCAAGCATAATTACCTCTTGTACTATCTTCTAAGATCATACTTAAATCACCTTCAGCAGAGGATTTTACTGCATCTCTCCATAAAGACGTATCTAAATCAAATACTTCTTTTTTCTTATCTCCATTATCTAGCTTTTGCATTCGATAGAAGCCTCCACCAGTTTTTCTCCCCAATTGGCCTTTATCAAACATATTCTGTTCTTCTACTGGAAGATTAACATAATTTTTACCCATATCTCCTTCTGGCAAATTAACTGCTAAGTTCTTTCCTACTGAGTGCATAACGTCTAGGCCTATAAGATCAACTAATCCGTAAAGTCCTGTAGGGGGAAGACCTAATGGTCTTGACATAATTCCGTCAATTACTTCTTGGCTTAATCCTAAACCCCTAGCATTACTTCCTTCGTGTAAACCTTTTAAAATTAAGTAACATCCAATTCTATTTCCTATAAAATTTACTGTGTCTTTTCCATAAACAACGCCCTTACCCATAACATCTGTTAAAAATTCACTTAAATTATTCATAACTTCTTTTGATGTTTTTTCACCTGGTATAAGTTCGCATAATTTCATGACTTTTACAGGGTTAAAAAAATGTGTAATGCAAACATCATTAAGAAGTCTATTTGGCATATTTTCTGTTATATCCCGTAAAGGTATTCCTGATGTATTAGAACTAACAATAGATCCATCTTTTCTATATTTCTCAATTTTTTCAAAGATTTCACGTTTAATATTTAAGTTTTCAACAACTACTTCACAAACCCAATCATAATCTTTAATTGATTCAAAGTCTTTATCAAATGATCCTATATTCACATTATTAATTTTACTCAAATCACTTAGCATAGGAGCTCTTTCAGCTATCATACTATCCTTACCTTTTTGAGCAGCCTCTTCATTTATATCTAATAAAAGAACTTTATAATCTTTATCTGCTGCTAAAGCAGCAATTCCCGCTCCCATTGTACCTGCACCTAAAACTGCTATAGAATTAATTTTAGAAACCATAATTTTCTCCAATATTAAAAATAATTCATTTAAAAATTAATATTTTCTGATAATAATAATAATTATAAATAAAATAGGTTTAATAATTATGACATCATCAAAATTCTATAAATTTAATACCTTAAGCCTCCATGCGGGTCAAGAACCAGATCCAAAAACTGGATCTAGGGCAGTTCCTATACATCAAACATCCTCTTATGTGTTTAATGATACTGATCATGCAGCATCATTATACAATTTAGAGCAACCAGGACATATTTATTCAAGAATATCCAATCCTACTGTAGCAGTATTAGAAGAAAGAATGGCTGCTTTAGAAGGTGGCGTAGGAGCAATTGCAACTGCAAGTGGTATGTCTGCATTCTTTCTAACTATCGCAACTTTAATGGATCAAGGAAGTCATATAGTAGCTTCAAACTCTATATACGGAGGAACTCATAATATTCTCTCCTATACACTTCCAAGATTTGGTATAACGACTACGTTTGTAGACCCTGAAAACCCCAATAATTTTAAAGAGGCTATACAAGATAATACTCGTTTAATATTTGCAGAAACAATAGGTAATCCAAATATTAATGTTCTCGATATAGAGAATATATCTAAAATGACTAAAGAAGCTAATCTTCCTTTTATGGTAGATAGTACTTTTACAACACCTTACTTAATGCAACCCTTAAAATTAGGCGCTGATATAGTAATGCATTCACTTACAAAATTTATTGCAGGACATGGCATAGCTATAGGTGGTGTTGTTGTCGATAGTGGTAAATTTATTTGGAAAAATAGTGATAAATTTCCAAACTTAACTGAACCTTATGCTGGTTATAACAATATCGTATATGAGCAAGAGTTTGGTGTTAATGCATTAATAATGAGAATGAGATCAGAAGGAATGAAGGATTTTGGAGCATGCCTAAGTCCTATGAATGCATTTCATATACTTCAAGGTCTGGAAACACTACCTGTTAGAATGGATAGACATATACAGAATGCACAACAAGTTGCTGAGTACTTAAATACTTGTGAAGAGATTGATTGGGTTAATTATCCTTCCTTAAAAAATAATAAAAATTATCAAATTGCACAAAAATTACTTCCTAAAGGCGCAGGGGCAATTCTTAGCTTTGGAATAAAAGGTGGAAAAACAGCAGGCAAAAAATTTATTGAAAATACTACTTTATCCTCACATCTTGCAAATGTTGGAGATGCTAAAACATTAGTAATTCATCCAGCATCTACTACTCATCAACAAATGACTGATGATGCACTAGAAAAGTCAGGTATCAAAGATAACCTCATTAGAATATCTGTAGGTATTGAAGATATATCAGATATAATTAATGATTTAAAACAAGCAATCAAAGCATCTCAGAGAGAATAAAAATGAATATATTAGTTGATAATTATAAAGTTAATATTAGAACCGGCGGATACAATATAAATAAAAATAAAAAACCTACGCTATTATTGATACATGGTGCAGGCATGGATGGCAGTGTTTGGCAAATGCAAACAAGGTACCTATCAAATAAAGGAATTAATGCACTTGCGGTGGACTTACCTGGTCATGGTTCATCAGAAGGCCCTTCACTTAAATCAATATCTGAAATGAGTAATTGGGTAATTAAACTATTAGATTTACTAAGTATTGATTCTGCTGTAATTGCAGGACATTCCATGGGATCGCTAATTGCCATAGAAACAGCTAAAAATTATAAAAATAGAGTGCAAAATATTATTTTAATGGGTACCGCATCCTTGATGCCAGTGCATCCAGATTTAATTAATGCTGCTAAAAATAATTTATCTATAGCAGCAAATTTAATTACTGATTGGAGTTTAGGAAAAACTCAGCATATTGGTGATAATCCATCTCCAGGGTCATGGATGATTGGATCTTCTATTCAGCTTATAATGAATTCTAGTAAAGGTGTCTTAGCCCAAGACTTAATAGCATGTAATGAATATTTAGATGCTACTGATTCAGCGAAAGACATTAATCAAGAAGTATTAATAATATCAGGAAAAGAAGATAAAATGACCCCTGCAAAAAAAGCTAAAGAACTTTCTAATATCTTTAAAAAATCTAAGATGGTAGTAATTGAAGATGCAGGACATATGATGATGATGGAGCAACCTATTAAAGTCACTCAACTAATGTATAAACAATTCTGTTAAATTATAGATTTGGAAATTTTAGATATGAATAAATTGATAAAAATTATTACCATAATGTTAGTAACATTCTTAATAACTAAAATTAGTTCTGCGGAATGCCTGACTGATCAAAAAGTTAAAGAAATAATTAGTGGTGCACCATTAACCCCAATCACTGGTATAAGTGGTGATATAACTTTAGAAGATGCTTATTGTAGCCAAAAGAAATATGTAAATGCTTTAAAAAACTTAAATGGAAAAACGATAGGTTATAAAGTTGGATTCACAGGAAAATCTACCCAAGAGCGTTTTAAAATCTTAACACCTGCAACTGCCGTGCTTTTTGAAGATATGTTTTTAAAGGACGGATCCACAATAGATAGAAATTTTGGTCATAGAGCTTTAATTGAGCCTGACTTAATGATGATAGTTAAAGATTCAAAAATTATGAATGCAACTAATGCTATTGAAGCATCAAAACATATATCTTCGATACATCCTTATATAGAAATGCCCGCATTACAAATAGCAAAAGGGGAACCTATTACAGGAGGAGTTATTGTAGCTATTAATATGGTAGCAACAAAAATGGTTATGGGCCCAGGCATATTAATGCAGTCTAATATAGAATTTATTGAATCTTTATCCACTATGGAAACTATATTTGAAGATGAAATGGGTACAATAATACAAAAATCTCCTGGATCTACTTTAATGGGAAACCCAATGAATGTTGTGCTCTGGTTAGTGGAAGAATTCAATCGTAAAGGAATAACTTTAAAAGCAGGAGATAGATTAAGTCTCGGATCAGTTGGGAAACTGTTCCCTCTAAAAGAAGGAAATAAAACTTATACCTATAGTTTAAATGGCATTTCAAAAATTCCCGCAAAAGTTTCTATTAAGGTAAACTAATTATGAACAGAATAGTATTTATTAATAGTAATTATGTAGAAGAAAAAGATGCAAAAATTTCTATTTTTGATAGAGGTTTATTATTTTCAGATGCTGTGTATGAGGTTACTGCTATAATAGACAATAAGCTTATAGACTTTCCCGCTCATGTAGAAAGATTAAATAGTTCATTAAATAAACTTAAAATTAACTATAAATTTAATGAAAAAACCCTTCTTGAAATTCATAAAACTTTGCTTAGTAAAAATCCATTTAAATACAATGAAGGTTTAATATACTTACAAGTTTCGAGAGGCTCTACTGAAAGAGATTTTTTAATAACAAAGAATGAGCTTTCTCCTAATATTTTTGCTTTTACTCAAGAAAAAAATCTTACTGATCTAGATACAAAAGGATTAAAAATTATAACTAAAGAAGATTTAAGGTGGCAAAGAAGAGATATTAAAACTACACAACTTATTTATGCTTCTTTAAGCAAAACAGAAGCTGATGAAATAGGTGCAGATGATGCCTGGTTTATAGATGAAAATGGTTATGTAAATGAAGGAACTTCCAATAATGCTTATATAATTGATAAGAATAATACTATTATAACTAGGGATTTATCTAATAAATTATTACCAGGTATAACAAGACAAACAATATTAGAGGTAGCAAAAAAATTAAAGCTGACTATAGAAGAAAGAGCATTTACAATTGCTGAAGTACAATCTGCAAATGAAGCATTTATATCCTCAGCAGCAACATTAATATTACCAGTAATTGAAATTAATAACCATATAATTGGTAGCGGTAATATAGGACCAATTACAAAAATATTAAGAGAAACTTACATAAAAATTAGTATGTATAATTCTATATAGTTATGAAATAAGTTTTAATATAAATACTATCTATATAATATATTTTAAGTTTAATAATTTTTTAAAGTATATAAGATAAACTATATTACTAAATAACTGGAGATATTTATGCTAATTAAATCAAAGCCTTTAGAAGTATTAATTCAATCTATATTTAATAAGGCGGGATGCAAGAAACTAGAGGCTGATAGAATTTCTCATTATTTAGTAAAAGCTAGCCTAGTAGGTCATGATAGTCATGGTGTTATTAGAACACCCCGTTACGTAGATATGATTAAGGATGGACAAATGCTAGCAAATGTAAAACCAAAAATAGTATTAGAAAGTGATAACTTTGGCATCATTGACGGAGGTGATGGTTTTGGTCAAACGATAGGTCCATATGCATGTGAACTAGGTATTAAAAAAGCTAAAAAATTTGGTAATTCAATAATAGCTGTAAAAAATTCTGGCCACCTAGGTCGTATTGGAGATTTTTCAGAGATGGCAGCTGAAAAAAATATTATTTCCATACATTTTGTAAATAGTATTGCAGGTTTACTTGTATCACCATTTGGATCTTTTGAAAGAAGGTTTTCAACCAACCCTTTTTCTGCAGGAGTACCTATAAAAAATAAAAAGCCTTTTATTTTAGACTTTGCTACTTCTTTAGTTGCTGAAGGAAAAGCATATGTAGCTCATCAAGGTGGTAAAGGAATACCTAAAGACGCCCTAATAAATTCTAAAGGACAGGATACTAACGATACCAGTGTTATATATGGAACTAAGGATCCAAATGCAAAAAGTTCTAGAGGAGGAACAGGAGCATTAAAACCATTTGGTCTTCATAAAGGTTCTGGATTATCTTTTTTATGTGAATTCCTTGCAGGAGCTCTGACAGGAAGTGGTATGGGCAGACATGATCCATCTAAACCATTTAGAAATGGCATGCTTTCCATTTATATAAGACCTGAAAAATATGTTAAGCAAACTGACTACGATAAAGAAATTAAGAGATATATAAAATTTTTTAAATCAGCCCAACCTATTGTTAAAGGTGAAGAAATATTAATGCCAGGAGAAAATGAATTACTGCATCAAAAAAATAGATTAAAAAATGGAATACCGTTATCTAAAATTACTTGGAAAGCTATAATAGATACAGCAAAATCTCTAAATATTGAAGATCAATTAATTAATAAATGTTTATGAATTAATTTTTTGTGAGACTCTATGAATAAATCACCTCTAGGTTTTTTTGGAAAGTACCTAAGTATATGGGTTAGCTTATGTATAATAACTGGAATATTATTGGGAAATATATTTCCATTTATTTTTCAATTTATTGCAGATCTTCAATATGAAAATGTAAACGTTATTGTTGCCCTATTAATTTGGGTAATGATATATCCAATGATGGTTCAAATTGATTTTTCTAGTTTAAAACATTTAGGAGATAAACCTAAAGGTTTATGTATAACATTAATAATTAACTGGCTTATAAAACCATTTACAATGGCTGCCTTAGGTATTTTATTCTTTAAATATTTATATGCTGGTTTGATACCAATTACTGAAGCTAAAGAATATATAGCAGGCCTAATATTATTAGGTATTGCACCATGTACTGCAATGGTATTTGTTTGGAGCAAGTTAACTAAAGGAGACCCTAATTATACTTTAGTTCAGGTATCAGTTAATGATTTAATTATGGTATTTGGCTTTGCTCCATTGGCAGCACTTCTATTAGGTATAACTGATATAATAGTACCGTGGAAAACATTAATATTATCTGTAATACTTTATGTATTAATACCCTTGGTAATGGGTATAATTACTAGAAAATTATTAATTAGAATAAATGAAAATTCATTACAAAAATTTAGTATAAAGATAGAACCTTACTCAATGTTAGGACTATTATTTACTGTAATTTTATTATTTGGTTTTCAAGCAGAAATGATCCTTAACAAACCTATTATCATATTATTAATAGCAATACCTCTTATAATACAAAGTTATGGGATTTTTATTCTAGCATATGGATGGTCTTATTTATGGAAGGTTCCTCATAATATTGCAGCTCCAGCATCATTAATTGGTACATCTAATTTTTTTGAATTAGCAGTTGCCGTTGCTATTAGTATATTTGGATTAAACTCAGGAGCTGCACTTGCAACAGTAGTTGGCGTACTAGTAGAAGTTCCAGTAATGTTAACTCTGGTTGCTATTGCAAATAAAACTAAATATAAATTTAATAATTAAAAATTAGTTAACGTCCTCTATTACTCCATTATTTTCTTTCCAAGAATTAAAACCTCCTTCAAGATGAAGAACTGGCTTTAAGCCCATCTCAATAGAAACTCTTCCAGCTAAGGCTGACCTCCAAGCGCTTGCACAATAAAATATATACGTTTTATTTTGATTAAAAATTTCCTTATGATAAGGACTAGTTGGATCAATCCAAAACTCAAGCATACCTCTAGGACAAGAAAAAGCACCTGGAATCTTACCTTCTCTTTTTAACTCTCTAAAATCTCTAATATCAATAAATAAATAATTATCATTATTTATTATTTTTTTAGCCTCTTCTATAGAAATAGTATCAACTATAGTATTTGCTTCATCTACAAACATTTTTACACTTTTAGTAATATTTTGATACATAATGTATATCCAATCATTAAAAAAATTATAAATTAATAATAGTAACATATTGCATTAATTTCAGTATCTTTTTAAGTTGTATTTTTATACAGTTTTAAATAATAAATTATTAAATATTTAAGAATGGAATATTAATGCCTGACATATTAAATTTTTTATCTAACAGGAGATCTATTACAGCAAAAATGATGAATCCTGGCCATGTAATGCCAGAGGACTTAAAACATATATTAAAGGCTGGATTAAGAATTCCTGATCATGGAGGCTTAAAGCCATGGAAAATTATAGTAATTGATGGAGATAGAAGAAAAATATTTGATGAAGAGGTAATACTTAAGGAATATAAATCTAATAATAATAATGCTACTGCTGAAATGATAAAAATGGAATCAACAAGATTTCAAAGAGCACATACAATAATTGCCGTCTTATCCTCTCCAATAGAACATCCTAAAATATGTGAGTGGGAACAAATATTATCAGCTGGGGCAATGTGCACAACTATATTATACGCTGCACAATCTCTTGGATATGCATCGCAATGGATTACTGAATGGTATGCGTATAAAAAAAATGTAATATTAGCATTAGGAGGAGATCCCGTTAAAGATAAAGTTGCTGGTTTTATATATATAGGTGAAAAAGATAGAGACCCCAAAGAACGAGTTAGGCCAGCGCCCAAAGATTATATAAGTTATTTTTAAAATGAATTAGTTGGTGAGCCCTGCAGGATTCGAACCTGCGACAAGCTGATTAAGAGTCAGCTGCTCTACCAACTGAGCTAAGGGCCCTTATTTACAATCTAATAAAAATTAATTTAAAAGAAGACAATATAGCAATTACAATATAAATAATCTATATAAATAATCTACAAAAAATAATTTAAAATAATAATGGTAAGCAATGATTAGAATTCAAGATTTATCTATATCTTTTGATGGAAAAGAAATATTTTCAGATGTTAATTTTCATATTAATCCTAAAGAAAAAATAGGGCTAATTGGCAGAAATGGTAGTGGTAAATCAACATTTTTGAAAATGCTACTAAATCAAATAGAGCCCGATTCAGGATTAATAGAATTATCTAAAAATTATAAAATAGGATTTTTAGAGCAACATATAAAATTTACCTATGATACAATTATTGATGAAGTTTGTAGTGTTCTAACAGAAGATAGAGAATATGAAATATGGAAAGGTGAAAAAATCTTAAATGGTTTGGGTTTTACAGATGAAGAGATGTTACAAAATCCAAAATTATTTTCAGGTGGATTTCAAGTTAAAATAAACCTTGCAAAATTATTGTTATTAGAACCGAATTTATTGCTATTAGATGAACCTACTAACTATTTAGATATCCATTCTATTAGATGGTTAAAGAAATTTCTTATTGATTGGCAAGATGAAATTATATTAATTACTCATGATAGAGCTTTTATGGATAGTATAATTAGTCATACTCTAAATATTCATAGGGGAAATTTTCGCAAAATATCTGGTAATACTGCTAAAATTAAAGAGCAAATAAGCCAAGAAGAAATTATATATGAAAAAACAAGAGTTAATCAAGAAAAACAAAGACAAAAAACACAGGAATGGATAGATAGATTTAAAGCTAAAGCTTCTCAAGCTACTAGGGCTCAATCAAAAGCTAAAATGTTAGATAAACAAGAAGTATACGAGAAACTTAGTGATGTTTATAACTTGGATTTTAAATTTAATTACTCAGAATATAGAAGTAAAGAAAGTTTACTAAATGCAGAAGATTTATCATTTGGTTATGAACAAGATAAATTACTACTTAAAAACCTATCTATTAAAGTGAATAAAGGTGATAAAATTTGTGTTATAGGAAAAAATGGTAAAGGGAAATCAACTTTATTAAAGTTATTGCATGATGAATTAAAATCTTTATCTGGCGCTATAACAAAACATGAGAAAACTAAGATTGGCTATTTTGGGCAAATGAATATTGATCGCTTAAATAAATCTAATTCTGTATATCAAGAAGTTCAAAGTGTAGATCAACATATTACAGAAACTATAGTTAGAAGAACTTGTGCACATATGATGTTTTCAGGTGATTCAGCAGATAAAAAGATTGCAGTCTTATCTGGAGGAGAAAGAAGTAGAGTCATGCTTGGTAAAATTTTATTAAAACCAGTTAATCTTCTTTTTTTAGACGAACCCACTAACCATTTAGACATGGAATCTACAGAAGCTCTAATGAATGCTGTAAATAATTTTCAAGGCTCCGTCATGATGGTCTCACATGATGAGCATTTTTTAAAGAAAATAGCTAATAAATTAATTATTTATGATAATGGTAAAGTATTTAACTTCAATGGGACATATAAAGAATTTATTAAAAATGTTGGCTGGAAGGATTCATAATAATTTACCAACCAAATATTCCATCTTGGT
>MDTG01205774.1_pt1 | contig 10439 bp, 14 predicted proteins | sample 811421 | NCBI WGS metagenome assembly MDTG01 (sample SAMN05326645, study PRJNA326480) | marine metagenome | isolation source: seawater | place: Pacific Ocean: South East | collected 2011
ATGAAGTTTTTTTTCAAATAATAAGGGAACATCAAAAAATAAAATTTTTTCTTTAATATTATTATTTATAAAATTTTTTTTTATCTTATGTAATTCAGGATAAATTATTTTTTCGAGTTTTTTTAATTCTTTTTTATCTTTAAATACATAACTTCCTAGCACACTTCTATCAATCTGCCCTTTCTTATCAAATAAATTTTGAATTTTCTTCAAAAATACTGAAGCAATATTTGCTTTAACATTTTTTTTCAAATAAATTTTACTCACCTCTTTGTCTGACTGAAATACTTTGAAACCGAGCTTAGTAATAATATTTGAAATTGTTGTTTTTCCAGAACCAATATTTCCAGTTATTGCTATTTTAAATTTTTTTTTCACACAATTTTCTTGCTTCATATAAATCTTGATTTGTTAGTTTAATATTGAACCACAACGAAAAAGAAATTGCTGCTTGATGAATTAACATTCCTAAACCATTGAAAGTGCGAAATCCTTTTTTTTTAAAAACTTTAATTAATTGCGTTTCTGGTGGGTTGTAAATTATATCATATAAAATTACATTTGCGTTTAACATTCCTGTATTAACTTTTAAGCATTCAGATTTTTTCATTCCATATGATGAAGTGTTCACAATAATATCTGTATCTGTGTCTGGTGTAGCTGTTTCCCAATCTGCCAAACTTAGTGAGACTTTGTTATTTGCAAATTTGGTTATTATTGCTTTCGCGTTGCTCTCTGTTCTATTCAAAATTTGTACTTTATTTACTTTCTGCGAAATTAATTCGGCCAATATTCCTTGAGCAGCTCCGCCGGCTCCTATCAAAAAAATGTTTTTACCTCGAACTTTGGTTTTAGCTTCTTCTAATAATGAATTTATGAAACCTTTGCCATCTGTGTTTTCACCAACTATTTTTTTATTTTCTTGATAAATTGTATTTATTGCATTGCTCCTCAAAGCAACTGGCGTGAGAATATCTACTAGTTGAAATATTTTGTTTTTATAAGGTAAGGTAATATTTAGCCCTTTTATTTTTTTTTTTCTAACTTGATCAATAATTGTATTTAAATCTGCTTCTTCGATTTCTTTTTTCAAATATTTATTTTTAAGATTATATTTTTTTATCCAATGATTATGAATCAAGGGCGATAATGAGTGTTTTATTGGTTTTCCTATTACCAAAAGATTCATATTTGTTTGTTTCCTAGTTGAGTTAAAAAATTATTCAATGGGAAGCCAATTATTGTCTCTAAATCGCCACTTATGACTTTAATAAAATTATATTTATGATTATCTTCGATTTTGTATGATCCCACCGAATTTAGTGCTGTTTCTTTGTTTTTATATAAATAATCATTAATTTCTTTTTCACCAATTTTTTTAAAATGAATTTCTGCCATTTTTGATTCTTCAAAAAAAAGTTTTTTCTGATCGAAAACACATATAGCACTGTATAATTTATGGTTTTTGCCTGTTAGATAAGCTATGTTTCTTGCCGCTTCTTTCATGTTCTCTGGTTTGCTTATAACCTTGCCCTCACACTCTAAAATCTGATCTGAAGCAATTATAATTTGTTCAGGAAAATCATTTTTTATTGATTCAACCTTTTTCCTTGCTAACATTTCCGCCTGCTTTCTAGCTGAATTGTTTTTGTTTTTTTGTTTTTCACTTTCTTCGTCAATTCTGTGCTTTACTGCCTTTATATTTTGAAATATCTCCTTAGCTTTTTTAATTCTTGTCTGACTGGAAGATGCTAGAACAAACTGTTGGCTCTTTGTTATTAACTTTGCTTTGTTGTTTTGTTGTAATTCCATACACTTTTTTCTAACTATTTTTAAACATGTTAAATATGTTTATTTTTTTATTAACAAATTTATCCTCGTTACTCGATACTTTTTTTTCCACAAATACTTTGTTTCTATAAAGCTACTCTTTAAATTACTCACAAGTTTTACACAATTTTGTGTTTTAATAAACTGTTGGCAAAATGTTAGTATTTAGTTACAAACATTATTAAGCTTACAACAACAACAACAACCTTTATATATATATATAGTAATAGTAGAGTTATGGATAAAAAACATTTATCAAAAGAAAAAAAGCCACCAATTTGGTTTATGCGTCAAGCTGGACGATATTTGCCAGAATATCAAAAAATTAGAAAGAAAAAGAAAAATTTTCTGGACTTATGTTTTTCTCCTGATCTTGCAAGCAAAATTTCTTTTCAACCAATTCAAAGGTTTAATTTAGATTTTATTATACTCTTTTGTGATATTCTTGTAATCCCACATTCACTTGGGCAAAAAGTGGAATTTATTGACGGTAAAGGACCAGTGCTTGAACCAATATCTTCAATTAAGGATTTAGATTATAAGAACATTACACTGAGTTTAAACAAACTAAATCCAGTTTTTGAAACATTAGATTGTATTTCAAAAAGGAAGAAAGATAAAAAGTTGATTGGTTTTTGTGGAGGTCCTTTTACTGTCTTAAATTATATGATAGAGGGAGGGACTTCAAAAGACCATAAGAAGATTAAAGAATTTATTAAAAATAATAGGTTGAAAGCCAAAGAAATAATAAAATTGATAACAGATGTTTCATCGGAATATTTAAAAAAACAAATTGATAATGGAGCAGAACTAGTTCAGGTTTTTGAGTCATGGGCTAGTTTGCTGCATGGTGATGAGTTCAATGAATTCATAGTAGAACCCAATGCTAAAATAAGTAAGGAAATAAGAGAATATTCCAGGGATACGAAGATTATCCATTTTCCTCGAGGATCGAAGAAAAATTTACTGACATTTGTTAATGAAGTTGTATGTGATGTTATATCTTTAGATGAGAAATTTCCTAGTCAAATTATGAAAATAGCAAAAAAAAAAAAAATAGTTTTACAAGGAAACTTAAGCCCAAAAATATTAGTTGAAGGAGGCGAAAGTTTAGAAAGGGAAGTAAAAATCATTCTAGAAAAATTTAAAAATAATAAGCATATATTTAATCTTTCTCACGGCATTTTACCAACCACTCCAATTGGGAATGTAGAAAAAACAATAGAAATTGTAAGAAATTATGAAACTGCCTGACAATCACCCTTCACTTCCATCAAAAAAAACAGGAATACTTTTAGTTAATCTAGGAACGCCAGACTCAACAAATTGGTTTGATATTAGAAAATACTTGAAAGAATTCTTATCAGACAAAAGGGTAATAGAAGTAAATCCAATAATTTGGCAAATAATCCTTAATATTTTTATTTTGACATTTAGACCGTCAAAAACAGCTAAAGCATACAAGGAGATATGGATGGAAAAAGAAAATATTTCCCCACTAAGATATTATACTGAAAAACAAACAGAAAGATTAAGGGAAAAATTTAAAAGTGAAAGCATAAAGGTTGATTATGCAATGCGATACGGGAACCCGAGCATTAAAATCAAAATGAAGGAAATGCAAGAAAAAGGATGTCAAACCATTGTTATACTTCCTTTATACCCACAATATGCTGCAGCAACGACGGCAACCGTTTGTGATGAAGTATATCGTTCATTAATGTTAATGAGATGGCAACCAAATTTACAAATAATTCCTCATTATGAATCAGAGCCACTTTATATTGAAGCTTTAAAAAAAAGTGTAAAGACCACCTTAAAAAAAATAAAATGGAAACCTGATATTATCGTTGCATCTTATCATGGAATACCAAAAAAGTATTTTGATAAAGGCGATCCTTATCACTGTTATTGCCAAAAAACAACAAGGCTGTTAAAAGAAAGACTAAAAATTAAAATTCCAATCATTACAACATTCCAGTCAAGATTTGGGCCTGACGAATGGTTACAACCATATACAGACAAGACATTTGAAGATCTTCCAAAAGAAGGGAAGAAAAATATTTTAGTTATATGCCCGGGCTTTGCATCTGATTGTGTTGAAACACTTGAAGAAATTTCGATTCAGGGAAAAGAGAGTTTTGTCGAAAATGGTGGACAAAACTTTTTGATGATTCCCTGTTTAAATGATAATACAGACCATATTAAATTACTTGAGCATTTGACTAAAAAATATTTATTTTGATTTGGAAGATAGGTTTTAAACTATTAATGAAAAAATTATGGAGAATTTAAACTATTATCTAATCCTAAAATATTTCCATATCGTATTTGTTACAACATGGATGGCAGGTTTATTCTATTTGCCAAGGTTGTTTGTTTATCATTCAAAGGTAAAAATTAATTCAAGTGAGTATAAAATTTTTTTAACTATGGAGTATAAACTACTCAAGTATATTATGAACCCTTCTCTTGTTCTTTCATGGATTTTTGGGTTACTTTTAGTAATTCATTTAGAAATATATAATGAGTTATGGCTAAATTTAAAATTTAGTATGGTTGTTTTAATGTCGATTTTTCATATGTATTGCGCAAGAGTAAGAAAAATTTTTGAGAGTGGAATGAACAGAAATCACGAAAAATTTTTTAGATGGATCAATGAAATTCCAACCCTACTATTTTTAATTATTATTTTTTTAGTTGTTTTTAAACCATTCGTTTGACAAACTAATACGAATAAATTATAAGATAAATTCGTTTCTCTCCCTAAAAATTATGCACTTAAAAGATTTAAAATCTAAAAGCCCATCAGAGCTCCTCAAAATTGCAGAGGATTTAAAGATCGAAAATGCTGGAACCATGAGAAAGCAAGATATGATTTTCTCTATTCTAAAACAAATGGCATTGAACAATGATGCTATTTATGGAGAAGGCGTGCTTGAGATTTTGCAAGATGGATTCGGATTTTTGCGTTCATCAGATGCAAATTATCTTCCAGGACCGGATGATATTTATGTATCGCCAACACAAATAAAACAAAACAGTCTAAGAACAGGAGATACGGTTGAGGGTGAAATGAGATCTCCTAGAGACTCCGAAAGATATTTCGCAATTACAAAAATCGATAAAATTAATTTTGAATCAGCAGAAAAAACAAAACAAAGGATTAATTTTGATAATTTAACTCCATTGTATCCTGACGAAAAACTTAAAATGGAAGTTGAAAATCCAATGGAAAAAGATATTACTCATCGAGTTATGGACCTTATAGCCCCTCTCGGAAAAGGCCAAAGAGCATTGATTGTAGCTCCTCCTCGGACAGGAAAAACAGTCATGTTACAAAATATTGCCCATTCTATAACATCAAATCATCCCGAAGTTTATTTAATTGTTTTACTGATTGATGAAAGACCGGAAGAGGTAACTGACATGATTCGCTCAGTCAAGGGGGAGGTTGTCTCCTCAACATTTGATGAGCCAGCAGTAAGACATGTTGCCGTTTCTGAGATGGTTATTTCAAAAGCCAAAAGGCTTGTTGAACATAAAAGAGATGTTGTGATTTTATTAGATTCAATTACAAGATTAGCCCGTGCTTATAATACACAAGTTCCTAGCTCAGGAAAAGTTTTGACAGGTGGTGTTGATGCCAATGCATTGCAGAGGCCAAAAAGATTTTTTGGGGCAGCAAGAAACATTGAAGAGGGAGGCTCACTTACAATCATAGGAACTGCATTAGTTGATACTGGATCCAGAATGGACGAAGTAATTTTTGAAGAATTCAAGGGTACTGGCAATTCCGAAATTATTTTAGATAGAAAGTTATCAGATAAAAGAGTTTTCCCATCCATTGATGTAACTAAATCTGGAACAAGAAAAGAAGAGTTGTTAGTCTCTAAAGATGATCTATCTAAAATGTGGATTTTGAGGAAAATCTTAATGCCTATGGGAGTGAACGACTCAATGGAGTTTCTAATTGATAAAATCAAAAACTCTAAAAATAATGCAGACTTTTTTGAGTCGATGAAGTCTTGATGAAAATTATAAGTTGGAATCTTAATTCAATCAGAGCAAGGGAAGAACAACTACTTCAAATTTTAAAAAAAGAAAAACCTGACTTTCTCTGTCTTCAGGAAACAAAGGTTACGAATCAATCTTTTCCAGAAGAACAAATAAAAAAACTACACTATTTTATTTTTAAAAATGGAATGGCCTCCTACAATGGGGTTGCGATCTTATCTAAGCATAACATTGAAAACTACAATATAAATAATTTTTGTGGAAAATCTGACTGTCGACACATAGAGTTAATTTATAAAAAAGTTAAAATCCATTCAATTTATGTTCCTGCGGGAGGGGATGAGCCAGACCCTGTTAGAAATGAGAAGTTTGATCACAAACTTAAATTTCTTGACGAAATGTCAATTTTTTTCACGAAAAACAAAAATCACAATCACATTATTTGTGGGGACTTAAATGTTGCACCTTTTGAAGATGATGTATGGTCACATAAAAGTTTGAGAAATGTAGTCAGTCATACCGAAATAGAAAGAGAAAAAATTTTAAAAATTTTAGAAACTTGTAACTTTGAAGATACAGTTAGAAAATTTATTGCTCCTCCAAAAAATGTCTTTACTTGGTGGAGTTATAGATCACCGGATTTTTCAGTTAATAATAGAGGGCGAAGGCTTGATCATATTTGGATATCTAAAAACAGTTTTTTAAAATCAAATAGTGCATCAATTATGAAAGATTATAGAAAAATGATCAAACCCTCGGATCATGTTCCGATATGTGCCAACATTTCTATAAGATAAATTCTCTTTACTAAGGAACTATTTTTCCTAAAAGTTTACCAGACAAAATATGAAAGTGAAGGTGTGGAACTTCCTGTCCCCCACCCTTACCTATGTTCGTTATTAACCGATATCCGTCTATCAAATTTTCTTGATCAATAATTTTCTTTATAGTTTTAAAAAAGTTGGCGATTATTTTATCATTAGATCTTGTTACAAAATCATCAAAGCTGCAAAATTTTTGTTTTGGTATTACTAAAATATGAACTGGTGCTTGAGGCCTTATATCTTTAAATGCATATACATTGTTATCTTCATACACTTTCTCTGCGGGGATTTCATTCCTCAAGATTTTAGCAAAAATATTCCCATCATCATAATTTAGGATATCAATCACTTTTCATCCTTTTTTCTAAAACTTTAAAGACATCTTCTATTGATAGGTCGTTAAATTCTAGAAGAATTATAAGATGAAATAATAAGTCGGCAGATTCATCTAAAATTTCGTTTTTACTTTCTGCTAAAAAAGCTGAAACAACTTCCACAGCCTCCTCACCAAGCTTATTTGCTATCTTTACTTTGCCTTTTTTAAAAAGTTTAGCCACATAAGAATTTTTTGGCACACCCTTTTTTCTCAGCTTAATTATTTCTTCTAAATGCTTTATTACCTTATCATTCATTTTTCTAGCTTTTTGTGTAATCCATTCTTACATCAATACCATTAGAAATTAAATGTTTTTTTACCTCTGTGACTGTAAATTTACCAAAATGAAAGACTGAAGCAGCTAGCAACGCCGATGCTCCTCCAAACTTTACCCCATCCACAAAATCATCAAGTGATCCAACTCCCCCAGATGCTATAACTGGAATTTTTAATTTTTTAGAAATTATTTTTGTTAAATCAAGATCAAAACCATTATTAGTTCCGTCTTTGTCCATGGAAGTTAAAAGAACTTCACCGGCCCCCAATGATTCTGCTTGTTCCGCCCACTCAATTGCATCCAATCCTGTATCAATTCTTCCTCCATTTATAAAAACATTCCAGCTATTAGATTTTTTTTTTGCATCAATTGCAACCACTATACATTGATTACCAAACTTTTCCGCGCCTTTGGTAATAAGATTAGGATCTTTAATTGCAGAACTATTTATGGAAACTTTGTCTGCACCCACAGACAGGAAGTTTTTCATATCTTTGATATTTCTTATACCTCCACCAACAGTTAGTGGAACAAAACATTGGTTTGCAGTCTTTTCAATGATATCAACCATCGCATTTCTTTTTTCATGAGTGGCTGTTATGTCTAAAAATGTAATCTCATCTGCGCCGTTTTTACTATAAATACTTGCTTGTTCAACAGGATCACCTGCATCTTTTAAATTCACAAAATTTATTCCTTTAACAACTCTTCCATTTTTAACATCCAGACAAGGAATGATTCTTGTTTTTAGCATCAGCTTCCCAAAATTTTTATAGCTTCATTTACCTTAATTTTTTTTTCATATATTGCTCGACCCACAATAACTCCATCAAGGTTTTTTGCATTTATGGATTTTAATTTTCTCAGATCATTTAAATTCGAAACTCCTCCAGAAGCAATTATTTTCATTGATGTTGAATTTAAAATTTTACATATTTCTTTTGTATTCACTCCTTCTAAAACACCATCTTTTTCAATATCAGTAAATATTAATGCAGAGACGCCTGCGTCTTCATAAATTTTTATAATTTCATTTATAGTGACTTTACTTGTTTTTGTCCAACCGTCCGATGCAACCAAACCTTTTTTTGCATCTACTCCGACAGCAATTGTGTTAGGAAACATCTTGCAAATTTTCTTTACAAGTTTTGGATTCTTTATAGCTAATGTGCCTAGAACAATCCTATTAATTCCATTTTCAAAAAGATACTCCACAGTATTTATATCTCTAATTCCACCTCCTACTTGAATCGAACATTTTAGTTTTTTTTTAACATCTATAAAAAGCTCATGGTTAAGATTTTTTCCTTTAAATGCTCCATCAATATCAACCATATGAATCCATGTAGCCCCCATTTTTTGGAAATATTTTGCTTGTTCCACAGGATCGTCATTATAAAAAGTTATTTGATTTATTTCTCCCTTTTTAAGTCTGATACATTTTCCATCTTTTAAATCTATTGCAGGATAAAGAATCATTAAAACTCCTCACATTCTAGAAAAGTTTTCAAAAAAGCAAGACCAAAATTATGACTTTTTTCTGGGTGAAATTGTGTTCCAATTATATTAGATTTCGAAACCATTGCAGTGATCTCTTGTCCATATTTTGTTGTCACAATTTTTTCAGATTCATTTTCAAGAAAGAAATTATAACTATGAACAAAATAGGCGGTAACTCTCTCCAAATTAGTTTTCTTTCTTAATTCTTTTATGAAATTAGTATCTTTTTTAAATTCAAGTTCATTCCATCCCATGTGTGGAATTTTTAGTTTATTGATAGTTGGCTTAATTTTTTTCACTTCACCTTTAATCCAATTAAGACCTGAAAAAATTCCATTTTCGTGACCAACAGTTGCTAGCATCTGCATTCCAACACATATACCTAAAAATGGAGTTTTATCATTCAGGACTTTTTCTTCTAAAACTTCTCGAACAGAGATTTGTTTTAACCCCGAGATGCAAGATTGAAATGCTCCAACACCTGGTAAGATTATATGTGTTGATTTTTTTATCTCTGAATAATTATTAGTAACAATTAATTTTTTCTTTCCCTCTTCGCACAGATAATTAAACGCATTATAAACTGATTTTATATTACCGGAACCATAGTCAATAATTGAAATTAAACTCATTAAGTTTGTTCTGAGAAATAAGTTAATAGAGCTTTTTTATTTGAGCTAGCAGTAATTACCTTTTTTACAGTAAAATTCGAGACAATTAAGTTTTGGATAAGTAAATCTTTACCAAGAAATGCCCAAAATAATTGAGAGAAAAATATAAAAATTATCAAAGATTCTTTATAAAAAATTTCCAAGCAACACATAATACTTAAGTTTATCAAAGAATAAAACCACAAACCCTTTATCAAACCCCAAAAAGGACCAAAAATTAATGCAAAATAACTAAATCCATTATCTAGCGCTCTGAAGTCTTTATCTTTCAAATTATTTTTGAAAATAAAATATGTTTTCATATTTTTTAAAGCGTACCTTTAGTTGATGGGATTTCGCCCTTCCTTTTTAAATCAATTTCAACAGCTTCGCGTAGCGCCCTGGCAAGGCCTTTAAAACAAGACTCTATAATATGATGATTATTTTCTCCGTAAAGATTTTCTACATGAAGAGTAATCCCAGAGCTTTGTGCAAAAGCTTGAAACCATTCTTTGAAAAGTTCTGTATCCATTTCACCCAACTTAGGTTTTGTCAAATTGACATTCCAAACTAGGTAAGGTCTGTTTGAACAATCTACAACTACTCTTGACAATGTTTCATCCATTGCAGACAAAGCCTGTCCAAATCGTTTAATTCCTTTTCTATCTCCAAGAGATTTTGTAAGAGCTTCTCCAAGTGCTAATGCGCTATCTTCAGTAGTATGATGATAGTCAATGTGGAGATCTCCTTGTGCTTTTATTGAAATATCAAACATACTGTGTTTTGCTAACTGTTCAATCATATGATCTAGAAAGCCAATCCCTGTTTCAATTTTACTTTTTCCATTTCCATCTAGATCTAAATCAACTTTTATCTCTGTTTCTTTAGTTTTTCTGTTGATAGAATATTTTCTCATAAATAAATTTTATTGGATATTAAATTTAAAATATATAGATTAATATTAA
>MDTG01025913.1_pt1 | contig 10438 bp, 13 predicted proteins | sample 811421 | NCBI WGS metagenome assembly MDTG01 (sample SAMN05326645, study PRJNA326480) | marine metagenome | isolation source: seawater | place: Pacific Ocean: South East | collected 2011
AGCTGCTAAAAAAGTTAAAGCTTTCTTCCCTAATCAAAATGATAGAGGAACGCATATGAATGTTAGCTGTGCAGCTTTAGTAAAAGGCGCACCTAATAAGGCTAATGCTGTTAAACTGGTAGAGTTTTTATTAACTCCAGAATCTCAAGAGCACTTTACAAATAATACTTTTGAGTTTCCAATGATTGACGGTGTTTCTCCAAGTCCACTAGTAGTAAATAACTTAGGATTAGATTTTAAACAAGATATGAAAACTAAGTTGGCTTCTTATGGAAAAAATCAAGCTGCTGCTGTAGAAGTAATGACAGCTGCTGGTTGGAAGTAAGCGTGAAAGAAGAAAAGAAATTTATATCTGAAGTTGATTTAAATAAATCTTCCAGTGCATGTTCCCCATGTTTACAGGAGTGTAAAAAAATCAATGAAAGAGTAAATAAAAGAAAACTTGATAAAGTTAAACCTGAAGAAGTTCCGCATCTTCTTAAGGTATTTAATTTTTAATTTTTCTTAATTTGTGCCCGTCAAAGATGGGGATCTACGATGGGCACATTAAAAAAAAACTATTTTCTCTGTTGAAAGAGTGTTCACTGTAATCAAGCTGTCTCCTTAATTATTATGAACACTCTTTGAACAGAAGTTAAGGAGACAATTGTGAGACAGCTAAATATATGGTTTTATTCTTCTCTATTAATATCTCTAATAGTAATAATTCCAATAATAACAGTCTTTACAAGTTTTTTTGAGAATACGTCAAATTATTTTGAAATTTTAAAAAATACATTTCTTTATGAATATACATTCAATTCATTATGTTTATTAATAAGTGTATTAATACTTACTTTTTTAATTGGAACTTCAACTGCTTACCTGGTGTCCTTTTATCAGTTCCCTCTAAGTAATTTTTTTAAATGGGCTCTAATTTTATCTTTTGCTGTACCTCCATATATTTACGCATATTCTTTAACAGCTTTTTTTGAAAATTATGGAACTGCATTCACTATTTTAAAAAGTTTATTTGGTGAAGGAAATTATAACAAATATATACCAAAGTTTGATGGTATGTTTGGCAGCATACTCTCAATTTCGTTTTCTTTGTTTGGGTATGTCTATATTCTTACAAGAGCATCGTTTTTATATCAGTCACAAAATTTAATTGATTTAGGGAGAAATTTAGGTTTTTCTAATTTAAGATCGTTTTACTCGGTAATACTACCTGCTGCAAGACCAGCCATAGTAGCAGGATTATCTCTAGTAGCCATGGAAACATTGGCAGAATTTGGGGCAGTTGATTTCTTCTCCATAAACACTCTTACCACTGGAATTTATAATTCTTGGATTGCTTTTGATGATCTAGCATTTGCAAATCAACTTTCTTTTTTTCTTTTATTATTTATTTTTGCGCTATTTGTTTTAGAAAATTTTTCTAGAAAAAAAGCAAAATATCATTTTAATTCTAGAGGCGGTTTCAAAAGAAAAGAAAAATTAAAATTAACTAAAGGAAAATCTTTCGCAGCATTCTTTTTTTGTTTTATTATTTTTTTCTTGAGTTTTTTATTTCCATTAAGTCAGATGCTTTATTGGACATTAAAATTTCCAGAAAATTTATATGATCTAAATATAATTAATCTTACTTTAAACACTATCTATTTAGTACTTTTAGCTAGTTTAATTTTAATAATTTTTTCTTTAATTTCAAATTATGGTAACAGAGTATCAAAAAATAAAATCTTGAATATTCTTTCAACTTTATCGATATCAGGTTATGCAATTCCAGGAGTAATCTTAGCTATTGCTTTTATTACTTTTATTGTGTGGATTGACGAAAGTATGATTCAGGCTTTAGGATTTTTATCAATTAAAAAAGTATTTATTGGTTCAATACTTGGAATGGTTCTTGTTTATTTTGTTAGATTTTATTCTTTAGCTTTTAATGGTATCAAATCTGGCTATGAAAAAATAAATATTTATGTAGATGAGAGCGCTTATCTTCTTGGTTATTCAAAAAGTAAAACCTTTCTAAATATCCATATTCCATTTTTGAGAAATTCTTTACTGTTTGTCGGTATTTTGGTTTCACTAGAGATTATAAGAGAATTACCTATTGCTTTAATTATGAGACCTTTTAATTTTGAAACATTTGCTACAACAGCTTATATTTCGGCCTCTGAGGATTTATTAGAAGCAGCTGCTGTTCCCTCTCTGTTTTTAATTTTAATTGCTGCATTATTTATTATGATTTCATCAAAATATATTTTAAGAGATAATGATGAGTAAAAATTTTTTTGAAATAAATAATGTCACATTTGCGATTGGTGGAAAAGAAAAAGTATATGATGTAAATATCTCAATAGAAAAAGAGGGAGACATTATTTGTATACTTGGACCATCTGGTATCGGAAAAACAACAATGTTAAGAACAATTGCTGGTCTTGAAAAAATTAATAAAGGTCAAATTATTTTAAAAGATAAAATTATTTCTTCTGATAAAATTCATGTTGAACCAGAAAAAAGAAATATTGCTCTATCTTTTCAGGAAAATTCTTTATTCCCTCATTACACGGTGGACAAAAACATACATCTTGGAGCTAAAAAATTTTTAATTAATAAGAATATCGACTCAAAGGAAATAATTAAAATTTTAAATCTTGAAAGTGTTTTAAATAAATATCCTCATCAAATTAGTGCTGGTGAATCTCAAAGAGCCTCCTTAGCTAGATCCTTAATTTCACAACCAGATCTTTTGTTATTAGATGAGCCTCTGTCAAACGTTGATCAGAGTTTTAAAGAAGATATTCAAGTTGAATTAAAACAATTATTGAAGAAAAATAAAATTTCAACAATTGTTGTAACACATGACTCGTATGAAGCATTTTATCTTGGTAGTAAATGTGCACTTATTTTAGATAATGAAGTTAAACAATTCGATGATCCTTATAATGTTTATCATTTTCCTAATTCAGTTCAGGTTGTTAATTTTCTAAATAGGGGAATTTTATTACCAGCTAGAGTAACAAGTGCAAATTCTCTTGAAAATGATGATTTGGGAATTATTAAAGGTAAATTTATAAAACATTATCCAACGGGTTCTGACGTTCAACTACTATTACAACCAGAGGATTTAGAACATGATGATGATAGTAATCTTCAGCTAGAGGTGGTTGATAGAAAATTTAGAGGTACAAATTTTATTTATACTTTAAAGACGCCTAGCAATAAATTAATACCAGTTGCTGTTCATACACATCATTGGGAGCAACACGAAGTCAATGAAAAATTTGGTATTAAGAGACCTATTCAGCTTGAACACATAGTTTGCTTTTAATAAAAGTATCTCTTAAAAATGAAAAGTAATATAAAGATTTTTTTCGAGGGTGTACTTGATGTAAGTCCTTTGATGATACCAGTGATACCTTTTGGTTTAATATTTGGTATTTTAGCTATTGAAATTGGATTTAGTCCCTTTGTAACTATGGGAATGTCTTTAATAATTTTTGGAGGAGCTTCTCAAATAGTCTTATTACAATTATTTTCAGGTGGCGCATCTTCATTAGTGATAATTAGTTCTGTCGGTGCTGTAAATTCAAGACATTTACTTTATGGAGCAGTGGTATCCGAGCACGTTTCTGATTTAAAATTAATTTGGAAAATTATTATTTCTTATTTTTTAATCGACCAGGCTTTTGCAAGATCAAATGAATACTTTAAAAAAAGTAAGGAAAAAAATAAATATTTTCATTTAATTGGAGGTGGAGCTACTTGTTGGGTTATTTGGCAGTCTACAACTTTTTTAGGAATTATCTTAGGAGCAGCTATACCCGAAAAACTTGGTTTAAGTTTTGCTGTGCCTTTAACTTTTTTAGCAATTTTAGTAAACGACTTTAGAAAAATTATAAACTTAATAGTAATTATAGTGTCAGGATTAGTAGCTACTTTAGGATTTAATTATATTCCTTATAAAGCGTATGTGATAGTTGCAGCAATAATTGGACTTATAACAGCTATGATTTTAACAAAGAAAAAAAAACATGAGTGATTGGGCATTAATAATCTATTGTGGCTTAATTACTTATTTGACAAGATTTTCAATGATAGCTGTTCTTAAAAAAGAGATGTTTAACACTAGAGTAAGAGAGATATTATCCTATGTACCTTCAGCAATTTTTCCTGCAATTATTTTTCCTGCTATTTTTCTAGATGATATGGGATTATTTCAGTTTGACGACAATCCTAAAATTTTAGCAGCAGCTATTGCTATGATTATAGGAATATTGAGTAAAAATATTATTGCGACAATTTTTTCTGGTTTAGCATCTTATTGGTTTTTAATATTTGTTGTATAGTAACTTATGAAAAAATTAATAACATTAATATTTTGTTTGTTTGCATTAAATGTTCAGGCATTTGAGAAGAAAACTACTTTTAATAAAGAGTTATTTGATAAAGCTCAATCAGATGGAAAGGTTGTAGTTGTAAGCTCATGGATAAAATACTGTTCATCATGTGCAAGTCAGATGAAAGTTTTGAATAAAGCTAAAAATGATTTTAAAAATATAGAATATTTTACGTTTGAGGTTACAAATCAAGAAATTTCAAAATTGCTAAAAGTACAATATCAAACAACTCTTTTAATTTTTAAAGATAACAAAGAAGTTTATAGAAGTATAGGTGAGACAAGTAGAGATTTAATTTACAAAGCTATTGAGTCCTCAATTTAATTAAGCACCTAAATTTATATTCTTTGAAACATTTGTCTCAATCTTCGTTGGTTTTTTTAAATTTAAGTTGTTCATAATTTCTATATATTCATCAACACTAGAGACTTGTAATCTTGGATTTTGTTTTTTTTCTTTTCCAATTGTACTAACTGTTTCACCTTTATAATCATGCGCAGGATAGACAAGAGTTTCCTCTGGAAGTTTTAAAAGCTTGTTAAAGATTGAATTATAGGAGTCTTTTGCATTTCCATTTTGAAAATCTGTTCTGCCAGTTCCATTAATTAACAAGGTGTCACCTGAAAATAAATAATTATCCATTAAAAAACTAAAACTATCTGAGGTATGGCCAGGTGTGTACATAGCTTTTATCTTAAGATTATCTAAATTAATAAATTCTTCATCTTTTACTTTAATTTCTACAGCTTCCGCTGGGGTATGCTCTCCCATAATTGTTGAACATTTTGTTAAATCTTTAAGTTTAGACGCACCAGTTATGTGATCTGCATGTATATGAGTGTCTAGTACTTTAACCAATCTCAAATCAAGATCATTTAATAATTTGATATAGCTGTTAACATTTTCTAAAACAGGGTCAATAATGAGAGCTTCTCTTCCTTTAGATGAGGCAATTAAGTAGGTGTAAGTGCTAGATTTTTCATCAAAAACTTGTTTAAAAATCATATTCAGACATTATCATATAACTATGGAATCCACTACATTTGACTGGTCTTGTAAATACACTTGGAAACAAAGTGCTAAAAACACTTCTTGGTGTTTACTTGGGTGCTCCATAGGTGATTTTGGAACTATCTTATTTTTTCAAATGACTCAATTACCTTTTCCAATTCTAGGTATTATGATTTTAGCAATTATTAATGGTTTAATAACAAGTATAATTCTTGAAACAATTATTTTAATGCAGCAGAAAATGAGCTTTAAAGAGTCATTTAAAACTGCAATGGGAATGAGTTTCATTTCAATGATTAGTATGGAAATTGCAATGAATCTAACTGACTTTATTTTAACCGGTGGCGCAATATTAAATTGGTGGGTAATACCAATAATGCTTGCAGCAGGATTTGTAACACCTTGGCCATTTAATTATTGGAGATTGAAAAAATTTGGGATTAGCTGTCATTAAAAACTGGGATAAGAAAAATTGGCTTTCATCTAAAGATTATATCAACAGTTTTAATAAGTTTTTGTTAAAATTTAACAATTTAGATTCAAACTCAAGTATTTTAGATATCGGATGCGGCCGTGGTAAAATTATTGGATTATTAAGTTCAAAATTAAGATTAAAAAAAAAACCTATCGGGATAGATTTAATTAATCATAAAGACAAAGATAAAAGAATAAATTTTAAAAAAATTGATGCTTTATCTTTTTTCAATTCAAATCAAAAAAAATTTGACCTTATTTTAGTAAAACAAACCATTCATTTACTTAAATTGAATGAGATTAAGATTTTATTAAAAAAAATGGAAAATTGCCTTAGTCCTAATGGAAAAATTTTCATACTAACATTAGATCCCCATAAGAATGAAATTCCTAATTTTAATTTGATGAAAAAAAAATTATCAAAATCATTAAATAGAGATAAAAAAATTTTTAAATTTATTTCAAAATTATATCCTAGAAGATTTGTGAAATATTTTTCATTTAGTGTTCGAATTAGTAAAAAAAAGTATATTGAAATGATTTCAAAGCGTTACATTTCGACGCTCTTAAGTATGAACAATAAGCAAATTCTGTCAGGGATAAGTGAAATTAATTCTAAATACAAAAAAGAACTTAATTTTCAAGATAAATTAGTTTGTATAATCATAAAAAATAATTAATATAGTTTTAATGAATCAATTTTTTGCTAAATTTAATAATTTTTTTTCAAATTTTGAAGCCTTAGGACCACTTTTTTTAAGACTCGCAGTGGGTATAGCTTTTATCATTTATGGAATTGGAAAGTTTCCTTTACCACCAGAAGGGTTAACAGAATACTTTGGACTTTCACCGTTTGTTGCAAGTGTAGTTGCTATCTCGGAAGTGTCATCAGGAATTATATTAATAATTTCTCATTTTATTAAGAACCCAATTGGACACACATTATCAAGACTGGTGGGTTTGAATATTGTTATTTTAATGGTTTGCATCTTTGCTGTAGCTCATAGAGATTGGTTTGTAACAAAACAATTGTTTACGAGTATTCAAATTTTCCTTTTAATTGGTGGTTTCTATTTTCTAGTTAAAGGTAATAAAATTTAAAAAATGATTCCTATGAATTTAAAAAAATTAATTTACGTCTCAATTTTATTTATTTTTTCAACTTCAGCTTTTTCTGCATCAATGAATATGATTGGAGAAAAAGGTGATCCAAAAAAAGTGGACAGAACAGTTAATATTAAAATGTATGATAATTATTATGAACCAAATATTGTTAAGATAAAAAAAGGTGAAACAATTAGGTTTGTTGTAGAAAATTTAGGCGAACTTGTACACGAATATAATATCGGTACAAAAGAAATGCATATTAAACATCAACCTGAAATGCAAAAATTAATAGACCATGAAATAATTTTAGTTGATAAAATTGATAAAATTAAAATGAAAAAGATGTCAAAGATGGATCATTCTTTGGGACATTCACACACAAATAGCATCATGTTGGAACCAAAATCATCTGGGGAAATTATTTGGAAGTTTTCTAAAGATATAAATTTAGAAATGGCTTGTAACATTCCTGGCCACTATGAATCTGGCATGGTTGGAAATTTAACATTTTATTAGTAGAGGGCAGCTCTCTCAGCTTTTAACCAAAAGAGCTCCTCTAACTAGCCTTTTTGGCTTTAAATCCACATGGATTATAAATTTATTTTTATTTGATTTTTTGCTACCCAGCTAAGTGTCAGGCGGCATTAATTTCATTAAAATTACCTCCTTAATTAAGAAAATAAATTTTCAAAAGGTTGTATTCAAGAAATATATTTAAAAAAAACATAAATAAAAATATTGAATACAACCTATCAATTTAATAATATTCGATTTAATTTAAATCTCACCTACAAATAGAATCTAATTGAATTGATGATAAATAAATATAAGCTTGTTCTATGAAATATATAAGTGGCTTAATAAATTTAATTGTAAGCTTAATTGCATCAACAGTAATCATTTATGGATTAAACATTATTGCTGGATTTGCGGGCGCAGACTATAATTTTACTCACGGCGAAACTTTTGTAATTTGGATTTTGATGGCAATATTGGTTAATAATTGTTTCAGAAAATAAATTTATAATGAACAGCTCCATCAAAACTGATGATGTCATCTTTAATTTCTTTAAACAGATTTGTGATGAAAAAGATGATACAAAATGTGTTGAATTAGGTAATAGTTGGATACAAGCTATGGAAAAAAATCTTGAAAATATGGAAGCAAACTTAAATGAAGAAGATAAAATAAAGCATCAAGATGATATTCAAAATAATAAAAATCACCTGAACAGTCTAAAAGGAAAAAATTCATCAGAGTGGCGCGAATATGCCACTAAATGCATGATTGAAATTATGGACAATAAAGTATAAGTCTATTTAAAGGGGTGTCTATACAGACTGAGATTAAACCCTAAGAACCTGTCCGGTAATTCAGAAAGGGAAGATAATGGATAAAATATACTTTATAAGTCAATCATCATCTATAACATTAGTGATATTTATAAGCTTAATATTTACTGCACTAGGACTTTATCATTCTAAAAAATTTAAAGGTTTGAACAATTACCTGACTGCCAATAGAAATGTTGATTTTTTTTCACTTACCACAAGTTTAGTTGCATCAGCATTAGGTGCGTGGATTTTATTTGGTCCAGCATCAGCAGCAACATGGGGAGGTATTGGAGCTGTGATTGGATATGCGTTAGGAACAGCTTTTCCTATGATTTTCCTAATTTTTCTTGGAAAAAAAATTAGGAATGAATTACCAAAAGGTTCATCGTTAATTGAATTTATGAGAAAAAAATTTGGAAAAAATTTATTCAAACTCATTTTATTAATGACTATATTTTATATGTTTATATTTCTATGTGCTGAAGTCACTGCAGTAGCAGTTTTGATAAATTATATTTCTGGAACTGATCTTTGGGTCACAGCATTGATCGTGTTATTGGCAACATTAACTTATACATTATATGGTGGTCTAAGAGCCTCAATCTTTACAGATAATATACAAATGGTTGTGATCGGTATTCTTTTATTAATTTCTATTTCACACATACTACTTAACATAGGAAATGAATTTTCAATTGAATATATAAAACAAAAGAACCCCCAGCTGCTAAGTAGTTTGTACATTCCAAGCTACACAGCTGGCTTGACGTTTTTTATAGCAGTTGCTGCTACTAATTTGTTTCACCAGGGAAACTGGCAAAGAGTTTATGCAGCAAGAGATTACAGGACTCTTAAAAAAAGTTTATTGGTTTCTTTTTTTATAATTATCCCAATAGTTTTTTTCATGGGTTTTACTGGTATGGTATCTTTTTCTATAGACCCTAGTCAAAGACCAGATTTAGGTTTTTTTACATTGCTATTAAAAGAACAAAAAGAAATACTGTCTTTATTGATAATCATCCTTGGATTAGCATTAACAATTTCAACAGTAGATACTTTAGTTAATGCGATTTCAAGTCTTGTTGTTATTGATGGTAAAGCTACTTTTAATTTTAGAAATAAAATAAATTATCTCAAATTTTCTAAATATATAATCTTATTTTTATCTATCATTTCTTTTGTTATCGCATCAAAAGGATTTGACATTTTATATTTATTCTTATTAGCTGATTTATTTTGTTGTGCATTTGTTTTGACAGTTTTTTTTAGTTTCTATGATAAAAAAATAAATGAAAAAACAGCATATTTCGCAATTACAATTGGACTTATTGGAGGTTTTCTAATGTTTCCGTCTCCTGATTTTTCAAAAAGTCTTTTAGTAGGAATTTTATTACCTAAAGAATTGTTCACACCTTTGATTTCTCAATCATTGTTATTCTTGTCTTTTGTAGTAGCAACTTTTTTACCATTTTTCATTTTAAAGCTAAAAAGCTTTAATATTACTCGATTGTATTAACAGGATTAATAGTTATATAAGTGCATCAATGTCAAATAATCAAATAGCAATAAACGGTCTTTCAAAAGTTTACGAAAATGGCCTAACTGCCTTAAGAAATATAAATTTAAATATTAAAAAAGGAGAAATTTTTGCAATGTTGGGTCCTAATGGGGCAGGTAAAACTACTTTGATTAGTATTATTTGTGGCATAGTTAAACCTACCTCAGGTAAAATTAATGTAGAAGGTTATGATATAATTGATGATTATAGAGAAACCCGATCTAGAATTGGCCTTGTCCCACAAGAATTAACTCTAGAGCAATTTGAAACAGTATTTAATAATGTATCTTACTCTAGAGGTTTATATGGCAAAAAACCTAATCCACCTTACATAGAAAAAGTTTTAAAACAATTAAGTTTATGGGATAAAAAAGATCTTATTCTAAGACAGTTATCTGGTGGAATGAAACGAAGAGTTTTAATTGCTAAAGCCTTATCACACGAACCACAAATTTTATTCTTAGATGAACCAACTGCGGGTGTTGATGTGGAATTGAGAAAAGAAATGTGGAAAGTTGTCGAGACATTAAGAGAAACAGGAGTGACAATTATTCTAACTACTCAT
>MDTG01034096.1_pt1 | contig 10438 bp, 9 predicted proteins | sample 811421 | NCBI WGS metagenome assembly MDTG01 (sample SAMN05326645, study PRJNA326480) | marine metagenome | isolation source: seawater | place: Pacific Ocean: South East | collected 2011
CGGCGTGCTTGATGGCGAGGAACACGCCGACGGTGTTGATGGCGAGCGTGCGCTGCCAGTCCTCGACGGTGAGCTCGGCGAGGGTCCGGCGGCCGGAGCTGACGCCGGCGTTGGCATAGACGCCGTCGAGGCCGCCGAACTCGGATACGCAGCGGTCGATGAAGCCGGCGACGGCGTCCTCGTCGCTGACGTCGGCCTTCACCGCCACCGCGTGGCCGCCGGCCTCTTTGATCTCGTGCACGGTTTCCTCGACGGCGTCGGCGAGGTCGACCGCGACAACCCGGGCGCCCTCGGCGGCGGCGAGAATGGCCGTGGCGCGGCCGATGCCGCTGGCGGCGCCGGTGATCACCAGGCGTTTGTCGTCGAGTTCGTGCTTCATGGGTCGGGCTCCGTCAGTGGATACGGCGGCGCGGCGGTTCAGTAGACGGTGGTGACCACGTCGCGGACGAAGGCGGCCTTGCCGTCTTCGGTGAATCCGGTGCAGTAGGTTACCTGATTGCCGGACCAGGACGGGTCGGTTTCGAGCCGCCAGTCGGGTTTTCGGGCGCGGCCGTCGGGTTGGGTCGATTCGGTTCGCGGTCGGGCCGTCACCCCGGTCGCGTCACCTGCTTCCGCTTCGCGGATGCGCCAGCCGCGGGGCTCGGTGACGAAGTACTCCGGGTGGCGCAGCCAGGAGATGGCGGCCGAGTCCCAGGGATGAAAGCCGTCGTCGGCCGGGAAGGTGTCCGTCCAGTAACGGCACCAGGCGAGCGAGTTGCGGTGGAAGTAGTCCGCGGTCTCGGAGCCGACGCCGCGGATCGCTTCCAGATCCCGCTCGGTGACGGTGATCTGGCTGGTCAGCTCGAAGCCGGCCAGCACCACCGGCACGCCGGCTTCCAGCAGCAGCCGGGCGGCGCGGGGGTCGTTCTCGAAATTGAAGTCGCGCACCGGCCCCTTGTCGCCGAGGTAGAACTCGGCGCCGTCGGAGCGCCCGGCCACGGCGATCACCGAGCGCACGTTGGGCAGCACGTCCGGGTGGTGGTGGACCAGCAGGCCGATGTTGGTGAGCGGGCCGATGGCGGCGATGTGAGCGGGCCGTTCGCGCAGGGCGGCGGCGAGAAACGCCACGGCGTCGTTGGCCGGGGGCAGCTCGCCGTCCTCCGGCAGCGGCTCGTCGGCGCCGCCGACCACCGGGATGTCGGCGGCCTTCAGCTCGACGATCTCTTTCGCGACGCGGTTCACCTCGGCGTGGGGGCCGTTGCCGTAGACGGTGGTCACGCCCAGCAGCTCCAGGTCCGGCGCGTTCAGCGCCTCGACGATGGCGAAGCCGTCGTCGATGTCCCGGGGCCGGCCCTCGTGCTCGACACCGAGGGCCACGTCCGTGTCGATGATCAGCGGGATGCGGCTCATGACAGCACCATCCGGCGGGCCTCGGTGATCCAGCGCGCCCGGGTCTCGTCGTCGGCGGCCAGCGGAAGCTGGGCGACGCCGAGCAGCCGGCGGATGATCTCGATGCCGGCGAAGGCCCGGGCCTGCGCCGGGTCGAAGCCGGCGGGTGCGCGGTAGCGGTCCAGATGGGCGTCGATGGCGTCCTCCTTGAAGCCTGCGAAGGTGAGGTGGGCGCGCAGCACGCCCACGTCGAATTCCGGCGGGCCGACGAAGCCGAACTCCGGATCGATGACGGCGACCCGTCCATCGGCCTGCTCGAGCCAGCTTCCCGGATAGAAATCGCCGTGCAGCAGCACGGCGCAGTCACCCGGTTGGGCAAGATAACGCCCGCCCAGTTCCGCCGCGGCCTTGAGCAGCTCCCCGTCCCGGGCCAGCCGCGCCTGCTGACTGCCCAGCGCGCCGGACAGCGGCACGCCGTTGGCCGGGTCGAAGGGCACTTCGAAGATGTGGGTGTGATTGAGCCGGCGCATGTCCAGATTGGCCGGGAAGCCGATGGCGGACGCGTCCAGGCCGTGCAGCGTGCCGAGCCAGTCGACCAGGGTGTCGAGCAGGGCGCCGTCGCCGGCCCGGGGGCCGTCGGCGTACCAGCGGGTGAGGTCGGCGGCCTCGCCCAGGTCCTCGATGCACAGCAGGTGCTCGGCCGGGTCTTCACCGAGCAGCTCGGGGGTGTGGCGGCGCAGCGCCGCGTGGCCGGCGATGGCCCGGTAGAAGGCGGCTTCCGCGTCCAGGCGGTCGACCGGCGCCGGGATGTCCGGATACTTCGCGACGAACGGCACCGCCTGCTTGAGGATCAGGGTGCGGCCCGGCAGCCGCGCCCGCAGGGTGCGGTTCATGTTGCCCTCGCCGGCCTTCGCCAGGTCGAGGAGCGGCTCGTCGGCCGCGATCCAGCCGAGGCGCAGCAGGTGCGCCTCGACGTCGGCCCGCTGGTCGACGAGCAGATCCATCAACGGATGGCGACGGGATTGATCACCGCCTGCACGGCGCCGACGAAGCGCGGCTGGCCCAGCACGAACAGGAACTCGGTCACCCCGTCCGCCGCCAGCGCCCGGGTGTCCATGTTCTCCAGGATGTAGACGCCGTTCTTGGCGAGCAGGGTGGTGTGCACGGGAAAGGCGAGCTGCGGGTCCTCGCTCGGCAGCACCTCCACGGCCCAGGAGTCGGACCCCACGGCGACCACGCCGCGTTCCGCCAGATACTCCGCGGCCGCCACGCCGATACCCGGCTCGCCGGACATGAAGCGGGCGTTGTCCGTGTCCGCCACGTTCAGCCAGCCGGTGTGGAACAGCACCACGTCGCCGAGTCCGATCTCGACGTCGTTCTTCTCGGCGATGGTCTCGATCAGCGCCGGTGTGATCACCGTGCCGGCTTCGAGGATGTCCTCGCCGAGGTGGCCGGCCACGTCGATCAGCACGCCGCGGCTGACGATCGGCGGCAGCCGGTCGATGCTGAGCTTGGTCAGGCCACGGGGCGTGACGAAGTCGGTGGCGTGGTTGCCGTTGTAGTAGGTGTGTTCGATCCCCATGTGGCCCAGGCCGTCGATCTGGCTGCCGATGCCCATCCAGGTGTAGAGCATGTCGTCGTTGCCGGTGGCGCGGTTGGCGCCCATGGTGGCGCCGGTGCCGTCACCGGGCGACAGCACGGTCAGAGCGTACTGCCGCGGCGGATAGGCCGGCGAATCCGGCCCCGTGGGCACGCCCAGCGGGTAGGTCTTGCCGGTGGTGATCAGCTTCGCGGCTTCCACCACCTTGGCGGCGGACAGGTTGTTGATCGCGCCGAGCGTGTCGTTGGCGCCGTATCTGGACGGATACCAGTCGGCGTCGTCGGCGGCGTGGCTCGTGGTGGCGAAAGCCGCCAGCAGGGCGGCGGCGGTGAAACGTCGGATGCTCATCGGGTTCTCCCCTCCCGGTTGTGGAAGGGCCCAGTCTAGCAGCGCCGCGTGCCGGTGGAACGGTGGTGTGGCCACCCTGGGACGGCGGCGTGCGCCCCACCTGGAACCGTGGGTGGTGTGGGCCGCTCCTACGAGGGCTTGCGTCGGGCGGGGTCAGCTCCGCCGCAGCCGCTCCGGCAGCTTGCGGTAGATGTCGCCGAAGCCGCCGTTGGACATGATGACCACGTGGCGTTTCTTCCGGGCCGGTGCGGGCAGCTCGGCCACCGCCTCGATCAGCCGGTCGAGGTCGTCGAACTGGCGGGCCGGGATCACGCAGTGCTGCACCACCTCGCCGAGGTCCCACTTGATGTTTTCGCCGCGGAACCAGAACACCTGGTCCGCCGGCGCGCAGCAGGTGGTGAGGTCGGCGCGCAGGGTGCCCAGGGACATGGTGTGGGAGCGGGGCTCGACGATGGCGAGGATCTCGTCGCTGCCGACCCGTCGGCGCAGGCCCTGCAGGGTGGTGCGGATGGCGGTGGGATGGTGGGCGAAATCGTCGTAGATCAGCACGTCGCCGATCTCGGCGATCCGGTCCATCCGCCGGGTGACGCCGCGGAACCCGCAGAGCGCTTCGATCGCCAGCTCCGGCCGCACGCCGGCATGCCGGGCCGCGGCGATGGCGGCCAATGCGTTGGCCACGTTGTGCTCGCCGATCTGGCTCCAGCGCACCGTGCCCAGGGTCGCGTCGTCGAGATGCACGTCGAAGGCGCCGCCGTCCGGCTCCACCGGCGTGGCGTGCCAGCGCCGGCCCGTGTCCATGTCGTGGGGGCGGGCGCGCATGTGGCGGTCGCCGAAGCGCTCGATGGGCGTCCAGCAGCCCATCGCCAGCACCTCGCTGACCGCGTCGTCGTGGGTAGGCGCGACCACCAGGCCGCCGCCGGGCACCGTGCGCAGCAGGTGGTGGAACTGGGTCTGGATGGCCGCGAGATCGGGAAAGATGTCGGCGTGGTCGTGCTCGAGATTGTTGATGATCAGCGTGCGCGGCCGGTAGTGGACGAACTTCGAGCGGCGGTCGAAGTAGGAGGTGTCGTACTCGTCCGCCTCGACCACGAAGAACGGCGCGTCGCCCAGCCGGGCGGAGTGCTCGAAGTTCTTCGGCACGCCGCCGATCAGGTAGCCCGGGGCGAGCCCGGCGTGCTCGAGAATCCACGCCAGCATGCTGGCGGTGGTGGTCTTGCCGTGGGTGCCGGACACGGCCAGCACCCAGCGTTCCGGCAGCACGTAGCTGCCGAGCCACTCCGCGCCGGACACGTAGCGCAGTCCCCGTTCCAGCACGTACTCCACGCCGGGGTGGCCGCGGGGCAGCCCGGCGTTGCCGATCACCACCAGGTCCGGGGCCGGGTCGAGCTGGGCCGGGTCGAAGCCTTCGAACACCTCGATCTCGGCGGCGGCGAGCTGGTCGCTCATGGGCGGATAGACGGCCTTGTCCGAGCCCGAGACCCGGTAGCCCATTTCGCGGGCGAGCTGGGCCAGGCTGCCCATGAGCGTGCCGCCGATGCCGAGGAAGTAGATGTGCCCGCGGCTCACTGGGGCGGTCCCACCGCGAGCTGGCTGAAGGTCACGCTCATCAGCGAGATGGCCATCGCCACGCCGATGCCGACGGCCAGCGGCGCCTCCAGCGCCCGGTGCAGGATGAAGCCGGCCACCGCCACGGACCACACCAGGAAGCCCAGCAGCGCGACCGACAGGGCGGCGTCGCCGAACTGGGTCGCCAGCGGCAGCACCCCGGCGAAGCAGGCGGTGATGATCAGGTCGCAGCCGAAGATCGCGGTGATGGTGGTGACGAACCGCGCGCCCAGGTTCTTCAGCGACAGGGCGAGCAGCACCAGCACCGCGGTCGCGGTCTGACCGACGATCACCGCGGTGGCGGTGCGCAGGGTGTTCACGCCCCCGTCCAGGGCGGAGGACACCAGCACGCTGCCGATGAGATTGGCGGCCACCACCGCGGCCACGAAGGCGCCGTGGGACGGCACGTAGGCCGGGCTCTGGCGCAGCAGACAGATCTGCCAGAACAGGTTGAGGATGGCTTTCATGCGTTCACTGCCGGTGTCGAGAAGCCGGCCGACGACGACCGGTGAGCCCCGAAATTGTCGCACAAATCGCCGGCATCACCGACAATGGGCAGCGCCGCGTTTCCACACAGTCAGCACAGCAGGAGTTCACCGTCATGGCGAAAGCCAATGCCTTCTATGCGCAGTCCGGAGGGGTCACCGCCGTCATCAACGCCAGCGCCTGCGGCGTCATCGAAACCGCCCGTCAGCACAAGGACCGCATCGGCAAGGTGTTCGCCGGCAGAAACGGCATCGTCGGCGCGCTGAACGAGGAACTCATCGACACCGGCAAGGAATCGGCCAGGGCCATCGCCGCGCTGCGCTACACGCCGGCCGGTGCTTTCGGCTCCTGCCGCTACAAGCTGAAGGGCATCGAGGAGAACCGCAGGGAATACGAGCGGCTCATCGACGTGTTCCGCGCCCACGACATCCGCTACTTCTTCTACAACGGCGGCGGCGATTCCCAGGACACCGCCCACAAGGTCTCCCAGCTCGCCACCGCCATGGACTACCCGATCACCTGCATCGGCGTGCCGAAGACGGTGGACAACGATCTGCCGCTGACGGACTGCTGTCCCGGCTTCGGCTCGGTGGCGAAATACGTGGCGGTCTCCACCCGGGAGGCCGGGCTCGACGTTGCCTCCATGTGCGACACCTCCACCAAGGTGTTCGTCCTCGAGGTCATGGGCCGTCACGCCGGCTGGATCGCCGCCGCCGCCGGGCTCGCCGCGGAGGAGCCGGGGGACCCGCCCCACGTCATCCTGCTGCCGGAGGTCGCCTTCGACCGCCCGCGCTTCCTGGCCAAGGTGAAGGCCACCGTGGACAAGCTCGGCTACTGCGTCATCGTGGTCTCCGAAGGCGCCCAGTACGCCGACGGCACCTTTCTCGCCGACGCCGGCGGCAAGGATGCCTTCGGCCACACCCAGCTCGGCGGCGTGGCGCCATTCATCGCCGACATGGTGAAGTCCGAGCTCGGCTACAAGTACCACTGGGCCGTGGCCGACTACCTGCAGCGGGCGGCCCGTCACATCGCCTCCGCCACCGACGTGGAGCAGGCCTACGCCGTCGGCAGGGCGGCGGTGGAGCTCGCGCTCGCCGGCCGCAACGCGGTGATGCCGACCATCGTCCGCCAGCGTGACCAGCCTTACCGCTGGACCACCGGCGAGGCGCCGCTGAAGAAGGTCGCCAACGTCGAGAAGAAGATGCCGAAACGATTCATCAGCAAGGACGGTTTCGGCATCACGCCGTCCGCCCGGCAGTACCTGGCGCCGCTGATCGCCGGCGAGGACTATCCCCCGTACCGCAACGGCCTGCCCCAGTACGCCCGCCTGAAGCGCGTGCTGGCGCCGAAGAAGCTGCCGCCGTTCGAGGTCTGAGCGCCATGCTGCGGCCGGCCATCGCGGCGCTGCTGATGCTGCTCGCCGGCTGTGCCGGCACGGGCGGGCCGCGCCAGAACGCGGACGGGACCTGGAGCATCCAGTGCGCCGGCGGGTACCACGACTGGAGCCGCTGCCTGTCCAGGGCGGAGCGCCTGTGCGGCCGCGCCGGCTTCGACATCGTCTCCCGGGTGAGCGACGAGGGCAGCTCCGGCGTGGGGACCCGGGACTGGTCCGCCGAAGGCTCCGAGGTACAGCGGACGATGATCGTGCGCTGTCGCGGCGCCGACGGGGTGCGGTAGCCGGGCTCGATCAGCCCCGCCGGGGTCAGCCCCGCGGCGTCAGCGCGAGCTGGCGCGACTGCGCCACCAGCCGCCCGGTCTCGTCCCACAGCTCGCCGTCCTCCTCCAGCATCCCGCCGGTGATGAAGCGCGTCGTGAAGCGGCACCGCAGCCAGCCGGGCGCAGGCAGGCCGCGCACGTGGGCGGTCATCTCCACCGTCGGCGTCCAGGCGATGGGCAGATTGGCGTTGAACACCGTGGGCGGAAACGCGTCTGCGGCCAGGATCAGGCCGAACGCATCGATGGGCTCGTCGCGGAACCTCAGCCAGCCCCGGAACAGCGGCCGGCCCGTGGGCTCGCCGCGGGCGAAGCCGGCGTCCTCGGGATGCAGCCGCAGGTCGAAACGGCTCATCAGCGTCGGCGAGCCGGCCTCGGGGCTGAAGGACACGCAGTCGTCCGGATCCGGCAGTTCGGGCGGCGTCGCGTCCACCCGCACCGGTCCTTCCACCTCGCCGAGCTCGGCGAAGCTGCCGAGCAGTTCCACCACCGGCCGGTCCCCGCTGCGCAGCGAGCCGCGCACCGTCGAGAACCGCTTGCCGGTCTTGATCACCGCGGGTTCGCACACCACCGGTCCCGGACGTCCCGGCGACAGGAAGTGGGCATTGAGCGCCACCGGGTGCGGGCGGCTGGCCGCCGCCATGGCCCGGGCGGCGATGGCCATCAGGTAGCCGCCGTTGGCGTTGCCGCCGACGTCCCAGCCCTCGTGAATGGTGGCGTCGAACACGTCGCCGCGGCGGGTGACGGCGGTATCGCTGGAAAAGCTCATCAGGGTCCTCCTCGGGGTGGCGGCATGGCCGACCGGCGCCCGGACTTGCGAGGTTCAAAGGGCGGCGTCGGGGTCTCCTCCGAGGCCGCGGACGTAGTCGTCGTACACGTCGATCCGGGGGGCGGTGCGGGCTTCGGCGTGGAGCGCGCGCACGGCCGGGCTGTCCTCCATGGTGCGGGCGTAGCGCTCGAGGTCCGCGGGCAGGTCGACTCGGTAGCTGCGGAACCGGGTCAGCACCGGATAGTACATGCAGTCGACGATGCCGAAGCGGCCGCCGAGGAACGGCCCGCCGTGGCGATCGAGCTGGGTTTCCCAGATCTCGAACACCCGCTCGACGTTGCGGCGGGTTTCCGGGCGCAGTGCCATGTGGGGCACGCGCGCGAACAGGTGGCAGGACAGATCGGCCCTCAGGTCGGCAAAGCCGCTCGCCATCTCGCAGCAGACGGCGCGGTCCCGCGCCCGGGCCAGCGGATGGTCGGGCCACAGGCCGGCTTCGGGGTGGGTGTCCGCCACCCACTCGCAGATCGCCAGCGCCTCGTGGATCGGCTCGCCGTCCACCCACAGCACCGGGAACAGCCCGGTGACGCTGCCCATACGGCGGCGCGTGCCGAGATCGGTGACCACGGCCTCGAGCTGGCCCGAATCGTTGCGCGTCTGGCGCTGCATCTCGGGCAGTTCGGCGGTGCGGGTCTCGAAGGGAATGCCGGCGTGGGTCAACGCCAGCCACGGCCGCATGGACCAGGAGGAGTAGCGGAGACTGAGAACGTTGAGGATCAGTTCGGACACGCCGGGCCTCCGGATCTTGCGCCTGTAGGAGCGGCCTCCAGGCCGCGATTGGTCTGCGGCGACGGAATCGCGGCCTGGAGGCCGCTCCTACGAGGCAGTTGGCAAGACGGGAAGGTGCCCGGCCGGGGGGCGCCTTCCCGTGAGGTCACACCAGCAGCGGCGCGATCACCAGGCTGACGATGGCCATCACGTTGATGAGGATGTTCATCGACGGGCCGGAGGTGTCCTTGAACGGGTCGCCCACGGTGTCGCCCACCACGGCCGCCGCGTGCACCTCGGAGCCCTTGCCGCCCAGGTTGCCCTTCTCGACGTACTTCTTGGCGTTGTCCCAGGCGCCGCCGGCGTTGGCCATGGTCAGCGCCAGCAGCACGCAGCCCAGCAGGCCGCCGCCGAGGGTGCCGCCCAGGGCCTCCGGGCCGAGGCCGAAGCCGACCACCGGGGGCACGGCCACGGCGATGGCGCCGGGCAGCAGCATCTTCTGCAGGGCCGCCTTGGTGGCAATGTCCACGCACTTGGCGGTGTCCGGCTCGGCCTTGCCTTCCAGCAGGCCGGGGATCTCGCGGAACTGACGGCGGATCTCCTGGATCATCTCCATCGCCGCGTCGCCCACCGACGTCATGGTGATGGACGCGATCAGGAACGGGATCAGGCCGCCGATGAACATGCCGATGAGCACGTTGGGGTCGCCCATGTAGAGGGTGAAATCGGGCATGTTGTGGCGCACCGTCTCCACGTAGGCGGCGATGATGGCCAGGGCCGCCAGCGCCGCGGCGCCGATGGCGAAGCCCTTGCCGATGGCGGCGGTGGTGTTGCCGAGCTCGTCCAGGGAGTCGGTGATCGCCCGGGTCTCTTTGCCCAGGCCGCCCATCTCGGCGATGCCGCCGGCGTTGTCCGCCACCGGGCCGTAGGCGTCGATGGCCATGGTGATGCCCACCGTCGCCAGCATGCCCAGGGCCGCGATGCCGACGCCGTACAGGCCGGCGAGGCTGGTGGACACGAAGATGATGCCGCAGATCGCCAGCACCGGAACGGCCACGGACTGCATGCCCACCGCCAGGCCGGTGATCATCACCGTCGCCGGGCCGGTCTCGCCGGATTCGGCGATCCGCACCACGGGCTTGGAGGAGGTGTAGTACTCGGTGGTCAGGCCGATGATGATGCCGCCGATGGAGCCGGCGATCACCGCCAGCCACACGCCGGTGGCGACGCCGAGGGCGGTGATCACGAAGTAGGCGACGACGATGAACAGCAGCGGCGCGCCGATGGTGCCGAAACGCAGCGCGGTGGCCGGTTCCCGGGCGGACATGGCCCGGACCAGGGCGATGCCGATCAGCGAGCAGATCAGGCCGGCGGAGGCCAGCAGCAGCGGCAGGCTCATCAGCGTCGCGCGGGAGGCCGCCTCGTCGGCGACGCCGGGGGTCAGATCACTGAGCATGCCGATCACCAGGGTCGAGGCGATGGCGATGGAGGCGATCATCGAGCCGCAGTAGCTCTCGAAGATGTCCGAGCCCATGCCGGCCACGTCGCCCACGTTGTCGCCGACGTTGTCGGCGATCACCGCCGGGTTGTGCGGGTCGTCCTCGTCGATCCCCGCCTCGACCTTCCCCACCAGGTCGGCGCCGACGTCGGCGGCCTTGGTGTAGATGCCGCCCGCGACGCGCGCGAAGAGGGCGATGGACGACGCGCCGAAGCCGAAGCCCGCGAGGCACTGCATCACCTTCGCAGGCTCGTCGAAGGTATAAGAGAGGATCGTGTAGCAGCCG
>MDTG01098119.1_pt1 | contig 10438 bp, 10 predicted proteins | sample 811421 | NCBI WGS metagenome assembly MDTG01 (sample SAMN05326645, study PRJNA326480) | marine metagenome | isolation source: seawater | place: Pacific Ocean: South East | collected 2011
CATTACCAATACCAACGACCTGATATTTTTTATCCAAAATTCTTCTCCTCAAATGGACACAAGTCCTCAATGATGCAGTTTGCACAAACGGGCCTACGCGCCTTGCAAACATAACGCCCATGTAAAATCATCCAGTGATGCGCGTGCATGGCGAACTCTGCGGGGATATGGTCTTCAATCGCCCGTTCCACCATTACAACATCTTTCCCAGGACAGACACCAGTCCTGTTCCCAAACCGATAGATATGCGTATCCACAGCCTGAGTTGGCTGTTTGAACCACATATTTAAAACCACATTTGCCGTTTTGCGTCCCACCCCTGGTAAGCTTTCAAGCGCCGCACGGCTCGACGGTACGACACCATCATATTCGTCGACCAAGATCTGAGACATCTTCATCACATTCTTGGCCTTGTTGCGATACAGACCAATGGTCTTAATATGATCCATGACCGCCTCGAGGCCGAGCGAAAGCATCCTCTCAGGAGTATCCGCCACTTCAAACAACTTCAACGTTGCCTTATTAACCCCAACATCCGTAGCCTGTGCCGACAGGGCCACCGCGACAACAAGGGTATAGGCGTTCACATGATCTAGCTCACCCCTCGGCTCTGGTTCAACGTCACGAAACCGCTCAAACATCTTGTAGATTGTATAATAATCGCGTTGTTTTGACATATGGATGATGTTGCATGATGAAGAAGTTTTGGGAAGAGTAATTTTCCTATAGCATAATCACTAATAACATCTTCAAATTGAAAGCGTCGCTTGCTTATTTATGTACCACAAAAAAATTGATCAGTTTTAAGACCGTTAAGGAGAAGCAATCAAATTTCCATATTCAAGCATCCAATGCTAAACATGCAACAAATAGAGAAAGGAACAAAAATTGTGCACTGTTAAAAAATTTCTTTAATGCAACTCTCAGCTCTAAATAGACACCTTATAACATGACCCCAGCACTGCAGGCCATATTTGAACTATTCATCAAAATACTGACCGCACCACTATTGATCTGGCAAGCTCTGCGAGTGCGAAAAAAAGCACTGATTTTGCCAGAACCAACCGGTCTCCGCAGCGGCGTCACCGCCAACCGGTCTAATAAAGCTCCCCTTCGTTTGCTAATCGTGGGTGATAGTGCCGCTGTCGGTGTTGGAGAAAAAACGCAAGACACAGCCCTATTGGGTCAATTGGTGAAGCACCTCTCCAATTACACTACCGTCGAATGGGATTTAATCGCACGCACCGGTGGTACCACCACCACCACAATGCAATGGCTGTGTGAGACCCAAGCCAAATCCTATGACGCAGTCGTTGTCTCGCTAGGTGTGAATGATGTGACACGCCAGGTTCCACTTCGAAAATGGCTCAACCAAACCGATAACTTACTCAATCTACTCACGACCAAATTTGCCGCCAAACGCATTTACACAACGAACCTACCTCCAATGGGCAGCTTCCCTGCACTACCCCAACCCCTGCGCTGGATTATCGGCTTACGTGTGAATCGTTTTAATTTGGCAATGGAACAGCACCAAGCAAAACGCCCCGAAATAACCCGAATCTCAATTAACCTAAAACTGGATCCTGCACTGATGGCTTCCGATGGTTATCACCCCGGTACGGCTGTTTATGCCCTTTGGGCCAGAGAGGTGGCAAAAGCAATTCTCAAAGACTATCCGCAAGAAACCCGTGTTTAATTGAAATAATCCTAAATAAAACGGGCTCATGATAAACAACCCAAATAACCACGCAGTCATCATACGTGCCATCGATTACATCGATGGCGCAATCGGAGAACAACCGCAACTTGCTGAAGTAGCCAACGCCGTCGGCCTTTCATCAACGCAATTCCAGCAGGTATTTTCTCAATGGACTGGCGTGTCTCCCAAACGATACCAACGGTACCTCACACTCAACCACGCAAAATCTCTTTTAAAAGATCGGTTTAAACTGCTCGACGTAAGCCATAATCCAAACCTAAACGGCACAAGCCACCTTCACGACTTATTCCTAAGTTGGGAAGCCATGAACCCTTCGGAATTTTCTGTCATAAGCCACAGCCTGATCATTACATGGGGTTGGTTCGACAGTCCCTTCGGGGAATTGATTATTTCTGCCACACCGAGTGGAATTTGCAGCATAGGCTTCACCGCCAAATTTGGGCGTGATTGGACGCTTGCAGACGTGCAAAGACGCTGGCCCAAGGCAACCTTTATACGAAACGAGACCGCGTTACGAATTTACGCAGACGCTATCATTGACGGAGATGCTGCCAAGCTACACTTGATTGGCGCACCCTTCCAAATTAAAGTTTGGAAGGCGCTTCTGAACGTTCCAACAGGCCATGTCACAACTTACGGTGAAATCGCCAAATCCATTGGGCACCCTAAAGCCAACCGTGCCGTCGGAACTGCAGTGGGCCAAAATCCGATCGGTTGGCTGATCCCCTGCCATCGAGTACTGCGCAAATCGGGAGAATTGGGCGGCTACCACTGGGGTCTCCAGCTCAAACGTTCCCTGCTGGCATGGGAAGGAGCACGCGCCGATGCAGACACACAACTTGAATCTAACGCGTTACATCTTGCAAAGAATACCGCGTGATCGCAACTAACTCAGGCACTATCCCTTGTAAATTTCTCACGACTGATCATAGTTCTGTTCTAGCTAAAAAACACGAAAGATCTTTCAATGATGCTGAAAACTCCCCTGATCCTCGCGTTCATATCGGTACTTACACTGAAGGCATGTGTTGATTCTACAAACCCAGATTACCAAAAAACCCGAAACGGCGCAGCCATCGGCGCCTTTATCGGCGTGGCGACACAAATCGTTGCAGGCAATTCTACTGAAAGTGCGCTTAAAGCCGGGGCTGTTGGTGCTATGGCTGGAGCAGTCATCGGCAATGTGCTTGACAAACAAGAAAGTGACTTGCGCGAAAACCTCGCGGGCTCTGGCGCAAACATAACCAACACAGGCAACGAATTAATCGTGACCCTGCCAGAAGCCATAACCTTTGACACTGACAGTACATATGTACGCGTTATAATACGGGATGATCTAGCCAGCTTAGCCCAGAACTTGGACGAATACCCAGACAGCACTATCGATGTAATCGGCCACACTGACAGCGTCGGCGATGCAAACTACAATCAAAACTTGTCCTCGCGTCGTGCGGCATCTGTTGAAAACATCTTGCTTAATAACGGCGTCAACGGCGACCGAATCCGTGCCTATGGCCGTGGCGAAACACAATTCATCGCTTCAAACGCAACAGCTGAAGGCCGCGCTACCAACCGCCGCGTAGAAATTGTCATACGCCCAACAAATTAACATTTGCGATAAACCCCATTCGGCTTTGGCAACCCTGACCACAAATTCAATACTCCAGTCAGAGTTAACCTAACTACATAAAATTATGGTGTAACCCCAAATCCGCAGGGGGACTGACTTGTGGCCTGAAGACAAACAACATTTTTTCTGAGAAAGCGAATCCTTGTTGAGAAATTCAACTGACCATATGGTCGGTCCAATCCACGAAAGGGGTAGCCTCGGAACCGCTTATGCCATTTCAGAAAATCCAACCCAAACGGGTCGCTGACACCGTTGTACAACAAATCGAACAACTAATCCTGCGCGGCATCTTGCGCCCTGGCGAACGGCTGCCCTCTGAACGGGATTTGTCCGAACGACTCAGCGTATCGCGCCCGTCTGTCCGCGAGGCAATAGCAGATCTTGTAAAACGTGGCCTACTGACTACCCGCGCAGGCTCAGGTATCTTTGTCGCCGAGGTTTTGGGTTCTGCCTTTTCTGGCCCTCTCATCAAGCTATTTGCCTCCCATGAGGAGGCCTTGTTTGATTACATAACCTTTCGTAAAGACCTGGAGGGCCTGGCTGCAGAACGAGCCGCCCGTATCGGCAGCAATACAGACCTGAAGGTGATATCCACTCTTTTCAAGAAAATGGAAAACGCTCACACCAAACGCAATCCCACTGAAGAAGCTGAACTTGATGCAGAATTCCACATGGCCATCGTAGAGGCATCGCACAACGTCTTTATGCTTCACATGATGCGCTCCATGTTTGAAATGTTGCGCGCTGGTGTATTCTATAACCGCCAAGTCATGTTCAAGGTCCACACCACCCGCACCGCACTGCTCCATCAACACCGCAAAATCCATAGTGCAATCTTGGCACGTGATCCAGAAGAAGCCCGCAATGCGGTCGAGGACCATCTAAATTTTGTCGAGAGCTGTATGCACCAAGACCGCAAAGCAGAAGCAAACGAACATGTCGCCAAAATGAGATACCGACAGGAAAAAGATCGGAAATAATAAAGTACCAAATTCGATAATTTAAGCGTTCAAGCACTCGATTTTTATCAAAAAGATACAGTTTTTGGAAAGCATTGATTAATAAAAACACCAATTGGGCCAATGCAAACCCAATAATTTTTTCTTTGCAGCTAGTGATTATTACGCAATCATAATGAAAAACCGTTGCCTGTTTCGGCACTCAACAGCCAGCTAAAGTGTCAGATCCGGGGCGATAGATTTATCAAACTGACCAGAATTGGCAGGATCGACTGATCAACTTATATGTAGGCCTTGGACATTGCTCACATCCGCATCCAGCTCCAAATTTGGAGCTGGAATACAAACGTAAACGTAATGAATGTCCACTCAAACAGCAGAACAAGATCAATAAAGACAAATCCAATAAAACCCCTGTTTTGTGAACGTTGGCGAAGCAAGATGCTCCTAGAGCCTAACTTTGAAAATGGTTTAATGTTGTATCGCGACCCAATTTACGGCAATGGAAGGACACGAATATTCTTTAGGGACGCCCACCATGAACAACACTGCTGATTTCGCCGACCGTATGCTTTCCTTGGGCCTGGCCCGCGTATCTGAAGCAGCAGCAATAGCCAGTGCCAAATTAATTGGCCTTGGCGATGAGAAAGCAGCTGATCAAGCCGCCGTGAACGCCATGCGCAGGCAACTCAATATGCTGGATATCGCAGGCGTTGTTGTAATTGGGGAAGGTGAACGAGACGAAGCGCCCATGCTCTTTATCGGTGAAGAAGTGGGCACGGGCAAAGGTCCAGGGGTAGACATAGCGCTCGACCCATTAGAGGGAACAACCCTTACCGCTAAAGACATGCCAAACGCGCTGACCGTGATTGCCATGGGCCCACGTGGTTCCATGCTGCATGCACCAGACGTGTACATGGATAAACTGGCTATCGGTCCAGGCTACCCTACAGATACCGTGACGATTGAAATGTCCCCCAAAGCTCGAGTCGAAGCGCTAGCCGCTGCCAAAAGTTGCGCCACAAATCAAATCACTGTTTGCGTTTTAGAACGCCCACGTCACGAAGCTATGATCACTGAATTGCGCAAAACAGGTTGTGCTATTCGCCTAATTACTGATGGTGATGTTGCAGGCGTCATCCATTGCGCCGAAGCAGAAACCACAGGCATCGATATGTATATGGGTTTAGGTGGCGCACCCGAAGGCGTGCTGGCTGCAGCCGCGTTGAAATGCATGGGTGGACAATTTTACGGTCGCCTTACCTTCCGCAACAATGACGAACGTAACCGGGCAGCACGCGCAGGCATCACCGACTTTGATCGCATCTACACACGCGACGAACTCGTCACGGAGGACGTGATCTTTGCCGCCACAGGTGTTACAGACGGATCCATCCTTGCAGGCACTCGCCAAGATGGAGACTTTATGGAAACAGAAACGATCCTAATGCGATCTAAAACTGGTTCAGTACGGCGCATCAAATACCGCCAAAATAATCAATGATAAAACAAGAAGGCCATTGCGCATAAAGTCGGTGTGGACAAAGCAAACAATAAACCAAGACGCTTGATAACAGATAGCTATCTCGATCAATTTCACACAAAGGCCAATGCTTTCCAGCAATGAAGAGGACTCATAATGACCCCGTTTCTTGGCGTCTCTACCTCTATAACAGGCCGCCGTTGGGTTGGACTATCAGAAGCAGATGACCGTTTTGCGCAGAGCATCGCACAACACACGAACCTACCCATCACATTGTCACGCACCCTAGCCCGGCTTCAGGTTAACCCCTCGGACGCCCTTGCCTACTTATCGCCTGCGCTGCGTGACCTGATGCCAGACCCCTCCATCTTCCGTGATATGGAAAAAGCTGCGCAACGCATCACCAGCGCGATCATTAAACGCGAGACTATCGCAATTTTCGCCGATTACGACGTGGACGGCGGTTCATGCGCCGCGCTGCTGATCGACTTTTTTCGCCATTTTAAACTATCAGTAACCCTCTACATCCCGGACCGCATTGATGAAGGCTATGGCCCAAACGAACCCGCAATGGCCAACCTTGCAGCCCATCATGACCTGATTATCTGTGTTGATTGTGGCACCCTATCCCACGACGCCATTGCAGCTGCTAAAAGTGCAGAAGTCATCGTTCTCGACCATCACGTAGGGGGAGAAACACTGCCACCTGCACTCGCAATCGTGAATCCAAATCGTCAGGACGAAGACACGATGTTTGGTAACCTCTGCGCTGCTGGCGTGGTTTTCCTCACCCTCGTAGCCGTGAATCGCATCCTGCGCTCCAAAGAAATTACTACTCCCGACCTTATCGCCATGCTTGACCTAGTAGCCCTTGCCACAGTCGCAGACGTCGCGCCGCTTACAGGATTAAACCGCGCATTGGTACGTCAAGGATTAACCGTAATGGCACGCCGTAACCGTGTTGGCCTCGCCGCACTTTCAGACGTGGCTCGCTTGACATCAGCCCCCAATAGCTATCACCTTGGCTTTGCTCTTGCACCCCGCATAAACGCTGGCGGACGCATCGGCAAAGCAGATCTTGGCGCACGCCTTCTCGCCGCCACAGACCCAGAAGAAGCAGCGGCGATTGCAGACCAGCTTTCGCAGTTGAACAGTGAACGCAGAGAGATCGAGTCTCAGGTCAGTCTGAAAGCTATGGAGCAAGCTGAAGAGCGCGGCTTTGACGCCCCCCTCGTTTGGGCCGCTGGGAAAGGCTGGCATTCAGGCATCGTCGGCATAGTTGCATCGCGTCTGAAAGAAGCATCAAACCGCCCTGCAATCGTCATAGGACTAGAAGATGGCAAGGGTAAAGGATCGGGCCGCTCTGTAACAGGGATAGACCTCGGCTCCGCCATCGCCACCTGCACCCACGAAGGGTTACTTTTGAAAGGCGGGGGACACAAACTGGCCGCCGGCTTGACTTTATCCGAGGACAAGCTGCAACCAGCGATGGAGCGTCTAGCCGAGCTGCTTAAAAAACAAGGTGCAGACAAAATTGGACCAAAAGATCTCTGCTTAGACGGCTCAATCATGCCCGCTGCCATCACTACAGAATTGATCGAACAATTAGAGCTAGCAGGCCCATACGGCGCAGGTGCACCAGCCCCGCGTTTCGCACTGCCCGCCCAAAAAATCACATTTGCCAAACGCGCAGGTGAGAACCACCTCCGCCTAACCGCCAAAGACGCGAACGGAGGCCGCATAGACTCCATCTGCTTTGGCGCATATGATGGCCCCATTGGACCAACATTGGAAAATCACAAAGGCCAATCCTTTCATTTGGCAGGACGATTAGAGATCGAGGAATGGGGCGGACGACGCAAAGCCAAGCTGCGGCTGGAAGACGCTGCGGTCGCCGATTAAAAAGTATAATTTTGCTTACGAATCATCTTGAACCGTACAACTCTTGTAGATACAAGCGCCTTCACAGATTGTGGTCCCTTCGTCTATCGGTTAGGACGCCAGGTTTTCAACCTGGAAAGAGGGGTTCGATTCCCCTAGGGACTGCCATCTGAAAAACATCACTCATTCTTTACCTACAGTCTTGCGCTCCCGCGCGCTATCCCTATCCTCAGCATGTAAAAGGAAGGGTTTCCGATGCTTCGCGCCATCCTCTGCTCGCTTTTCGCCATAATTATTCTGGCGAACACATTAACTGCACAAACCCTTTCGCCCGAAGTCGCTTTAAATTCACGCAACGCAGGGAAACCAACTACCGCTAAAAACTGGATGATCAGCACCGCCAATCCGGAGGCGACGCAGGCAGGTGCAAACATCTTACGGGCTGGTGGAACAGCCGCAGATGCCATGGTGGCTGTCCAATCAGTGCTTGGATTAGTGGAGCCACAATCCTCTGGCCTTGGCGGTGGCGCATTCTTGGTTTGGTTTGATGCATCTACAGGACAAATCACAACATTAGATGGTCGCGAAACTGCACCTTTGGCGGCCTCTCCAACGCTATTTCAAACTAAAAATGGCGAACCGTTAAAATTTTTTGATGCTGTGGTTGGAGGGCTATCTGTCGGGACACCTGGTACCCCAATGTTGATGGCAGAAGCACACAAAAGATGGGGACGGCATAATTGGGCACACTTGCTAGAAAGCGCTAAAGTGCTTGCAAGTGAAGGTTTTACTGTTTCAAAACGATTAGCGGAAAGTATTGCTGTCGATAAAGATCGTATGTCTCGGTTTTCTGCTACTGCTGCGTATTTCTTTCCAAACGGCGTGGCGCTGAGGGCAGGTGATACTGTTAAAAATCAAGCCTACGCCAGTACGCTCTCATCCCTTCAAACTGAACACGCAAACGGATTCTATACCAGTAAAACAGCCAAAAACATTGTCGCTGCTGTAAATGGTGCAGACGGCAACCCAGGTGTACTTTCCCTCGTTGATTTAGCAATTTACAAAGTCAAAGAACGCGCGCCTTTCTGTGTTAACTACCGCACCTACGACGTGTGTGGCATGGGACCACCATCTTCTGGAGCCCTGACGGTTGGACAAATCCTCAAGCTTATTGAACCCTTCGATATCAAAGGACTGGGCCCTGATAGCTCAGAAGCATGGCGTATTATCGGCGACGCCTCCCGCCTGGCCTTTGCTGATCGTGGTCGCTATATGGCAGACAACGATTTTGTTCCTGTCCCGATCAAAGGACTAGTGGATCCGACCTACTTAGCTAAACGGTCCAACCTCCTCAAAACTAAAAAAGCGCTTAAAAAACCAACGGCTGGCAATCTGAGTTTTGATCATTCCTTGAATTGGGCAGATGATGAAAGCATTGAATTTCCGTCAACTTCCCACTTTTCCATCGTGGACGCCTATGGCAATGCGCTGTCCATGACAAGCACGGTTGAAAACCTTTTTGGGTCACGCCTTATGTCGGGCGGCTTCATCCTCAATAACGAACTCACCGACTTTTCCTTTCGAACTAACCGAGACGGCAAAGTGATCGCTAATGCGCTTGCACCTGGTAAACGCCCGCGATCGTCAATGTCGCCCACAATCGTGTTGAAAGATGGCAAACCTGTGCTCGTTATTGGGTCTCCTGGGGGCAGCCGCATTATCGGATTTACCTTACAGACTATTATCGCACATCTTGATTGGGGACAAAATATCCAAGCAGCCATCGACATGCCACGCCGCGTGAACCGATGGGGAAAATTTGAGCTAGAAGACAGAGGAGAAACGCAAAATCTGCAATCCGCACTTGAAAACATGGGATTCGAAGTTGAGGTTAAACCAATCAATTCTGGCCTGCACGGTATCGCTATTGGCGACACCCTCACTGGTGGTGCTGATCCAAGACGAGAAGGCATTGCACTAGGAGAATAAGGCTAACTAAGTTTCTCCACCATACTAGACAACATCTGCAAACAGCTGATCAATTGTTCTCGACTGACATATTCATTAGGCTTATGGGCCTGCTCAATGGAGCCCGGTCCACAGATCACTGCACTTACGCCAGCTTTTTGGAAAAGCCCGGCTTCTGTCCCAAAAGACACAACATCTGTTTCGTTTCGACCTGTCAACGTACGCACAATTGCGACCGCTTCACTGTCAGAATCTGGTTCCAGTCCAACGACCTCACTGATAAATATTTCCTCAATATCTGCCGCGTCATACTTTGATTTCATTTCGGGTAATAGAACATCCGTGGTGAACGCACGGATGTTGCCACGCACATAGTCCAGGTCAGATGTTTGAACGGGCCGCATTTCCCAACCCACCAACGCCTTATTTGGAATTACATTGTCAGCGATCCCTGCTTCAAGCATGCACACCTGCAATGTTGTATGCGGAGGCTCAAACTGTGATCCTTTGGGTGCTCGACTTCGTAATTCTTGACGCAGCCGCATTCATTTTGGAGCGCACTTTTGCCAAACGCACGGCAAATTCATCACGGCTAAAATTCAATTCTACATTTGGCATCACAGTCTCCCTATCTGTCAAACGCTAGACAGATTCGCCAAATTCACCAAGCAATTCTATTTCTGTGTCATATAGATAAAACCTCACCAACTGCTTAATACCAGAACTTCTAAATAAACGTTTCGGCACAGAGGTTCTGTTTACCTTTGCAAGGCCCAAAGGCCATGTGTTAGGCC
>MDTG01129700.1_pt1 | contig 10438 bp, 12 predicted proteins | sample 811421 | NCBI WGS metagenome assembly MDTG01 (sample SAMN05326645, study PRJNA326480) | marine metagenome | isolation source: seawater | place: Pacific Ocean: South East | collected 2011
CATGCGTCGAATTGCCCGCCGCGCTGTTGCACAATACGCCGCATTCATCGACCCACCCGACCCGATCATGCGACCAACCCGCCAGACGCATCCCGTGGATATCGCCGGCCTCAAGCGTGAGCTGCCCCTGTTCGAGGTGGCCGATGGCATACGGATCGCGGTATTGAACGTGCTGGGCGACACGGCGCTGGTTCAGGCTGCGGCCACGGGTCTGGCCAACAAGCTGGCCGCGCTGGATTACAGCGTGCTGGTCACCGCCGAGGCCAAGTCGATCCCGCTGGTGCATGCGCTGTCGGTGGCCACGGCTCGGCCTTATGTCGTGCTGCGCAAATCCTACAAGCCTTATATGGGGGATGCGCTATCGGCGACCACCCACTCCATCACCACAGGCGACGAGCAGACGCTCTATCTCGATGAAAAAGACCGGGCGCTTGTCGAGGGCGCCCGTATCGTGCTGGTCGACGATGTGATCAGCTCGGGCTCGACGCTACAGGCCATGCAGGCGATCATGCACGAAGGGCGTTCGATCATCGCCGGCGAGGCCGCGATCTTCACCGAGGGAGACCGCGCCGACTGGGCGGATGTGATTGCCCTCGGCCATCTGCCGATCTTCACGGCCTCACAGGAATAACGACAGCGCCACGCCCAGCGCGTAGAGGGCCGCGATCGAGGCACTCTCGAAACCGACGTTGCCGACGCCGTTCTTCTCGCGCCGGATCAGTCCGAGCAGCAGCACGCCGGTCATCAGCACCGACAGGGCAATCCAGAGCAGCGTCGACCCGGATACCGCGTGATAGATCGAGCCGTCGCGGTAGGCTACGTCGGCCGCGCCGGCGAACAGACAATCAAAGGCGTTGCCGCCGATGATGCCGCCCACGGCCAGCTGCAGCGCGCCGCGTCGAACGGCCGCGATCGAGGTCACCAGTTCGGGCAGGGAGGTGACCACCGAGGTCAGCACGATGCCTACCGCCGTCTCGCCCATGCCGGTCTGGCTGCCCAGGCGCGTCGCCACGTTGGTCAATACATAACCGGCCACACCCAACACCGCGGCCAGGCCCACAAAGCGGCCCCAGAGCGGTAAGAGCGCCTGATTCGCGACTGCATCGTCGGGCTCGTCGGCGCGTGTCTCTTCGGTGTTGCGCGGCGTCCACATCCGAAAGTGCTCGGCGTCGTTGACCACGCGCAAGCCGAAAGCGTACCCGCCGAACAGCACGATCGTGGCCGGATGAATGCCGAAGACAGTCAGCGCCGGGGCGTAGGGCGCAACCAGCAGCACCGACAACAGAATGATCAAAAGCGCGCTCTGAGCCAGATTGGCGGTAGAAGCCGCGGCATGCTCGAGATTGGCCCGGCGATAAACCACGTCGGCCACCGCCAGAAACAGCGTCTGGACCGCGATACCGCCGAGCGCGTTGCTCATGGCCAGCTCGGCCTCGCCGCGCCAGCCTGCCGTCACCGAGACCACGATGCCCGGCAGCGAAGTGGCCGCCCCCAGCAGTACCGCGCCGATCACGGCTTCGCCGAGCCCTGTGCGATCGGCCAGATTGTCGGCTACGGCGGTCAGGCGCGTGCCCACCACGGCGATGATCACCGCGATGAGCGCGAACACGGCCAGGTTGGGCCACAACGATAGGGCCGGCAAAAGTGTCATGTGGCCCCCTAGGGCATTGAGGAATCAAGCGTCTCGGCCAGCGGATATCGACCGGCATGACGTGCAGGCATGGCCACCGCCAGCGATATCCCGGGCCGGGTTGTCGACGCCAGTGCTCTGTCAGGTCGACTGGCCTGCCTGTTCGCAGGACAAACGATGCGCGGATCGTAACCCGGATGCCAGCCATTTGCGCAATGCCCGCGATGACGCGTGTTTGTCCACGGCGGCGCAAGGCATGCCAAGTTACTGAACGCGGATGCTCTTTGCCGGCCGGCGTTCGTTGTCTGCCCGGGCCTGTTTTGACGTCCTGTGCGGCACTCGGGCACAACACGAACGGTTGGCAACGAGACGACGGGCAGCGTCAACAATGCAGGCAATACGCGGCAATTCGACGGGATTCACGTTGATCGAGCTCATGCTCGTCGTGGCCGTGATCGGGATCCTCGCGGCGGTGGCGATCCCGTCGTATCGCGACTACGTGGCCCGAGCGCATGTCAGCGAAGGGCTGGCGCTTATCGGGCCGGTGAAAAACGCCGTCGCCGAGTATTACGCCGTCAACGGCGGGCTGCCGCAGGTCGCCAACAATCACATGACCAATGTGCTGGCTGCACTCGGCCTGCCCAACAGCAGCGAGACCGGCGCGGCCAGCGGCGACGCGGTCAAACGGATCTGGTGGTACAACAACGCCGAAGACCCGGCCATCAAGATCAAGTACGCCGGCCCCGGTATCGACGACAAAGTGCTGTTGGTGGCCGCGCGCTTCGATGCCGGCGCCATCACCTGGCGCTGCACGCCGGCGCAAGGGGCAGACGGCGTGCCGCTCGAATATCTGCCGGCGCGTTGTCGGCGCTAGGTGTCTCGTCAGCCGGCGTCTTCACCCTGCTTGAATCGGCGCAACCGACGGCGTGATTTCTTGTCCGGCCGGGCAGTCGGCCGAGGCATCGTCAGGCGCGCTGCGCGGCGTTCGGCAGCCTCGTTCTCACGGCGTTGCCGGCTTTCCGGCGTTTCCTGCCAGAGCTGCTCTGCCTGGCTTGCCGGGCCGCGCTTGTCGGATACGGCGATGACCGTGACCTCAAAGACCTGCTCGGGTTTCTTGATCCTGAGCGTCTGTCCGGCGCGCACAGCCGCGCTGGCCTTGGCCTTGTGGCCGTCGAGTTCCACGTGGCCGCCCTTGATCGCGGCGGTGGCCAGGCTGCGGGTCTTGAAGAACCGCGCGGCCCATAGCCATTTATCGATTCGTACCGTTGGCCCGTCGTTCGTGTTGCGTGAGGCATCGTTCATGGTGAAACTCTGACACGGGTTTCAGTGACAGGCCAAGGACGGCCGCGGCATGCTTGATCGCTTCCGATTGAATTTCCGGCTTCGTATCGATCGCGATCGCCAGATTCGTGTTCAGTGCGGCAAGGTATCGCCTCGGTTTCTACGCGAGCTGGCGGATGTGATCGCCCTGTTCGATATTCGTGGCGGCGCGATCGAATGCAAGGGCCGCGGCACGCGTATGCGTCTGATCTTCACCGACGGCTTTCCGCAGGCCGGGCGCCAGGCGGTTCGCAATGTCTGGCAGCCACCCAGTGGCCCGGGCGGCGGGGGCGGCATGCGGGCCGCAGGCTGAACACCGGGCATGGACAGCGTAGGCTGATACCGGACCCATCCATATCGGCAACCGTCATGATCACCGTGCATCACCTGGCCGACTCGCGCTCACAGCGCGTGCTCTGGCTGCTCGAAGAACTGGAACTGGAGTACGAGGTCGTACGCTACGAGCGCGATCCGGCCACGTATCTGGCCCCGGCCTCGCTCAAGCGTGTGCATCCACTGGGCAAATCGCCGGTCATCACCGATGACGCCGGCACCGTGGCCGAGACCGGGCATATCGTGGATTACATCGTGCGCCGTCACGGCCAGGGCCGCCTGGCGCCAGCGGCTGACCATCCGGGCCACGAGCGCTATCAGTACTGGCTGCACTATGCCGAGGGTTCGCTCATGCCGCCGCTGCTGCTACAGCTGATCTTCGATAGTGTCGAGACTCGTGCGCCGATGCTGGCCAAGCCGGTCGCCAAGGCGATTTCCGGGCAGGTGAAAAAACAGTTCATCCGTCCACAGCAGACCCTGCATTTCGATTATCTGGAAGATCAGCTTGCCGAGAACGATTGGTTCGTGGGCGATGCATTCACGGCCGCAGACATCATGCTGAGCTTTCCCATCGAGGCCGGTACGGCGCGCGGCGCCGTGCGTGATGGTCATCCGCGGCTGAAGGCGTTCATCGAACGCATTCACGAGCGCGAGGCCTACAAGCAAGCGCTGGCCCGCGGCGGGGCGTACGCCTACGCCTGAGCACGTTTTTCATGGAGCAAAAAAAGCCCGGCGCGATGGCCGGGCTGTCTTTTCTTCGATGATCGCGGGGGCGATTACTGACCCGCGTTGCCACTGGCCTGGCCGGCGCTGCCCATCTGCTGCTGCAGCTTGGAGCGCTTGGCTTCCATGTCCGAGATGATCTCATCAGTCTTGCTGTTCTGATCCTTCATCGCCTGGATCGTGTTCTGCTGCAGTTTCTCACCGGCCTGCTGGATTTCCGGCTGCTGCATGGCGGCATTACGCGCCTTGACCATCTGCTGACGTTCACTCTGGAACTTCTGCATCACGGCCTTGCGCTTGTCATCGGACAGGTCCTTGTTCTGAAGCTGCTTGGCGTATTTCTCCATGCGCTTCTGGCCGGCATCCACATCATAGCCCTGATTCTTCACGGCTTTCTTGACCTGAGCCTCGAACGCCTTCTGCTGCTTGGCCAGCTGCGGGTTGTTATCGATCGTTTTATCGTGGATCTGCTTGAGCTTCTGGGCATCCGAGCGATAGCTCTGCATCAGCTGCTGGGCCTGTTGGTTGCCCGCGCTCGTATCGTCGGCCGCTACGGCCACGTTCGTGAACGACACGGCGGCCAGTGTGAGCAGACCGATCGTGGAAAGACGTTTAATCATAAAAAAACCTGTCGTGCAGATATGTACGAATAGAATAAGACCATAATGCGGCTTAACAGTTGCAGGACAAGATCGAATTCGCCCTGAAAATCGCTCATTGGCGATACGAAGCCAGCTTGTCGGCCGCTCGGGTCGTCTCGGGCAGACGATAGCGCGTCAGAAAGTGGCTGCACCAGTTCAGCGCGTTCGTCAGATCGGTGCGATGGCCCGGCGAGACGAAAATCGGTTTCACGCCGACCCGTGAACGCAGCACGGCCGCGATGGTCTCATCGCGCTCGACAAGCGGTGTCCAGGCCAGGCGTTCCTCGGGAACCGCGGCGTGTGTGCCCACCAGCCGTTTCTTGGCGATGCCGATGCTTGGCAGGCCGCTGGCAAGCCCCAGATGCGTGGCCACGCCCAGGCGCTTGGGATGGGCGATCCCGTGGCCATCGACCATCAGCAGATCCGGTGTGATGTCGAGCGCGGCCAGCGCTTCCAGTGCGCCGGGAACTTCGCGAAACGACAGCAGCCCGGGAATGTAGGGCATTCGGGTCGGCGAGCGCACGAGCGCTTCATCAACGCGCTCGTGGGTGTCGGCGTCGAAGACGACGATGGCTGCCCGGGTGGTCTCGCCCCGGTCCTCGAAACCGATATCCACGCCGGCGACGTATCGAATCGGCGTATCCCCCAGCGGAGCGACGACGACATGCTTGCCGATCGTATCCTGAAGCGCACGGGCCTCGGCCGCGGTGGTCGGCCAGTCGTGGCTCATGCCCAGGGCTGCGTCACTGCCCATGCTGCTCGGCGAACTGTTGCAACACGGACAATGTCTCGTCGCTGACATGGTGTTCCATGCCCTCGGCATCCTGACGGGCCGTGGCCTCGGCCACGCCGAGCGCACGCAGAAAACGCAGCACCACGATATGGCGCTCACGAGAAATGCGTGCCATCTCGCGGCCTTCGTCGGTCAGGAATATCGAGCGATACGGCTGACTGGTCACCAGGCCGGCCTCGGTCATGCGTCGGATCATCTTGCCGACCGTGGCCTGGGTCACGCCCATGCGCTGGGCGATCTCGACCGCACGCGCCTCGCCCTTGGCATCGATCAGGTCGCCGATCAGCTCGACGTAGTCCTCGATCAGCTCGGTCTCGTGGGCTTTTCGCACGGTGCCGTACTGTCGGGCATGGGTGGCCGGATCGAGCAGCTCGTCGGGCCGGTCGGCACGCAGCACGTGGTCGAGTTTGTGGGCGTTTCGTGCACTCATGGCGCTATTGTAACGCCTGGGGGCTGCGTAGCGCTGTGATCACCGCCTGGGTGTCCGGGCGTATGCCGCGCCACAGCGCAAACGACTCGGCGGCCTGTTCGACGAGCATGCCCAGCCCATCCTCGCCGGCCACGCCGTGATCGCGGGCCCAGCGCAGAAACGGCGTGGCTGTATCGGCATAGATCATGTCGTAGACCGCACGGGCCCGGGTGAGCACCCGATCATCGAGCGCCGGCATCTCGCCGGCCAGACCGGCAGAGATGGCGTTGATCACGAGATCGCCGTCAAACGGGGCCTCAGCCAGGCCACAGGCAGCGATAGAGCCCATGCTGCGACAGCTCTCGGCGATCGCCTGGCTTTTGGCCGGTGTGCGATTGGCGATCGTGATACGGCCGACACTGGCAGCAAACAGATTGGGCACCACGCCGCGCACGGCACCGCCTGCGCCCAGGATGAGGACATGCGCGCCCGCCAGATCCGTGCCCAGCCGGGCCACCAGATCAGCCACCAGACCCGCGCCGTCGGTATTGTCGCCGTGGATTGCATCGCCATGGGCCATGAGCGTGTTCACTGCAGACGCGCGTCGGGCACGCTCGCTCAGGGTATCGGCGCGGTCGAAGGCCTCCTGCTTGAAGGGCAGGGTGACGTTCAGCCCGGCGCCGCCGGCGGCAAAGAACGCCTGTATCGAGGCCGCGAAGCCGTCGACCGGTGCACTGCGGCGCACGTAGCGCATGTCCTGGCCGGTCTGGGCGGCAAACAACGTATGGATTTCCGGCGAGCGGCTGTGTTCGATCGGATGGCCGATCACGGCATAGGCATCGGTCATGGCAGACGGGGTGGTGGGCGTTGGCCGATAGACTGGCCAAGTCATGCGGCGGCGACAACCTCAGTTATAGCCGTGGGCGCCGTGCAAGGCCTTGATCGCCGACGTGCCCGGGCGTGTGCAAGCCAGCAGGACATCGTCGACCGATAGATCGCTCAGACAGGCCTGGTGGCCAAACGGACAATGCCGCTCGCGACAGGGCGAGCAGTCCATACCGCGCCAGAGGCGCTGGGCACGCGGGGCAAGCGGCGGGGCATAGTCCGGGTCGGTCGAGCCGTACAGGCCGATCACACTCGGTGCGGCCGCGCTGGCCAGATGCATGATGCCGGTATCGTTGCCTACGAAATGGGTGGTCAGTGCGGCCAGATCCACCACATCGGTCAACCGCGTGTGCTCGACGAGATCCACGCCGTGGCGAGGGGCTGCCGTCTTCATGGCATCCGCCAGGCCGCGATCGGCGGCACTGCCGAATATCCAGCAGGCCCAGCCCTGATCATCCAGGCGCGCGGCCAGCTCGGCGAAATGCGCGGCCGGCCAGGCCTTGGCCGGGCCATAGGCCGCCCCCGGTGCAAAGCCGACGATGGGCCGGGACAGATCGAGATCGAAACGGGCCGTCAGGACAGACTGGTTATCGGTATCGACGGTCAGCCGAGGGGCGGTGATCGGGGCAAGCGCATCATCCTCGGCAGCAAGCCCCAACAGCGCGTAATGCTCGGCCTTGAGTGGATAGCGCGCGGTATCGATGGTGCGCACATCGTTGATCAGGCCGTAACGCATCTCTCCAAGTACCCCGGTGCGTTGTGGGATACCGGCCAGCCAGGGCACCAGTGCGGCCTTGGCGCTGCGTTGCAGCACGATCGCCTGATCATAGCCGCCTGTCTTGACGCGGGCGGCCTCGGCGCGGCGCTTGCGCCAGGCGAATTCGCCGTGACGAAGCACGCTTTCGACTACGCCGTCCACTTCGGGCATGCGCGAAGCCAGGCTTGCCGTCACCGGCGGGGCCAATACATCGATCACGGCCTCGGGCCGACGGGCACGCAGGTCGATGAGCAGACTCTGGGCCATCACCATGTCGCCGATCCAGGACGGGGCGACGACCAGAATGCGCTGGCTCACGCCTCGCCCAGCCAGCGGGCGGCGTCCTTGGCAAAGTAGGTCAGAATACCGTCACAGCCGGCGCGTTTGAACGACAGCAGGCATTCCATCACCGCCGCGCGCTCGTCCAGCCAGCCGTTGTCGATCGCGGCCTTGAGCATCGCGTACTCGCCGGAGACGTGGTAGGCAAACGTCGGCACGCCGAATTCGGTTTTCACTCGATGGATGATATCCAGATACGGCATGCCCGGCTTGACCATGACCATGTCTGCGCCTTCCTTGAGATCGAGCGCGACCTCGCGCATGGCTTCATCGCCGTTGGCCGGATCGACCTGATAGGTGCGCTTGTCGGCCTTGCCCAGATTGCCGGCCGAACCCAGCGCCTCGCGGAACGGGTTGTAATAGCTGGAGGCAAACTTGGCGGCATAGGACATGATCACGGTGTTGATATGCCCGGCGTCCTCCAGGGCATGACGCATGGCCTGAATCCGCCCGTCCATCATGTCCGAGGGCGAGACGATATCGGCGCCGGCATCGGCATGGGCCAGCGTCTGGGCCGCCAGTATCTCAATGGTCGGGTCATTCAGGACATAACCGCTCTCGTCGATCACACCGTCCTGGCCGTGGCTGGTGTAGGGATCAAGGGCCACGTCGGTCATCACGCCAAGCTCGGGGTGACGGGCCTTGATCTGGCGGATCGCGGTCGGAATCAGACCGTCCGGGTTGGCGGCTTCCTCGGCCTCGAGGCTCTTCTTGGTCGGATCGATCACCGGAAACAGCACGATCATGGGAATACCGAGTGCCACCACCTCGTCGATCTCGTCGGCCAGGCCGGTCAGGGTATGACGCTTCTGGCCCGGCATGGCCTGAATATCCATGGCCTCGCCTTCGGTGACGAAGATCGGATAGATCAGATCGTCCCGCGTGAGCCGGTTCTCGCGCACGAGACGACGCGAGAAATCGGTGGCTCGCCCGCGGCGCAGGCGCGTGGCCGGGAAATGGCCGGGATAGGTATGAGGCATGACATCACCGTCGAAAGCGTTTGACTGCGCCAAAGCATGGAAGCGGGCCGAGCCGGATTCAACTTTAAAGCCACTGTCGGCTGGTAAGATCCGCTTACAGGCCACTATCGATCAACGAGTCGCGTCATGGCAGAAACCGCTGAAACGCTTGCGCTGTCCACGGATTTCCCCGCGATTCGTCGTGCACGGCTGCATACGCTGCAGATGAATCTGGGCTATCTGTGCAACCTCGCCTGCACGCACTGCCACGTCGAGGCGGGTCCCAAGCGCACCGAGCTGATGGATTGGGCCACGATGCAGACCGCGCTGGATTTCATGAGCGCACAGGGCATCGAAACCCTGGACGTGACCGGCGGCTCGCCCGAGATGAACCCGCATTTCCGGGATTTCATGCGCGCGGCCCGTGACCAGGGCGTGCATCTGATGGATCGTTGCAACCCCACGATCATCGTCGAGCCCGGCTATGACTGGGTGGCCCCGTTTCTGGCCGAGCAGGGGGTGGAAATCGTGGCCTCTCTGCCGTGTTATTCGGCGGATAACGTCGATGCCCAGCGCGGCAAGGGGGTGTTCGAGGCCAGTATCGCGGCCCTCAAGATCCTGAACGAGCAAGGCTACGGCCGGCCCGGCTCGGGGCTGACGCTCAACCTGGTCTATAACCCGGTCGGCGCGCATTTGCCGCCGGATCAGGCCGCGCTCGAGGCGGATTATCATCGGTTTCTCCATGAGCAGTTCGGCATCGTGTTCAATCAGCTGTTCACGCTGGCCAACATGCCGATCAAACGCTATGCCCACGCGCTCATGCGCGACGGCCGGTACGGCGATTACATGCAGCTGCTCAAGGACGCTTATCGACGCGAGAACCTGCCCGACGTGATGTGTCGCGGGCTGGTGAGCGTGGACTGGCAGGGTTATGTCTATGACTGTGACTTCAACCAGATGCTGGATCTGCCGGTGGGCGGTGGCGCATCCACCCATCTTTCTGCGCTGATCGATGCCGATTTGACGGGCGCACCGATCGCCGTGGCCGATCATTGTTTCGGCTGTACGGCCGGTCAGGGCAGTAGTTGTGGCGGCGCGCTGAATTGATGCATAGCGCAAGACGATTGAGCCCGGACCCGCGAAGCGCCACACTATCGGGATCGATCGCGAATCGAACCCGATGATGATTCTTCTGACACTTCACTGTCTGCGCCTGGCGCATGAAAGGGCTGCTCATGGCCGAGCGTGAACAGCTTGAAGCGTGGCTTGCTGCCACCGCACAGGGCGACGAGCAGGCATTCGGCCAGCTCTACAGCGCGACATCGTCGCAACTTTATTCGTTGTTGCTGCGTATTCTGCGCTCCCCGGAGCGTGCACAGGACGCTTTGCAGGATGCCTACGTGCGCATCTGGCAGAAAGCACATACGTATGCACCGGAACGAGGGGCGCCACTGACGTGGTTGTTGTCGATAGCGCGTTATCGCGCGCTGGATATGTTGCGACGCAAGCAGCCGGAAGTGGCCATGCCGGAAGAGCCGGATCGGGTCGCTACGCTGCTGGAGGACGAACAGAGCTTGTCTCCGCTGGAAGAAAACGAGAATCAGCAGTCTCTGTCTGCAATCAACGCGTGTCTGGGCGATCTGTCGGAC
>MDTG01136385.1_pt1 | contig 10438 bp, 9 predicted proteins | sample 811421 | NCBI WGS metagenome assembly MDTG01 (sample SAMN05326645, study PRJNA326480) | marine metagenome | isolation source: seawater | place: Pacific Ocean: South East | collected 2011
CAAAGTACCATCGGCGCTGAAAGGCTTGACTTCCGAGTTCGAAATGGGATCGGGTATAACACTTTCGCAATAGTTACCAGCAGGTCCTTATATAATATTAGTAATGATTGTAAATATTTATTTTCTTTAATTGCATCAAAAAAATGTCAAAAAAAGTGGTTTTTTTTTGCAAATTATTAATTTTACTATCACTATAATTTTGTATTTAAATTTAAATATGTAGGATAAATAGTTGGAAATTATGTCATATTATCTCAAATCAAGTGAGGATTTTTTCAGGAAAAATTTCAATAAAAGATTAAAATTTATTCAAGGAAAAAAATTTTTATTCTCGGAAATTTCAAAATTTATTAACAGTTGTATAAACAATTCTAAAGAAGTATTTCTGTTTTGTGCTGGTAATTCTGTTATCTCAAAAGATATTCAATCAGAAAAAATTAATATAAAGGAAATAAACGAAAGTTTTAATCATAAATTAGATAATAAAATTTATTACAAAAATACTTATGAAAAAAAAGATATTGAGAATTGTGACCATTTAGTAATTGCAGACATAGAGCATCAAAATAATCCAACTTTAAATTTGCTTCAATTATCAAAATTTATGAATGATGAAGCTAGGATTATAATTTTATCAAAAAATTTTTTTTGGATGTTTGTTTTAAAATTACTAAAAATTCTATTAAATTTTTCACCAAGGAAAAATAACTTTTTACCATCTTCATATTTATCAAATTTATATTCTAGTTGTAATTTAGAAATAGTTAGGTCAGAAAAAATAATAGCTCTTCCAATTAATATCCCAATATTAACAAGTTTTATTAATAAGATATTTAGATTACCAATATTAAATTGGTTTTGTATATTAAATGTTACAATTTTAAAAAAAATAAATACCAAGATTAATGAAAATAATCAAAAAGTTTCATTCATAGTTCCGTGTAAAAATGAAGAAAAAAATATTCCCCTCTTTAAGGATCAAATAAAATCATTTGATAAAGGATACGAATTTTTGTTTGGAAATGATGCCTCAAAAGATCAAACTTTAATTGAAATAGATAAAATTAAATCAGAGTTAAAAAATATTTATATAAGTTCTTATGAAGGACCAGGAGTCTGTAAATCTGAAAATGTCTATAAAGGGATTGAGATATCAAAAGGTGATATTATTGTTATTTATGATGCGGATCTCACTGTAAGTTTTGATGACATAGAATTTGCAATAAAGATTTTAATTAATTCAAATGCAGATTTTATTAATTGTACAAGAATGATCTATCCTCAAAAAGATGGTGCAATGAAAAAACTTAATTTTTTAGGTAATAGTTTTTTTGCATTTTTATTTAGTTTGTTGTTTAGAAAAAAAATTACAGATACTTTATGCGGAACAAAAATTTTTTATAAGAAAGATTGGATTAAAATTAAACAAGACATTTCTAAGTGGGGTGCAAAGGACTTATGGGGGGATTATGATTTACTTATTGGAGCATATAAAAATAACCTTAAAATTTTAGAGGTGCCTGTTACTTATTTCGAGAGAACAAGCGGAGAAACTAAAATGACAAATGTTTTTAAGAATGCTTTAAGAATGATATTTATTATCATTTGTGCATTTTACAAGCTGAGACTGCAAAAATAATTTTTTTAGTTTTTTGAATTTTTGTAAATATATTCAAATGATTTTCTAAAAGGCATTTTAATTTTAAACATTTTTTCAAAGCCAAAACTTTTAAGGAAACTGTTTATTTCTTGGAATGTGTAATTTTTCTTAATCATATCATCATAATGATGTTCAAAATAAATATATTTTGTTTTATCAATATTTTTTTTAAATCCTTTCAAAACTTTAAATTCATAACCTTCAGTATCTATTTTTAGAATATGAATTTCACTTAAATTATTTTTTACAAAATAATCATCTAAAGTTTTTATATTTATTTTTTCTTTTAAAAAATAATCTTCGCTATTTTCTATATTTAAAATATTTAATTTTTTTTCAAGGTACTTTGAATTTAAATTAAGATCATTTATAGTAGATGAAGAAGTTTCTTTGGTATAATTTAGATACATTTGTTCTGAGGTATCCCCTAATCCATAATTATTTATTTTTATTTTACCAAAAAAATTTTTTTTAGATAATTTTTTTTTTAAAACCTTAAAATTTTCCTTACTAGGTTCAAAACAATGAAATTTTTTAATATTTAAATTTTTGTTAAACAGTTCGACTGTTTCACCAAAGTGTGCACCGACGTCTATAAAAATTAATTCGGAGTCAAATGATTTTTTAAAAAAAGAGATAATTTTTTTTTGTTGGAAAAAATCAAACCAATTGAGAAAATATCTCAACAAAAAGATATATAATTTATTCATTATAAATAATAATATTACTCATACTTAGTATTATTAAATATTTTTTTACTAAATAAAATTAAATCTTTTTTTAACAACTTTATTTTGATTTCACTCATTAATTTTTTATTTGATAAAGTAAAAGACTTTCCATTAGATCTTACAAATTTTATTTTTTTATGAAATTTTTTATCCATCGAATAAATTAACTCAGAAACGAAAATTTTTTTTGATAAAGAAATGTTGAAAATACCTTTTGAGTTCTTGATTATTAGTTTGTTAATAATTTTTGTAAATTGTTCTATTGTAATAAAATCTTTAAAATTATTTTCAGCTGTAATATTTTTATTTATTTTTCTAAAGTTTATGAAATTATCTAAAAATAAATTGTGGGTTTTTTTTGTATCTTTATATAATCTTCGTCCTAAAATATTTGAGATTCTCAATGATAATAAGTTATATTTTATTTTTGATAATAAAAACTTTTCAGTTATTAATTTATTTTTTGCGTATTGATCTTGTGGTTTTATCGGGGAGTTTTCAGTAATATTAAATTTGGGAGAGTAAATTTTCCTTGTATTAAAAAAAATATAAATAAAATTTATCTTATTAAATTTATTTATAAACAATCTGTCAAAATCAAATTTTTTATCATAACTTTTAAGTATGTAAGACTTATGAATTGTAGTATTTATTACATGTGTAAATTTTTTAAAAAAAAAAAGTTTTTTTTTAAGAGCATCATTAATTGAAATTGATTTTACATCATAACGTCTTGATAATTTTTTCTTCAAGTGTGATCCTGTAAAACTTTTTTTACCTATAACCAAAATTTTTTTCATTTTTTGAAAATTTAAAAAGAATTAAATATAAAAGATTATATATAAATATATTAAGTATAATTAAAGATAATTGATATTTTGTAGAGTAAATATTTTGGCATGCCATATATACGATAAATACATTATAAAAATTTATAAGCAAACCAGTTGATACATTTGACAAATAATTTTTTTTGTTTTTTCTTTTTAAAATTAAAAATAATAATTGATGTAAATGATCAGTATCAGGTTCTAAGGCAGATTTTTTTTTCTTAATTTTTCTTATAATCGAAAATAACAACTCAAAACTAGGATACGAGAGTAAGGTAGCAATAAAATATGGAGAGACCTCTGGATTTAACTCATAAAATTTTATTAATAGAAAACCAAAAAATATTGAAATAATATAAACACCGTTATCACCTAAATAAATATAATTTAAAGCATTTAAAATTGTTATTATAAAAATGGTAAACCCTAGATAAAATAAAAAATCCAAATCAAAAAAAAAGTCTAAAGAAAAATAGTAATTAAGATATAAAACTGATGATATCAAAATTAAGAAATAGCCAGATGCTAGAACGTTATTACCATCTATAAAATTTGATCCATTCAAAAATATTAATAAGCAAAATGTGATGAAGAAAAATTGAAAGTATGAATTTAATAAAAATTTGTTTATTAGTTCAAATCTCAAATCATAAATTTTTAATTCATAAAAATTTACAAAAATTAAGATACTTACAATTTGTAGTAAAAATCTTATCAAAGGTGATTTAATTGTATTTTGATCACCAATTAACCCAAGTAATAAGAAAAGAGACAGAAATGATACTAAACTTAAATTTTTATCGTACAAACTTAAACTAATAAAAAAAAATATAAAAATACCACCAGTTAACGGGACTCTTTCGAAGCCAACATGTTTTTGATGCTTTTGGCCATTGTAATTTAATAAAATTTTTTTTTTTTTAAAAAAGATATTTATAAGAAAAATTAGAATAATATCTATAAATAGGATAAATAAAAAATTCATTTTTTTAAAAAATTAAATGAGAGGATAAATAATTTATAAATTGAAACAAAAAAATTGTTTTTTTCATATTTATAATAAACTGTATAACCATCTTTTAATTTTTGGATTATAGATGAAGATAACGATGATTTTGTTCTTCTCCATTTAGTTAAATTTTTTTGTATTGGATAAAATATAATTCCTTTTTTTGCTAATTTTAACCATAAAACATAATCTTCTTTTGTTTTTAAATCTGGGAATAACAAATCCTTTTTTAAAATTTTTTTATTTAACATTACAGTAGACAATCCAATATCACATGATTTCAATAAGTCTTTGTAGGATAATTCTCTAGCTAGCCTGCTTGAGGTTTGCACACCTTTTTCGTTAATTATTTGATAAGAAGTATGAGTAACTAATAAGTTTTTTTTTTTCATAAAATTGTATTGGATTTTAAGTTTATTTTTGGCCCAAATATCATCTGCATCTATAAAAGCTATATATTTTGATTTAGATCTAAAAATACCAATATTTCTTGAAACTCCTGCTCCATGATTTTTTCTGTTAATAAAAATTTTAATTCGTTTATCTATTTTTGAAATTTTTTTTATAAATTCTAAATTATTAAGATTTTCCTCGTCAAATACAATTAATACTTCAAAGTTCTTAAATGTTTGATTTAAAATAGAATTTATTGTCTTCTTAAAATATTTTTCTTTTTTATAATATGGTATTATTATGCTAATTGATTTCATAAATTCATATTTAAACTATTTTGAAAAATAAAGCACAAAAAAAGATTATCATTTTTATGCCATCAATAGAAGGTGGGGGTGTAGAAAAAAATCTTTTTTTAATTTCAAATTATTTAGCAAGATATTTTGATAATATATCTTTAATAAGCCTATCCAAAAAATACCAAAAAAAATTTGATAAAAAGATAAAATTTATAACTTTGAAGTCAAATTTTTGGGATAATATTGGAAGAAGAAAAAAGTTTCTTATATCCATTATTTTACTTATCAAAGAGATTATTAAGAAAGATACAGTTGTTTTTAGTTTTCAAGGAAATATTTATTGTACATTGATTTGTAAAATTTTTTTCACAAAAATCATCGTAAGGTCGAACTCCTCGCCAGAGGGTTGGTCAGATAATATCTGTAAAAAATTGTTTTACAGATTTGTTTTAAATCTTGCAGACAAAACTATAGTCAATAGTAAAAATTTTAAAAAACAACTTAAAACAAAATATAACATAAAATCAATTTGTATTTACAATCCACTTAACTCTAAACAAATTCTTAAACTTTCAAAAAATAAAAATAAATATAATTTTTTTAAAAGGGGATTTTTGAATATTGTTAGCGTTGCAAGATTTTCGGATCAAAAAGATTATCCGACACTAATTAAATCCTTAAGCATAATTAAAAAGGAGATCAAATTTAAAGCAATATTTATTGGTTATGGCAATGAATTAAAAAAAATAAAAAATTTGATCAATAATTACGAATTAAATAAATCAATTAAAATAATTACTAATGAAATGAATCCCTTCCCTGTAATTAAAAGCTCAAATATATTTATTTTGTCGTCAAAATTCGAAGGTCTACCAAATGTAATTTTAGAAGCCCTGAGTATTAAAAAATTTGTAATATCAAGTAATTGTCCGACAGGACCATCAGAAATACTTGACAATGGTAAAGGTGGACTTTTATTTAAAGTTGGTGATTATAAGAAATTATCTAAACAAATTAAATACTACATAAAAAATCCAAACATTTGTAAATCAAAATTAAATTATGCACATAAAAGGCTTGTCAGATTTGATTATGAAAAAAATTTAAAAAGATATAAAAATGAAATAGAGAAAGCGCTTTTATGAAAGATACATTAAAATTTTATATATTTATGATGATTGAAACATTTAAAAAAGTTAGTTTATCAAGAATCCTCCAAAATTATCATCTTAAAAAATTAAGTATTCTAGAAAATGGAAATCTTATTGAATTTGGATCTACAAATAATTCATCAAAAAGTTTTTTTAATAATATCAACGGAACATTTAAAGTTGATTTTGCTGATAAATTAATAGGAGAAAATAGTATTAAATTCGATTTAGAAAAACAAAATGAAATCTCAAAGAAATATAACATTGTAATTATTTTCAATGTTTTGGAACACGTTTATGATATTGATAATGCAATTAAAGAAATTAAAAAAATTTTAGTATCAGGTGGAAAACTAATTGGGGCAACTCCATTTTTATACAGGGTGCATTATGCTCCAGAAGATTACAATAGATACACAAAACAATTTTTTGAAAAGTTATTTAAAAAAAATAATATGAAAAACGTCAACATACAGGAATTAGGCTTTGGTCCATTTTCGCTATGTTATTCAATAATTTTTGATTATGTAAAATATCTTCCAATAATATCAAACATCCTTTTAACTATTTGTATAATTCTTGATAGGTTCTTGAATATTTTTATAAAAACACGATTAAAAAAAATTTATCCAATTTCATATATCTTTTATTGTGAAAATTAATTAATTATACTCGCTATTCTTGTAAAATATTTATACATAGTAAAATTTTTAACTTTTTTTTTTGCCTGAACTAGCTTTTTTTCTATTATATTTTTTTCTTCATTAAAAAAACTCTTGAATTCTTTTAAAAGAGATTTCTTATCGTTCAATTTAAAAATATATCCGGCTTCACCCTCATTAATAAATTCTTTTCTGCCAGATGGACAATCACTACAAATAATAGGTATATTCAAATATGCTGCATCTAACATTGCTAGATCTGGTCCCTCCCACAGTGAAACAGATAAAAAACAACTGGCATTTTTTAAATAATGATAAATGTTTTTTTTATATCCATACAAATAAACCTTATCTTGAAAATTATATTTTTTTATTAAATTTTCTATGTTTTTTCTTTCCTCACCCTCACCTATTATTAATAATTTAATATTTGGTTTTATATTTATTACACTTTGAAATGAGTCTATCAAAAATAAAAAATTTTTCTGCTTTGTGAGTCTACCTATACAAATAATGTATTCGTCTTCTAGCAAATCTTTTGGAGCTAATTCTAATTTTTTTTTATTGAATAATCTAATGTTTATATGAGGATCTTCTATTTTGATTAATTTATTTTCTAAAAAAATTTTTTTTTTTTTAATTAATTCTTTAGTCTCATCTGAAGGACAAATTACTTTATAAATACTTTTACCAAATAATTTCCAAAAAGTTTTTCTTAAAATATTTAGTTTTGGATATCCTGCAATGTTCAAAATAATTTTTATTTTATTTTTGAAAAATATTGAAATAAATATTGGTAAAGAGGTAACTAAGTGACACAAAATAAACTCATAATCATTTTTTTTAATTAAATTTATTAGAGGAATAATCGATCTTAAAAAAATTAAAATTGTATAAAACCTGCTTCTTAAAAAACCGTTGTTATTACCATTAAGTATAAAATTACTTCGAAAAAGGTCTATTTTTGAAATATATTTGTTTTCATTAAGATAATTATCCCATTCACCGAAAACATTTATTAACTTTATTTCATATTTATTTTTTGAATATTTTCTAAAAGCCTCTAAACTATTTAATACATTTGTAGTTGTTCCAACTTTTTTTATAAAAGGAGCCCAGACTAAAACTTTTTTTTTCAATTTACCCCTATAATTTATTTTTTCTCAAGTAAATTTGAAGACTTACCAAAGACCATAACAGATGGTGATTAAAATACTTTTCTTTATGAGTCTTGATTAATTTTTGAATTTCATCAAAATTTAAATAATTTTTGCTACCACCATAATAATATGGACTTAAAATTTCTTTCAAATATGGTTGTAATTCTTTTTTCATCCATTTAGCTAACGGACTTTGAAGTCCCCACTTTCTCTTTGTTGTTTGATATATTTCTTTTTGAAATATTGAATGTAAAAAAAATTTACTTTTACCTCGAAAACCGAATTTCTTATGTATATTCAATTTCAGAAAATGATTAATCATTTCTTCGTCGTAAAAAGGAACTCTTAACTCTATACCATTATCCATAAAGATCGCGTCATTTCTTTTAAAATAATCATTTTGAACCTTTGTGTCTAAGTCAATTTCAACAACTTCATCTAAGCTAAATCCAAATTTTCGTTTTTTTGAATGATTAAGATTTAAATTATTCACATCGATTTCTTTAAAATTTTTAAAGTAAATATTTGGATCAATATATAAATTTCTCTCACTAAATGACAGATATAGATCTCTAGAGTCTTTTAAGAATAATCTATTAAGTTGTTTATTGGCAAATTTTAAATCTTTAAAAATTTTTTTCAAAAAATTAAATTTATTTATTAGCGATAGATAATACATGCTTCTATATTGATCATATCCTGTAAATATTTCATCTCCTCCATCGCCTGTTAAAAGAACTTTTTCTTTGACATTTTTAGCCATTACATAATTTAACACAGCTGCTTCACTTCTTAGTGGTTCTTCTAAAGCTAGTGTAGATTTTTCTGTAAAACTTATAAAGTCGTTATAAGATATCTCTATAGGAATAAGTTTTCCTCCGAAGTATTCTACGTTTTTTTTTGCTATATGAAAATCCTCATTAAATTTTTCATAATCTCTAAAATAAAATGAATAAATATTAATTCTCTCATTGTGGTATTTACGCAAACAATGATAAACAACATTTGAGTCTATCCCTCCAGACAAAGATAATGCTACGGGGACATCAGAAATAAATTGTTTTTTAATTATATTTTCAATTTTAATTTTAATATCGTTATTCGAAAGATTGTTTTTCTTAAAATTAAATTTTAAAATTTTTTTCTTTAAAATTATCTTTTTATTTTTAAAAACTATCAATTCTCCAGGAATTAATTTGAAAATACCTTTAATAAAACTCTCACAAGAATCATTTCTTCCAAGATTTTGATAAAAGTGAAATGCATCATCAGATAATTCATTTTTTTGATTTGAAATTTTGAGTGCATTAATCGATGACGAAAAAAAAATTTTTTCAGATTTATAATCCATTTTATAATAAAGAGGTTTAACACCAATAATATCTCTTAAAAGATATAATTTTTTTTTCTTTTTATCCCAGATTGATAATGCAAAAATCCCTGATAACATTTTAAAAGAATTAACACCATAAAGATCGAATAAAGCAACAATTACCTCAGTGTCAGAAAAAGTATTTAATTTTACATTTAAATTGATTAATTTTTTTCTTAAATTAAGGTAATTATATATCTCACCATTATAAACTATTATCAGATCTTTATATTTTAGTGGTTGGTTAGCTCTTGGGTCAGTATCTATTACTGAGAGTCTAGTGTGACCTAAACTAACATCATCGTCTAAATAATTTCCTGAAGAGTCTGGTCCTCTATTTTTAATATAATCATGCATTTTCCTAATAAGATTTTTATCTTTAAAACTGAAACCATTGATGCCACACATATTTATTATTTAATTTATATACACTTAGTTAATTATTTATTATATAGAACATGTTATGAAAATACCACTTTGCAGACCTTCTATATCTAAGAAAGACCTTCAAATTGTTAACAAATCACTTAAAAGTGGGTGGCTTACCCACGGTCCTGAGAATCTTAAATTTGAAAAAAATTTTAACAATTTTTTAAATTCGAATTACTCAATTTCAATGAATTCATGTACCAGCGCTCTAGAGTGTGCGATCAAATGTTTAAAAAAAAGGGGGGAAATAATTGTTCCCAGCTTTACCTGGGTATCTAGTGCTAATGCAATTATCAACACTGGCTGTAAACCGGTATTTGTAGATATAGATTTAAATTCAAGAAATATTGATCCAAGTAGATTGGAAAAAAATATTTCAAAGAGAACAATTGCTATTATGGTTGTACATTTCTCAGGCTTACCTTGTGATATGGATCCAATATTAAAAGTTTCAAAAAAATATAATTTAACAATAATTGAAGATAGTGCTGAAACACTTGGAGCAAAGTACAAAGGAAATTTTACTGGAACTTTTGGATTAGGATGTTTTTCATTTTTTCCTACGAAAAATATTACTACAACTGAGGGGGGTATGCTTACTTTAAAAAAAAAATCTATGTATGAGGAAGCAAAAAAACTTATTGCTCACGGTATTAAGAAAGAAAGAAAATATTTTTGGCAAAGAGAGTCTTCTTTAGCTGGTCATAACTATAGATTACCCAACCATTTAGCTGCTCTTGGA
>MDTG01229462.1_pt1 | contig 10438 bp, 8 predicted proteins | sample 811421 | NCBI WGS metagenome assembly MDTG01 (sample SAMN05326645, study PRJNA326480) | marine metagenome | isolation source: seawater | place: Pacific Ocean: South East | collected 2011
CTCCTCGACAACGTCCCATTTGTCGTTATCACACCGCAAAGGTTGATCGACACGCAAGACCTGTTGGTACGATGTACCTAGGCTGCCAGCGAGATAACGCGTTTTTGTCGCTGTTTGTAAGCCCCGAATAGGTGCATGACTCAGTTTGACGCCTTGTTCTAATAAAATACCGAGTAACTTCCGACCTTGTTCATCATCACCAACAAAGCCCGCGGCATGAATTTCCCCGCCTAAGCCCGCAGCGACAGCGGCTGCATTAGCTGCCCCTCCTGCCGCACTCCGGCTTTTGGATTTAACCATAATCGGAACCGGTGCTTCACGGGAGACACGTTCTGTTCTACCGTAAATATAATCATCAACAAGCAAGTCACCTATGACCAAAATAGATGTCTGGTCTAAACGCTTTAAGAGCTTGGACATTATCTGGACGTTACATTCAGTACTTGCCTGTAAAATTTGATGGTTCATAAAACTCTCCACCTGTTTTTTTTCATGAAAGACGGTATTTCGCAACGATTCAACCATCGACCGACAATACGATCTGGTCTAAAACATCACAAAAAGCCTTTCTTTCCTGACTGTTACGCCATTTAAGTGCCGTTTTTAGAAGATAGATGTTTTCTCGCTCTAAAACGCCTTTTTCCAGCCGGGCACCATCTTTTTCGGTCATCACCAACTGACAACCCGCTTGGCCTGCAACACTTAGGGCACCCTTGAGCAAGTTTTCGGTGATCGGTTCATGATCAGCAAGGGCTGTCATCTGAGAAACCTGCCAGCCGGCATCGAGCAAAGAATCCCTCACGTGTGATGGCCGCGCCACGCCGCAAAGCAGATGAAGCGGTTGGTCCTTTTCCAAGACCTGATCTTGTTTGTTTTGAATCTTCTGGAGCCCCATGATCAAAGCTGCATCGGCCCGCGACCAAATTTCATCACCATCCAAAACGTAATGCAACCAAGAACTGCGCGGAGGCTGATTTTCAGGAACTGGTTCACGTAACGGCCCTGCGGGCAAACAACGTCCATTCCCCAATGGGTTTCTACCTTTAAAACAAACAACATCCCAATCTCTATATAAAGCCGTATGCTGTAAACCATCATCTAGAATCAGGACGTCTGCTTTTACCTCTGCAAGTTTTGCGTGCGCTACACGGTCAGGGCCCACATATACGGGTACATCACCTAACGTTTCAGAAATCAATGTGGCCTCGTCCCCAACTGCTATTCGGTCCACCTCAGACAACGTTCCCTGAACACAACGTGGCGCACCAGATGACGCATATCCGCGAATCAAGACCGCGGGTTTCAGTTGTTTTTCTTTAAAATATTGGGCAAGCCAAATCACCATAGGTGTCTTCCCGCCACCTCCGGCAACGTAGTTTCCAACACTTAAAACAGGTACGTTAGAACGATACATCTCTTGAGACGTTCGTTGTGCAGACAAACGAGAGCGAACCACACCACCATAAAAATATCCCATAGGCGCTAAAGCATGAGAAAGGCCTTTAAGGAGAGGACCTGGATGTGGCGCGTAGAACATTCTTTCTAACCAACCGCTCACGATCTGGCCTCCAACATTTCCTCAACTACTTTAGAAACATGTTGTGGCATCAAAGTCTCCATGCATTCATGGTGTTTCAATGGACACACTGGGCCACCATGGTTACTGCAAGGCTGACAAGGCAGTTCCATACTCAAAGCACGATGATGTTGAGATGCAAACAACCCGGGACCCCAACGATTTACCGACGTGGGTCCAAACAAAACCAATGTATCCGTATAAACCATTCGAGCCAAATGTATAGGTCCTGTATCAATTCCAACCACCAAATCTAAATGAGACAAAACCCCAGTCAGCGTTTCCAGTGAAAGCTTGCACGTGTCTCTAATCGAATCTGGTAAGCCCGCAGCCTTAAGCGCTTGGAGTTGTTCCGTATCGGATGGCCCTCCTAGCATAACCCATTCAACTGAGTCCTGATGCATTAAAATGGTTTTTACAATATTATCCGTTGACCATCCTTTGGTGGCATGGGTGGCGGCAAAAGCAAAGCCAACCTTTTTTGGGGCGCCTCGTTCTGCATCCAAATTTAAGAACGCTGCTCCACGTGAAGTCCACGCTTCAGGTACCTTGGGGAAAAACACGGGTTGTAAAGGAAGCGGCTGTTCGGGTAACAATGTATGATACCGTTCAACTTGATGCTTTTCATTTAAAACAAAATCCGCTCCAACAAGCGCTTGGAGTGCCTGTTTAAAATTTCGTTTTGATAAAGACAAATGAGTTTTAGCCCGAATCATACGTGTTAAAAACATCGTCCGCAATTTATGCTGCAAATCTAAAACACAGTCGATATCGCGTTTATTCAAAAGAAGAGAAAGTTTTTTTTGCCCGCTGCGGCCTTGCTTCTTATCTAATACTTCCACCCGATTAACGCCGTCTAGGCACTCTACCAAATCCTTATAGAGGGGTGATGTAATAAATATAACATCGTGACTCTTAGATAATGCTTTTACCAAAGGCGCCGTTAGCAAAACATCGCCGAGGGCGCTCAAGCGTATTACGACAGCAATGGGCTTCGCCTCAATCATACAGGCCTCTGCAAAGTCTTTAATTGCGCGACAATATGTTGTGCATTTTTTAAAGACGCACCTCTGATCTGAGCCACTTGGCCAGCCGCCATTGCCCCTAAACGGAGGCGTTCAGCATCATCTTCTAACAAGCCACGCATGACTTTATAAAGATGCGCATCATCTTGAACCTGAATCCCTCCCCGGCCCACCAACGCATCAACCAAATCTTTCTGTGTTGCCATCATTGGTCCAAAAAGCACAGCCTTAGACTCGGCAGCCGGCTCTAAAATGTTTTGACCTCCACGAGGAACTAATGAGCCACCCACAAAGACAAGAGTCGATAACCCATAAACGGATTGCAGCTCTCCCATCGTATCCATGATATAAACATCAACGTGCTGGTTCGCTGAGACCTCTCCCTTTGACCGTTCCCAAGCATGAAAGCCCATTTCTGTCGTCAGCTCATATAAACGACCACCGCGTTCGGTATATCTGGGTGCCAAGATCAATCGCAACTCAGGGATAATTTTCCGCAGTTTTTTAAACACTGCCAACAGTTGCTGTTCCTCGCCTTCATGGGTGGAACCACAACTCCAAACCATAACGTCGGTCGGAATTTTCAATGCATCCCTTAAACGTTCAACCCGTTCTGCCTCCGCAGGTGACGATAATGCATCAAATTTCGTATTGCCCGTTACAAAAATCTTTTCTTTCGACACGCCGGCAGCCTGAGCGCTGCGCGCCTCGTCAGGGTTACGCATTAAATAGATATTTATTTTTTCTAATACGCGTCCACAGAACAAAGAGAGGTATCGGTATTTTACAATATTCTCTGGCGCGATACGACCGTTATTTAAAACGATTACGGCTCCTTGTTTATATGCTGCATGAATCAAACCAGGCCATATTTCTGCATATTCCAATATTAGGGCATCAGGTTTCAAACGGCGAACAGCTCTCGCGGGAGCCATTAAGCCATCTACCGGTTGACCGTAAACGTGGTCAAAAATATCTTTGTAGCGATGGCCCATTTCCTGACCACTGCGAGTCAAAGCCGTTGCAACAATTTCTATGTTCGGATGAAGTTTTCTTAACGCTTTGGCTAATGGCACCAGAGTTACCAGGTCACCGCCAGATGCACCATGTAACCAAACACGATAGTTCTCTTTGGGTTGAGGCAAAGCCGGCACAAAGCCAAGTCGCTCCCACAAACTACACTTTAAGCGCGGGTGGTACACCGCAATGGGCAAAAAGAACAAAGAAAGTATACTTAAGAAAAATCGCCAAACCATCGTTTACATGCCGCCTACCACTGTGCCTGCACCGTAAACAATGGCGCCCCTCGCGTCGGCTGCAAGCCCATTTTTACCTGAGACAGGTTTTGATTGAGGCTGCGACGCGTTAATCCAAAATAAAAGCCAGCGGCAATAACGCTCCCCAAGGCCGAACCAACTAAAACGTCGGTCAAATGGTGCCGATTGTCAGTTAGACGACTTCCCGCAACCATGCCAGCAATGCCTAATGTCACAGTGCTCGCTCCCCAGCTCATGAGCGCGTGGGACATTTGACCACCCCGATGCAGGTCAATGCCAAAGTCTAAAAAGTAAAGTGCTGTGAAGGTACCCAAAGCAAAACTACTAGAGGCGTGGCCGCTCGGGAAAGAACGGCGTCCGTAATCAAAATCTTTTTGAGAGATACTTTTAAGGGAAGGTTGGACTTCATCACAGGGTAAGGCTGAGACGTCTACTGAAAGAGCGCCGGGCTGACAACCTCTTGCTACGAATCGGTCCCTGAAGTCTGGCCTTAAGCGCCCAACACCTCGCTTGAGAACTTCTGTCACTGTGACAGTGGTAAACATAGACGCTGCTAAACCTAAAGTGAGATCATGAAAAGAACGCCAATCGCGACCTCCGCGCAACGCTTCTACCCCATTTAAGCCTGCCAATGAGCCTAAAGCACCATAGATAATCCACGAAGTCGGCACCGCTTCTTCTTTGTAATCCAAACCTATCGTGGAGGTAGTCTCATCAGAAAGAAGATAAGCCACGTCTGGATTCTCTGAATCATAACCGGGACCTATTAAAGGCGGTCCGATGGGCATCACATGCTCAAACAAGTCCAATCCGTACGCTAAGGCCTCCAGGCCGACTAAGCCCCACAAAAGACCATCCCCTGCCGTAAAACTGTTATGGGATGCAGAACTATCCTCGGCTTGCTCGTCAGCCCATAATGGACTCGCGAAAAATAAAACAGCCCCCAACACCAAAGGCACCAAGCGGCCATGCAACCACCTGTTTTTAATGTTTATTTCTAAAAGCATGGGCACAGTCTACACCTTCTAGCGTTTTCATGGAATACATTTTTCTTCTTAAACATTAACACCTTGCACATTGTGCAGAAGGTTTGTAGACAAAAAGAAACAGATTTCTACGCAGCAACAGGGGTTCAACTTTGTTTTCAAACCAAAAGATTCGCACTTTTCTCACACTCTCTATGCTCGCCTTTAGCGTTGGTATCAGCGCTTGCAAGCCGACTTTACTGCCCAGCACCAACCTCGCAGACAACAAAGAAAACCGCGCATTGGTTGATTTTATGCTGCAATATAAGGGTGCTGTTGAAAAAAGAAACAGTGAAGCGGTCATGGCTTTGGTATCAAAAGACTACTTTGAGGATAATGGTAACCTAGAACAAGAAGACGATTATGGATTTGAAGGTTTAAATGAAAGACTCAATACACGTTTCGAACATTTAAAAGCCATTAAACTGGACCTCTTCATTCAAAATGTTTCAGAACAAGACGATAAAGTGTTCGTTGTTTACCGATATCAACAACGGACCTTAGTGACCTTACCGGCGGGAGAAAGCTGGGTCTCACATAACGACGTTGCTCGCTTAACCCTCCTTAAAAAAGGTGACGATTTTGAAGACGGGTTTGAAGTGCTGAGTGGTCTTTAATGACGCCCCCTTTGGCTTCTCCCACCACGATTGAAAAGCTCAGCGAGCACCATGCTCATCAAGGAGACGATGCATTTTTACAACAAGTTGGACGCGGTGGTTTGCTAATTCGTTTAGACGAACGAGGAGAAAGTGACGACCCCGCGCCCTGGGCTTTTCGAGAAGGTGCCGCTCCAGCCGGCCTCAAGCATACCCCTAAACAAAAGAACCCTTGGAAAGAACTTCATCAAGAAGATGAAGACAATCCCGAAGATTTAGACAAAACGGAAGAAATCACTGACGAAATGGGATTGGGTTTCCCTATCCCTCCATCGAAAGGTGCGGCTACCGTCTATGTCTTACCGAACGTCACTCAAGAGATAACGCTTTCTTTAGGGAGAAGCATTGATAATGAACTTCAAATAAATGAACGTAGTGTAAGCCGTCACCACAGCACTATTACACTCTCCCCTAACATCGATGGGCTTCATATCACCGACATCCAATCTCGTAATGGCGTTAAAGTACGTGGTCGTTTAATCGATACAGCTAAACCCTTTAAAGCCCATCATGGAGATACGATTGGGCTCGGGGACATCCTTTTTTTGTATTTGTCAGCAGAGCAATTTATCAAAAACATCAAATACTTTACGGATTAGCAAGGTGAAGGCTTTGACTGGGATCTTGCGAAAAGTCCAACGATAACAGATGCAACGGGTCGATATAAGTATGCCTCAGCTTGGCAGCAAAGTGCAGATGAGGTCCAGTCACTTGCCCTGTGGCACCAACTTTTCCAATATTTTGTTTTTGATAAACGATGTCACCCGCCTTAACTGTGATTTCAGACAAATGAAAATAAAGCGTAAACAGCCCTCTTCCGTGATCAATGACCACGGTATTTCCAGAGTAATAAAGTTCATCAGCCAGCATGACACGGCCATGGTGAGAAGCTGAGACTAAATCACCAACACGACCATCCCAGTCCACGCCAAGATGCCTGCTTTTGCGTTTTTTATTATAAATCCGGTGAAGACCAAATTCGCCAGTTCTTTTGTCGTTTACAGAAGGCCGATAAAAATTGCCCTGCCAATAGCGGCGCGTCGTATCTATCGTCCATAAGTTTTTCAGCAACGCACGCTCTCTTTTGACTCTCTTCTTTGTTTTTCGCTTTAATGAGATATATTTTTTTGAAACCTTCAAATCCTCTTCTTCGTACACAATGTTATCGATTAAGAAGTTTTTCACAAAACGTACCTTCGTGCCATTCTCTAAGACGCCATCTAGAATCATTTCTCTTTGTTGCGCTTTTTCGCCTACGGGAGTGGCGAATAAAATTTGCCATATTCGTTTTGATTTATCCCAGGGCATTGCTGAAACATCGTCGGCGCCCCAAGTACCTTTTATTTGTAACAAAGGCGCATGTTCCGGCGCCACCTCGATTCGTAAAACGGCCAAACGCCCTCGAGCTGGTGATGAAATCATCTGAGGCAGCTTAAAAAAAGCGCCCTTTACATCCGGCACGCCACTATCTGAGACCTGGTTCCGTTCGCCTTGGGGCTGCCTTATTTCAATAACTTGCTCAGATTTTTTCTCCTGTTCCCACGTATTTGTTGTACGTTGAGAGCATCCCGTAGACAGTCCAATCAAAACCAAAAAGCCACATGTGAAAGCACGAACACGAAAATATTTTTTACGACCTAAGCCCAAAAGACAAAAACATAACGCCAAGCCATACCCTGGATAAGACATTTTCACTTGCTGACAGCCCTGGACTTCGCTCACCTTAATATTGGGCAATGGGTCCCTCTCATGGGGCGTACAGTTGCCAGGCGTTTCCTGGCCTTTAGGGTAAATTGCACATAAACCTTCTATGTCGTCATCCGCCAAGTCGCGTTTCTTAATGTCTTCACGAGGTGCAGCACCGTACATCGTCGCATCGCGCACATCATTAGATGTTAATAAGGGGTGGTCAAGTCCTAGGACATGACCAAGCTCGTGCGTTAGGGTATTTTTCAAGTCATAAACGACATCACATGTGGCATCCGTATCTGGTTCGCAATCCGTAAATAAAAAGTCTTGATCATTAAGTTCAATATCTGCATCCAGAATTTCTCCCGTGCTTCTCACAAAGGTGACCGTCGTCATTGCAATCGCGCTCCGAGCGAAAAACCACGTATCACTATCTAAATGAGTGGCGCCCCTGCGAAATACGACCAAGTTGCGATTTTTTTCAGGATGATGCCAATCGTAACCAGCCCTTAGATCTGTTGCTTCCGACTCGCCAACCTTCATTTCGAAATCGGAGCATTGCTCATCACTTGAAGACAAAATATCGTTAGAGGTCCATTGCGCAACGCCCCACATCAGCGCTTCTTTCAGTTGCGTCGCCGTCACATCCTGCCCAGGGATAGCAGAAGGAACCATTTCGACCTGCCTATTTTGCCAATAAAGTGAGGGTCCTTCTTCAAAAGCCGTGGTGCACTTATAAGCTAAAGCAGTCAGCGGGTGCACCAACCACAGGAGCAAAACGAAGCTGAAAAGAACTCGAATAAAGGCCAAGGGGAGAATCCCATTTCTGTTGCTGAGCGTTACTAGTCCTCTGCAGGTTTTGGACTTAGGGACTCAATGCGCTCGGTTTTTGGTTTTGAGGACTCTTGCATTATTTCCTGTAAACTCTTCACTTTTGGTGGTGAGGCGGGCGGCGCTGGAGCTGGTAAGCCCTTCATGAGCTCCTGCAATGATTTTACCTTTGGTGGCTTGCTTTCGGCTCCCTGAGCCCCCTTCATGAGTTCCTGAAGGGATTTCACACCCGTCGGAGCCGGAGCCTGATCTGCGGGAGCATTGGGCGTCACAGCGGGAGCTACGACCGCTGGGGCATGAATCATATCCACAAGCGCAGTTGAAAAACTTGGAATCCAGGTGATGGCAACCAAGCCAACAAAAAGCAGGAGCAAAGTCGGCACTACAGAGCGAATGATCTCGCCCAAGCCTTTTCCAAACAACGTTGAGGAAACAAAAAGATTGAGTCCTACTGGCGGCGTAAGGTATCCAATTTCCAGGTTAACGATGAAGATAATACCCATGTGTAACGGATGAATGCCCATCGCCGCAGACATGGGTGCGAGCATCGGTGCCAAAATCAAAATGGCACTCATGATATCCATCACCGTGCCCACTAAGAGCAACAATATATTAACAGTAACCAGAAACTCTACTTTCGAAAATTGCTTTTCTCTGATCCACTCCACCATGGCGTCAGGTATTTGCTCGAGCACCAAATAGTGATTCAGACTGATAGCTAAGGCCATAATGAGTAAAAGTGCCCCCATCATGGTCATGGATTTCTCACCTACGGCCCACAGTTGCTTGGGTTTTAAATCTCCGTGAATAAAGAGTTCGACAACCAAAGCATAAACAACACTCACGGCTGCGGCTTCAGTTGGGGTAAAAATCCCCGAATAAATACCGCCTAAAATGATAACCGGAAGTAAAAGCGACCAAAAACCGCGTTTAAACTCTTTCCAAATCCGCGAGAGGGAAAAATCATCGGTCGGTATGTTTAAACGATATCCCGTGTAGATGGAATATGCCGCCAGCATACCGCCAATAAACAAACCAGGACCGACACCGGCTAAAAACAAGTCCGTAGGATCCACTGGTGTGGAGGCACTCACCATGATGGCATAAACGATCATGGGTATGGATGGTGGGATTAATATCCCCAAAGAGCCTGCTGACGTTAGCAATCCAATACTGAACTTCTCGGGATACCCCGCTTTGATCAAAGCCGGCACCATAATGGAACCAATCGCAATCACGGTAACGGGTGAGCTTCCGGAGATAGCCGCAAAAAAGACACAACCAAAAACTGCCGCCACCGCAAGGCCACCGGGAACCCAACCGAACATCGCTTTAGCAACATCAATAAGACGTTGAGCTAAAGACCCTTGCGTCATCAGTTCGCCAGATACGATAAAAAACGGAATCGCTAACAGAACTTCTTTGCTCGCAAGCTCCGAGATTTTACGAATGATAAGCGTTAACTCTTGATGCCCTACTGTGCCATCGCTCAAGAACACAAAACAAACGAGAACCACAGCACCAATAAGGATAAATAAGGGCAGCCCTAAAAGGACGGCGCCCATTAACGTAGCAACTAAAATAAAACCGGGTGTTGGCGCATCTTGAAAAACCCAAGTCGCAATACCAATCCACACTAAGACCTTACCCCAAGTTCCCATCATATTTTGGAACTTGGTCAGCAGCATTTTCGTTTGGTCACGAAACGCAATCAATGCCAAAAAGACTATCACGGCATAAAGCAGCCAGGCTAATCCAGTCATGACTCTGGCTCCTGCGCAGCTGCATCAGGCAAATCATAATCGTCCATACCGAGTAAGTCACTGGTGCTTTGTTCCGGTGCGCCGTACCACATGTCAGACAGACCCATCACAAAAAATCGAATGGCAATGATGCCGAAAGTGACCGGTAGCGCTAAAGTGACAATCCATATGGGGATGGGTAAGGCCTCAAAAACGCCAACGCCCTCTTCGGTTGCCCAATCGAGATATTCTTCGTGCAGTTGTAAATAACCTAAGAACGCAAAATAACCAGCCAAAGCCGCCGTAACAACACCCCCGAGCCCTGAGAAGATACAGGACATCAAAGGGTCTAGCTTCTTTTTAACAGCATCAACGACAATGTGTCGCCGCGTGTGGGTCGCCATTGTCGCGCCAAGAAAACCTGCCCACATCATGAAACCCAGAGCAAACTTTTGGGCCCCGGGCACACCTGAAGGAAAGAGCCACAACAGCCCCTTTAAAAAGCCGAAAAAACTCGCCCAAAAGACGGTACCCCACAATACACTCGGTCCGATCCCGACACTTTGTTCTGTCTCTTGACCTTTTTGTGCGCGCATATGGCGCGCTGATTGAACCGC
>MDTG01000935.1_pt1 | contig 10437 bp, 9 predicted proteins | sample 811421 | NCBI WGS metagenome assembly MDTG01 (sample SAMN05326645, study PRJNA326480) | marine metagenome | isolation source: seawater | place: Pacific Ocean: South East | collected 2011
AACTGACTTATACGGAGGTACAGTAAACTTATTCAAAAATACCTTAAGACAACAAGGTATTGAAGTTAGATTTGCAGATCCAGCAGATCCAAAAAATTTTGAAAAAGTGACTGACGAAAAAACTAGAGCTTACTACGGTGAAACTCTTCCAAATCCGTATCTTCGTGTTTTTCCAATAAAAGAGGTTTCTGATATCGGTAGAAAAAAGGGTATTCCTTTAATCATCGATAACACAGCCTCGCCAGTAATATGCAAACCGTTGGCTCATGGAGCTGCAATTGTAATGCATTCTTTGACAAAATACATTGGTGGTCATGGTACTTCAATTGGAGGAATAATTATTGACGGTGGAAATTTTGATTGGATTAAGGATAGAAAAAGACAACCTCTATTGAACGAGCCAGATCAAAGTTATCATGGAGCAGTTTGGGCTGATGCAGTTCCACAATTAACGGGAGCTAACATTCCTTTTGTGATTAGAGCTAGAGTGGTTCTATTAAGAGACTTGGGTGCGCCTTTAAGTCCATTCAATGCTTTCCAAATTATTCAAGGTTTAGAAACTGTTGCTTTAAGAATGAAACAGCACTGCAGCAATGCGGAAAAAGTTGTTAATTTTTTAGACAGCCATAAAAAAGTTAAAAAAGTAATCTATCCAACTAATTATCAAGGTGAGATAAGAGATAGAGCAAAAAAATATATGCAAGGTGGTTATGGTTCTTTAATTGGCATGGACCTTGGAACTAAAGAGGCGGGAGCTAAATTTATTGATAACTTAAAAATGCTTTATCACGTAGCAAATATTGGTGATGCTAGAAGCTTGGCTATTCACCCAGCAACAACAACTCATAGTCAACTTACTGAAAAAGAGATGTTAGCAGCGGGGGTAACACCAGGTTACGTGAGACTGTCGATTGGTATAGAACATCCAGATGACATTGTTGAGGATATTAAACAAGCATTAGCAGCGTAATTTATGAAATTTAAGCCTCGTAATCAGCGAGGCTTATCTAACTAATCTGAATTTAAATTCTGTATATGAGATCTTTTATCAACTGAGCTTTTAATATCAGCAATTCTTTTTTTTATCACAGAACAAAATTCTGAAGAAGTAGACTCTAAAAATGAAACACAAACCTCTTTTTTATTTTCAGGATTATGTTTGTCTAAATACTTTACAACATGTTCTACTGGGCTTTTTCCTGTGCTTTTTTTAACACCATAGCTCGCAGCAGATGTAAGTGTAGATTGAACAATATTTCCACTTCCAATAGCTGTTGACGCAGGAGCGAGAAGTGCCATAGACTCCGCGCAACCACTTAGTAAAACAATTAAACTTATTCCAGTTAAAAATTTTCTCATACTTTATCCCAAAAGTTTTATACACTTTATCTAAAGTAATAAAACAAATCAGTTACTCACATTGAGCTTATCAAATCAACTCTAAATTGTAATTATTTTTTTACGATATTTCTCTAATTGGCTTATTATTCAAGCATGCCAACAAATTTTCTACCATTTGATTATAAAACTTAGAGTAGTTTTCAATAGTAACATATCCAATATGCGGCATTAACAATACATTTGGTAAAAAACGTAATTTGTGGTCTTGAGGGAGTGGCTCCTTATCATAAACGTCCATACCAGCGCCAGCTATTTCCTCTTTCTCCAAAACTGAAATTAAATCTTCTTCATTTATAATTGGTCCTCTTGAGGTGTTAATTAAAAATGAAGTTTTTTTCATAAGTTTAAATTCTTTTTTTGTAATAAGATTTTTATATTTATCTCCAAGAACAACATGAATAGATATAATATCAGATGTTGATAACAAATCTTCCTTTGTCATTGGAAGAACGCTAAGTTCATTTGCTCTTGTTAAATTCAAATTTTCACTCCAAGCTGAAACTTCCATACCAAAAGCCTTACCTATTTTTGCAACTTGACTCCCAATTTTCCCTAAACCAATTAACCCTAATCTTTTTCCTTTTAGTTCCATACCTATGGATGTTTGCCAGTAACCTTGGAACATGTTATCAATTTCATTCTTGAAATTTCTTGTTAAACCAATTATTAGACCCCAAGTTAACTCAGCAGTCGGATTTGAATTAATTTCAGTTCCACAAACTTTGATCTTTTTTTCTTTAGCAGTTTTTATATCTATTGCATTATTCCTCATTCCAGACGTCAAAATAAATCTCAGCTTTGGTAAATTTAATATTAAGTTTTTCGTAAAAGGTGTTCTTTCTCTCATTACAAAAATTGCTTCAAAACTTTTCAAAGAGTCAATTGCTTGAATTTCATTATCAAATGGTTGATTAAATATTTTAAATTCAATTTTAGATCTTAAATCTTTTATATTTATAATCTTTTCAAAGATGTTTTGGTAATCGTCAATTACAGCTGCCTTAATCATTATTTACTGAACCTAGTAGAACTATATGGAGCTAAATCAAGATTTGTTTTATCTTCTGAAATTATCCCAGATACTATTTTTCCAGTGATCGCTCCTAAAGTCCAACCCAAATGGTGATGACCAAAAGCATAAATAATATTTTTATTTCTTTTTGAGGGACCAAGCACTGGCAGGAAATCTGGTAAAGTTGGTCTAAAACCCAGCCACTCATCGTTATAATTTCCAAGTTGAGGAAGAAGTTCCTTAGCACATTTGTCAATGTAATTAATTCTTTTTTTAGAAAGGGGGTTTTTTAATCCACCAAGTTCAACAGTACCAACTGCTCTTAAACCTTGGTTCATAGGGGTCATCCCGAAACCTCTATCTAAAAAAATTACAGGTCTCTTTATTAAGTGATCCATATCCTTATAATGCACATGGTAACCTCTCTCGGTATCTAATGGGATTTTTTCTCCTAATTGGTCTGTAAATTTTTTTGAAAATGCGCCGCATGCTACAACTAATTTTTCAAATATATAGTCTTTTGAGTTTGTTTTAATCATTGTTTTACTGTTATTTGTTTCATTAATTTCGTTTACTTCTGACTTTACAAATTTTCCTCCATTTGAAATATATAATTCGAATATTTTTTTTAAAATACCTAAAGGGTCTCTAGCGTGATAAGCGTAATCGAATATAACACCAGCATCAAAAACTGGATTTAAGTTAGGTTCCAAATCTAAAATCTCTTCCTTTGTAAGTAAACGTTGCTTTATTCCAAAATCATTTCTGATTTTTATTTCCAATTTTCGACTTTTTAAATTTTTATTTGTCCAGATATATATAATTCCCTTTTTTTCCACTAAATTATTGATATCAATCTCATTAAATACTTCATCATAAGCCTCTAATGATAAATTTAATATCTGATGCATATTCTTGGCAGTGTGCATCATAGATTTTTTTGTTGATGACTTTAAATATCTAAAAATCCATGGAAGCATTTTAGGAATATAATTCCATTTAAGTGCTAGAGGTCCGTAGGAGCTAAAAAGCATTTTAGGTACGTCATAAATTACATCAGGTCTATTAAGCTGTAAAATAGCATAGGGAGAAAAGTGTCCCGCATTTCCATAAGAAGCCATTCTACCCGGATCATTTTTGTCAAAGATAGTAACTGGTATCCCTTTTTTAACAAGTTGTAGTCCTGTGCAAACACCTTGTATTCCTGCACCTATAATTCCAACAGAATTACAATTATGATTACTCATAAATTTACTATAATTAAAAATTTATCGAATTTATAGTGTGGTAGATTATACTGTTGCTTTCGACTCTTTGCTTAAAATAGCTTCTGGTTTACCGTTTTTCTTAGGTTTTTTATCCTCTTTGTTTTTTGAAAATAAGAAATCACCAGTAATTTTAGCTTTAGTCTCTGTTTTCTTTATGTATCCCTCAATATCTGCTCCGTCTTCAGTTCTAAGGTTAGCAGAAAATTCTATATCACCTTTGACTACTCCTGTGCTTCCAATAATAACGTTATCAGCAGAAATTTTTCCATCGAGGTGACCATGAATTTCAATCTTGTCTGCTTCAACAGCTCCAGATATTGAACCTGTTTCTTTTATCACAATTTCTTTTGAAAAAACTGGACCCTTTACAAGACCAGCTATATCAATTGCCCCAGAACTATTCACAGTTCCGTCAATACTTACTGTTTCACTTATTAATGAACGCTCGGTATCTATTAAGCTATTTTTTTTATCACCAAACATAATTTTATATTTTTAATTAAACCATTGTTGAGATATTGGATCAAGTATTAATTTTAAGTAATTTTGTTCATTTTGGTCTTAAAATTTTGTTAATTGACAGGTGTGTCTTTATATATTCTACAAGACATTGCAATACCAAGCCCAAGCATAATTGCCATCATAGATGAACCCCCATATGACATTATTGGAAGAGGGGCACCAACTATAGGTAGTAAACCTAAAACCATTCCCATGTTTACTGCTACATAAATAAAGAAGGCTGTTGCAAAACTGTAACAATATAATTTTCCAAAGGAGCTTCTAGTTAAATGACCTATCTTAATAAGCCTGCTAATAATTAAACTATAAAGTAAAAGAATTGTTACAGAGCCAAAAAAACCAAATTCTTCAGAGAATAAGGTAAATATAAAATCAGTATGTTTCTCTGGTAAATAATCTAAATAACTCTGAGAGCCATTTAAGAAGCCTTTTCCGAAAATTCCTCCTGAGCCAATAGCTATTTTAGACTGAATGATTTGATAACCGGCACCTAAGGGGTCTCTGTCAGGATTAAAAAAAGTAAGTATTCTAGATTTTTGATAGGGTTTTAAAAAAGAAATAGCTATGGGAATAAGTGATATCATTATAATTCCTGCATAAGTAAAAAATTTTACTCTTACTCCTGCTAACCAGCCAACTACTACTCCACCAAATACTATCAGTATTGAGGTGCCTAAATCAGGCTGAGCAACGACTAATAAAAATGGTAATACTAATGTAACTATTGGTAAAAAAAGATATTTTAATTTGTTTACATCTTGAGTAGAGATTCGGTGATAATAGCTTGCTAGAAATAAAATTAAACTTATTTTCATTAGCTCTGAGGGTTGTAAATTCATAAAATATAAATTTAACCACCTTTGAGAGCCGGATGATGTTAATCCAAAGTATTTTACACCGATCAATAAAGCAAAAACTGCTAAGTAAATTAAAGTGCTTGATCTATACCAAAAACTTATTTTAAAAAAAGAAATCGTTAAAAACATTACAAAGAAAACTGAAAATCTTAGAATATGACTTTTGGTATGATATTTAAATTCACCTCCATCGGTAGAAAACATTGCAAACATACTGACAACACCAAGTGCTAAGATAGCGCCTACTAAAATAAAATCTATTGAGGCAATTTTTTCAGGAAGTGTTGTACTAGATTGTAAAGATTTTGATTTAAACATTAAACTTGTTCTCCAATAGTTTTATTTAAGGTCTCTCTAAGTTGATCTCTTTCAAGTACTTTTTTTATTACTTTTTTAGCAATTGGAGCCGCGGCGCCACTACCTGTGCCGCCGTGTTCAACCACCACACTAATCGCATATTTTGGTTTTTTAACTGGAGCATAAGCAACAAATAAAGCGTGGTCTCTATCCTTGTATTCAAGTTCTTTTTGTTTTACTTCTAACTCTCTTTGTAAAGCAGTAAATCTTTTCACCTGTGAAGAACCTGTTTTACCAGCAAACATAAATTTATTATCACTTAATCTAGATCTATAAGAAGTTCCTCCAGGCTCATTAGTGGCAGCGTACATCGCATCTTTTACAAAGTTAATATTTTCTTGGTTTCTAAAGAGAGGCTTTAAACCGAAATTAGCAACTAAAAGGTCAGTTGGTAAAGTGTCATCTGGGTTTTCATTTTTGTAATCTAAGTATTGTTTGAGTTTATTTTCTGATCCGTCATAAATTACTCTAGGCTTAATTTCAAATCCACCATTAGCTAATTGAGCTGTCATTAAACAAAGTTGTATTGGCGTAGATTGAAAGTAACCCTGACCAATTCCTGAGTGAAGAGTTTCACCTAAATACCAGTTTTTTCCAATAAATTTTTTTTTCCAATCTGTATTAGGAACAACACCGCTTCTCTCCTCAACAAAACCCTCTAACACTGTTTTTCCTAAACCGAATTTTTTTGCTGTTACAGAAAGTCTATCTACTCCTAAAATTCTAGCAACTTCATAAAAATAAACGTCACAAGATCTTTTGATTGCTGTTCGCATGTCTACTGGGCCATGTCCTTTTTTCTTCCAACAGTGAAATTTTTCTCCATATAGCTCCGTCACACCAGAGCAACTGATAAATTTTCTAGGATTCCAAACATCATTTTCTAAAGCACTTAAAGCTACAATCGTTTTTATAGTTGATCCTGGTGGATACAATCCAGATATTGCTTTATTATTTAAAGGTTTTTTATCGTTGTTAATAAGCTCGCTCCAATAGGTTTTATCTATACCGTGAACAAAGGAATTAGGATCAAAAGTTGGTGATGAAACCATTGAAATAATATCACCATTGTAAATGTTCATTACACAAACTGATGCCGCAAGGTTATCTAAAATTTTTGATGTAAATTTTTGAACCTCTGTATCTATTGTTGTTCTGTAATTTTTTCCAGCTTTACCAGTGTCAACTTTTATTTGTTTAATTCTTTTGCCATATGCGTTTACTTCGTATCTGTGGAATCCAACTTTCCCAATAATATCTTCGTCTAATTTATTTTCTAAACCTGTCTTACCAACAGCAATTCCTGCTACTGCCATATCTCTTAAATACTGTTTTTTTTTCAAATCTTTTACACTTGCCTGAGAAACATATCCGACTAAATGTGCTGAAGAAATGTCGTTATATACTCTTGCAACAGAGACTATCGGCTCAACACCTTGTAATTCATGTAAAAATAGATTTATTCTTGAAAACTCTGACCAGGTTAGATTGTCTGAAACTATAATTGGTTCCCAAGGTTTTTGCTTAGAAACTTTTTGTTTTATGTAAAATATTCTATTACTACTTAAATTAAGAATTGTTTTTAATCTAAATAGCAGTTTATCAAGATCAGGTGAATTTTCGGGTGTGATGTGTAATTGATAAACTTTCTCATTAGATGCAATTTCTTTATTAAAATAATCTTTTATGATCCCTCTCTTTGGAGCTAATTTCCATTCCCTAAATCTATTTTTATCTGATAAGGTTTTATATTTAGTAGCCTCATTTATTTGAAGAGAAACTAACCTTCCAAATATTCCAAGGAAGACCACTGCTTTCGCAGCAGTCAATACAAACATCCGTCTACTAACGAGTTTAGACTTTATAATTGTATTTCCAGAGTCAAAATTAATCATCTTTTCTCACAACCATTATTTTTCTAAAAATATTAAAAAAAAGCCAAAAAGCTGGGTAAAACAAAAATGTAAAAAAAGAATTATAAAACAGTTCTGTATAAATCAATTCAAGATCTGTAAAATTTGTCACTAAAATAAAAAAAGTTAAATTTGAAAAGAAAATTGCTAAAATAAAGGTAAACCAATCAGTAAATAATGAGAAGTTGACTGTTACATTTCTTATATACGAAGCAACAAAGGCAACGGCTAGATAGGAAATAGCGCTTATACCCATGGGTAAGCCCATTACCACATCATTTATTATACCAGCAATAAAAATGTGGCCGTTTCCAATAATCGTCTCATCTTTTAAGACCCAATAATAAATAATTATAATCTGTAAATTAAAAGATAATATTGAGAACATATTACTGAACTGTGTATCTATTTCACTTAATGATAAATAATAGAGTAAAAACAAAGGGATAAAGTTAATGAATGATGATTTAAAATTTTTATAAATGACAGCCATTAAAAGTTCTCCTCTTTTATTTGAATTAATTGCACGTTTACAAAAGATAATTGATTTGCATCAGAAAAAAGTCTTACTTTTGGTTCTTTATCGACTAAAATTGTCTCACCAACTGGAATTCCTCCACTAAAAATTCCGTCTTTACCAGATGTGAAAACAGTAATTCCTTCGTTGATTAAATATTTTTCTGGTAGATATTCAAGTTTTGGATTTGCTTGCCCTTTACCAGTCAAAATTGCTTGTACTGCATCTTCGCCTAAAGTAACTGGTATTCTACTATTTAAGTCATTTAAAAGTAAAATTCGAGAAGATAGATAATTTACCTCTACTACTCTCCCCACCAAATAATTTCCATCTACAACCGGCATGCCTCTTGTTATATTTGATTTTGATCCTCTGTTAATGACTATCGATTTTAAGTAAGGACTTTTTTTATCTAATAAAACTTTTGCTATAACACTTTCAAATTCAGTTAGTTTATCTTTTTCCAAAGTCCTTTTAAGAAATTCATTCTGTGATTTCAAATACTCTACTTGAAAATCTTTATTTCTTAGTTGCTCTAATTCATTTTTTAAAATTTTATTTTCTTTGAAAGTAAAAATTACGTTTCTTGAAGTTTCGCCAATAATTCCAAATGCTTTGATTGGTGAAGTTGCTACATTTGATAATCTATAAATACCGTCGTTAATTATATTTCTAGCTATGGAAATTACGTTAAATTTATTAATGTCTAAAAAAAAAATTATAATAGAAAAACAAAATAAAAAAAAAAGGGAGAATTTTGCTCTAGCTCCTCTTTGCAGAAGAGCAGATCTTATTGCTATTCCAAAATCTTCCCTGCTCGAAGCCATGTAAATAATTAGTATTCAGACAACATGGTAGAAAACAATTCCTCGTTCTCTAGTGCTTTTCCTGTTCCAACTGCAACACATGAAAGCGGATCATCTGCAATTGTAACAGGCAGTCCAGTATCTTTTGTAATAAGTTTATCTATATTTCTTAATAAAGCTCCACCTCCAGTCAACACTAACCCCATATCAACTAAATCTGCTGATAATTCTGGTGGAGTATTTTCTAGAGCTTCTTTTATTCCCGCTAACATTTGATTTAAAATCGGCATTAAAGCCTCACACGCATCTTCTTCTGTAAGAGAAATTTCTTTGGGAGTACCAGATCTAATATCTCTTCCTTTCATTAAAAAAGTATTAGGACCTGTCGGAACCGCTGTTCCAATTTCTTTTTTTATTTTTTCTGATGTAGAGTCTCCGATAAGTAAATTAAATTTTTTTCTCATGTAATTGATTATTGAAGTATCCATAGCATCGCCAGCGACCCTTAAAGATTTAGAGTAAACTACTCCTCCCAATGACATAACTGCAATTTCAGTTGTTCCACCTCCAATATCAACAACCATTGAGCCAGTTGCCTCTGAAATAGGAAGTCCTGCACCAATTGCTGCTGCAATTGGCTCTTCTATAAGTTGAACTTTCCTTGCTCCAGCTGCAAGAGCAGAGTCTTGAATGGCTTTTCTCTCAACTGGAGTTGAGCCAGTAGGAACACAAATCAAAATTCTAGGGTTAGCAAAAGCCGTTTTCTTATGTACTTTTTTAATGAAGTGTTTTATCATTTCTTCAGTAACTACAAAATCTGCGATTACTCCGTCTTTTAAAGGCCTAATTGCAGCGATGTTACCTGGGGTTCTCCCTAGCATAGTTTTTGCCTCATCTCCGACTGCTAAAACTGATTTTTTTGCCCCATCGCTTATTACTGCTACAACTGATGGTTCATTCAATACTACACCTTGTCCTTTTAAAACAACTAGAGTATTTGCTGTCCCTAAATCTATTGCCATATCTTGTGACCACAAAGATGATATTCCTGAAAATGATTTAAATAGTGCCATCTTTCTCCCTTCTATAATTTGATACTCCAATTTCGGCAGGTTCTGGAGCGGTTTTTTTTCTTTTGATAATTAATTTATTAAGTGCATTTAAATATGCATCAGCTGATGCTACTAGAGTATCTGTGTTAGCTGCTTGACCAACTGTTGTTTTGCCAGATTCTTCAATCCTTACACTAACAGTTGCTTGTGCATCAGTTCCTTCTGTAACAGCGTGAACATTGTATAATTGTAGATTTACCTCGTGAGGATAAATTTTCTTAATACATTTAAAAATTGCATCAACCGGTCCATCTCCGGTCTCTTTTGCTTCTCGAAGATCACCCATGACTTCTAATTTCATTTCAGCTTTTTGAGGTTCTCCTGTCCCTGCAAATACTTTAAGGGATTTTAACTTTATTACATTATCCTCTTTAATTAAACTATCATCTACTAATGCCGCAATATCTTCGTCATAAACATGCTTTTTTTTATCTGCTAAAATCTTAAATTTTCCAAAAGCAGTATCAATCACGTCATCGGTAATCCCAACATAGCCCATATCTGTAAGTTTATCTCTGAAAGCATGTCTACCTGAATGTTTTCCCATAACAAGTGAGGTTTTTTTAACTCCAACACTTTCTGGTGTCATAATTTCATATGTATTTCTATTTTTAAGCATGCCATCTTGATGGATACCAGACTCGTGTGCAAAAGCATTTTTACCTACAATAG
>MDTG01045924.1_pt1 | contig 10437 bp, 3 predicted proteins | sample 811421 | NCBI WGS metagenome assembly MDTG01 (sample SAMN05326645, study PRJNA326480) | marine metagenome | isolation source: seawater | place: Pacific Ocean: South East | collected 2011
TCTATACTTTTTGGTATGGTCTACACTATGGAATGAACTATTCCAACCACCGTCTCCGTTATTACCAGTGCCATTTGGTATTGTTCTCCATAATATAGCTTGTTCTCCGTAAGGACCCTCTCCATATTCAATGGAGTTTTCATTTGAAGAACCATTACGCGAGAATCCAGTAGCTGATGTATTACCAACAGTCCAAGTTCCATAATTAAGTATGTTACCACCGTCGTAAGAGCCTCCGCCACCTACTACGTTATTAACACCCAATTGTCCTTGTGCACCAGTATCTCCTGTTGGACCTTTTGGACCTTGAGCACCTCTATCACCTTTAGCTCCTTTTGGACCTTGAGCACCAGCAGAACCATTACTACCTGGAGTACCATTAGGGCCTTGAGCACCTCTATCACCTTTAGCTCCTTTTGGACCTTGAGCACCTGCAGCTCCATTTGAACCTGCTGTACCTTGTTCACCCTGTGCACCTTTACGGCCTTTTGCACCACCTTCACCTCTGTCTCCTTTTAATCCTTTTTCACCAACTGGAGCAGCACCTCTTAAATTACCACCGCCACCTTGGTCGCCTGTTAAACCTTGTTCTCCTTGAGTTCCTTGTGGACCTTCTTCACCTGGAATACCTTCGTCACCATCTGGACCTTGTGGGCCTAATACTCCCTTCTGACCCTTTTGACCTTTAGGACCAGTTTTACCATCTATACCAGAAACACCTTGTTCTCCTTTTGGACCAGTATTACCTTTTGGACCTTGTTCTCCTTGTTCACCAGTTTCACCAGTTTTACCTTGAACACCTTTATCACCTTCGATACCATCGGCACCATCTGGACCTCTATCTCCTATTTCACCCTTTTGGCCTTTTTGACCTTGAGGACCAGTAACAGCTTTACCTTGATCTCCTGTTGGACCCTTTGGACCTGTATCGCCAATGTCGCCTTCAGGACCTGTTGCACCAGTGTCTCCAACTTTACCAGTTACACCTTTTTCACCTCCTGGACCATCTAAACCAGAAGCACCTGTTATACCCTTTGCGCCTTGTGCACCTCCAGGGCCTTGTGGACCAGTTTTACCTTGAACTCCAACTTTACCATCTACACCGTCTTCACCATCAAAGCCAGGTAAACCTTGTGCACCTTGAGCTCCTTGTGCACCATCGGAACCATCTACACCATCTGCTCCTGGAGCGCCTTTTGGACCTTGTGGTCCTTGACCTCCTTGTAAACCTTCAGCACCCTGATCTCCTGTTGGACCCTTTGGACCTTGAGCTCCAGTATCTCCTTGTGGACCAGTTGGACCTTGGTCACCTGTTGCACCTTTAGCGCCATTCGCGCCGTCATTACCATCAAATCCAACTAAACCAGTTTTACCTTGTGCACCAGTATCACCTTTTGGACCAGTTCCACCTTGGTTACCTTGTAGACCTAAATTACCTTTTTCACCTTGACCTCCTTGATTACCAGTTGGACCTTGTTCTCCAGTTGCACCTTTTGGACCAGTACCGCCTTGTGGACCAGTTTCACCAGGTTCACCTTTACGGCCTTTTTCACCTATTTGTACTGCACCTTTATTACCTTTTGAACCATCTTTACCAGTTGCACCAACCGCACCGTCTAAACCTTCAGCACCTTGTGCACCAGTATCTCCTTTAGCACCAGTATTTCCTACATTACCTTGAGGTCCTTGTATACCTTGTAGACCTTGTGGGCCTTGGTCTCCAGTTGCACCTTGTTCTCCAGTTAAACCTTGTGCACCAGTTGCACCACCATCACCTTGTTGGCCTTGTAAACCTTCAGCACCAGTATCACCATCTAAACCAGTTGGACCTTGTTCTCCAGTACCACCTTGATTACCAGTTGGTCCTTGTGCACCAACTAAACCTTGATCTCCTTTAGAACCTTGATCTCCTGTTCCTCCTTGGTTACCAGTTGGGCCTTGAGCTCCACCATCACCTTGGTCACCTTGTAAACCATCAGCACCAATATTACCTTTTTCACCAGTACCACCTTGAGGACCAGTATTACCTTTATCGCCACTAACACCTGTATCACCTTGAGGACCAGTATTACCTTTTGGACCTTGTTCACCAGTTGCACCTTTAGCACCATCGGGGCCTGCAGTTCCACCTTCACCTTTAGCACCTTTTACACCTTTAGCACCTTGTGGACCAGTTGCACCCTTTGCTCCTGTTGCACCTTTAGCACCATCACTTCCATCCGCGCCATCAGAACCATCAGCACCTGGAGAACCTTGTGGACCAGTTAAACCTTGTGCACCAGTTTCACCTTTAGTACCTTTAGCACCTTGGCCTCCTTGAGGACCTTGTGGACCTGTCTCACCTTGTGGACCTTGTTCACCGGTATCACCCTTTGCACCGTCTGCAGGTTGATCTGCAGGAATAAACTGACCGGAACTTGAGTCATACGCAAAATACTGTCCGTTTTGAGCAGAACTTAAGTTTAGTTCCTCAATCTGTTTTACTCTTAATCTAGCCATCTGTTAGTTTCCGCTATTTAATTGGTTTTCAATATTAGTTAACTTAGTATCTAATTCTTTGATTGCTTCAATAAGTACAGCAGGAAGTTTAGAATAGTCAACACCGAAATAACCAGGGTTCCAATAAAGTTCATGAACTAGTTCTGGGAACACCGATTGTACTTCTTGTGCAATAACACCAATTTGTGGGGCAGTCTCGTTATATCCTAATGAATTCGCTAACTCATTGTTATTCCAGACAACACCTCTTAGTGTTTTAATCTTTTCTAGTGTATTTCCTACAGGACCATCGATAGTCTTTAATCTACTATCTGAGAAGCCAGAAGGACCTTGTGGACCTGTTGGACCTCTTTCACCCTTTTGACCTTTTGCACCTTGAGCACCTTGTGCTCCAGGAGAACCTGGAGGGCCTTGAGCCGCAGCACCTTGCTCACCTTTTTGACCTTGTGGACCATGAGGACCTTGAGGACCTTGAGCACCACCGGTACCTGGTTCACCCTTTGGACCAGTTGGACCTTGAGGGCCTGTATTACCTTTTGGACCAGCTGGACCTTGTGGACCTGTATTACCTTTTGCACCACCTGGACCAGTTGGACCTGTATTACCTTTAGCACCACCTGGACCTTGAGGACCTGTATTACCTTTTGCACCACCTGGACCTTGTGGACCAGTTGCACCTTTAGCACCACCTGGACCTTGAGGACCTGTATTACCTTTTGCACCACCTGGACCCTGTGGACCAGTTGCACCCTTTGCACCTGTACCACCTTGTGGACCAGTTAAACCTTGTGGACCTTGAGGACCACGTGCACCTTTAGCACCAGTACCACCTTGAGGACCAGTTGCACCTTTAGAACCTGTAGCACCCTGAAGACCAGTACCACCTTGTGGACCTATGTCACCATCTGGACCTATAAGACCTTGAATACCTCTGATACCCTTTGGACCTTGTGGACCTTGACCACCTTGTGAACCTTTATCACCTTTAGCACCTTGTGGACCTAAATTACCTTTAGCACCTTGTGGACCTAAATTACCTTTTGGACCAGTTGGACCTGTATTACCTTTATCTCCTTGTGGGCCTTGAGCACCAATTTCACCCTTTTGACCTTTTGGACCTGTTGGACCAGTTGCACCTTTTTGACCTTTTTGACCTTTAGCACCAGTTGGACCTGTTGAACCTATCGGACCTTGTGCACCAGTATTACCTTTATCACCACCTGGACCTATTTCACCTTTTTGACCTTTAGCACCTTGAGGACCAGTTACACCATCAGTACCATCCGTACCATCAGTACCTGCAGGGCCTATTTCACCCTTTTGACCTTTAGCACCTGCTGGACCTTGTGTACCATCCGTACCATCTGTACCTGGAGGGCCTGGAACTCCTTTTTCACCAGTACCACCTTGTGCACCAACTTCACCTTTTTGACCTTTAGAACCTGTAGCACCTCTATCACCTATTGGACCTATTGGACCCTGAGCACCTTTTGGACCAGTTGCACCTTTTGGACCTGTTGGACCTTGTGGACCGTCTAAACCTTGAATACCCTGGCCACCAGTACCACCTGGTTCACCTTTTTGACCTTTAGCACCACCTGGACCAGGACCACCATTACTACCTGGAGCACCTTTTTCACCTTGAGCACCTCCACCACCTTGTGGACCAGTTGCACCTTTTTGACCTTGTGGGCCTTGAGCACCTCCGCCACCTTGAGCACCTTTTGCACCATCAGCACCTGCTGGGCCTTGAGCTCCAACTTCACCTTTTTGACCTTTAGGACCTGTTATACTATTTCCTTGTGGACCAGTGTTACCTTTAGCACCTTGTGGACCTAAATTACCTTTAGCACCTTGAGGACCAGTTGCACCCTTTTGACCTTGAGCACCATTGGCACCTTTTTGACCTTGTGGACCTGCTGGACCTTGAGCACCAGTATCACCTTGTGGACCAGTTGCACCTTTTGCACCAGTTGGGCCTTGAGCACCAGTATTACCTTTTGCGCCATCAGCACCAGGTTCACCTTTTGGACCTTGACCACCTTGAGGACCTGTTGCACCTTTAGCTCCATTGTTACCATCTTCACCGTCTTCTCCTTGAGCACCTTTTGGACCTGTTGGACCTGTTGGACCTTGTTCTCCTTGAGGTCCTGTATTTCCTTTTGCACCAGTACCCCCTTGAGCACCTTTAGCGCCCTGACCACCTTGTGGACCAGTTGCACCTTTTGCTCCATCCGAACCATTAGTACCATCAGTACCTGGAGTACCTTGTGGACCAGTTGCACCTTGAGCACCTTTTTCACCTTGTGGACCTGTGTCACCTTGTGGACCTTGGTCACCTTGACCGCCTTGAGCACCTTTAGCACCTTGACCACCTTGTGGACCAGTTGCACCTTTTTGTCCTTGTGGACCTGTAGGACCTGTTGGGCCAGTATCACCTTTTTCACCGGTTGGGCCTGTAATTGAATCACCTTGAGCACCTTGAGCACCTTTATCACCCTGTGGACCAGTTGCACCCTTTGGACCTTGATTACCTTGTGGACCAGTTGCACCTTTTTCACCTTGAGGACCTGTGTTACCTTGTTGGCCTTGTGGACCAGTATCACCTTGGTCACCTTGAGGACCTAAATCACCTTTTGTACCTTTAGCACCTTGACCACCTTGTGGACCAGTTGCACCTTTATCTCCTTGTGGACCTTGAGCACCTTGAGCACCTTTAGCACCTTGACCACCTTGTGGGCCAGTTGCACCTTTCGGGCCTTGTCCACCTTGTGGACCAGTATTACCTTTATCGCCAGTTTCACCTTGTGGGCCAGTTGCACCTTTAGCACCTTGACCACCTTGTGGGCCAGTTGCACCTTTATCTCCTTGAGGACCTTGTGGACCTTGTGCACCACCTGCTCCAGTATCACCTTTTGGGCCTTGAGCACCAGTACCTCCTTGAGCACCTTTATCACCTTGAGGGCCTTGAGCACCAGTACCTCCTTGTGGACCAGTTGCACCTTTTGCACCATCTGAACCAGATGGACCTTGTGCTCCTGTTTCACCTTTTTCACCGCCACCACCTTGTGGACCGGTTGAACCACCTGGGCCTTGAGCTCCTTTTGCACCATCTGCTCCATCATTACCTGGAGTACCATCTGCTCCATCAATACCTTGTGCTCCTTGACCACCTTGTGGACCAGTTGCACCCTTTTCACCTTGGTCACCTTGTGGGCCTTGACCACCTTGAGGACCTTGGCCACCAGTTGCACCTTTTGAACCAACTTCACCTTTTTGTCCTTTGGCACCATCTAATGGTGCTGCAGTGTTTTCCCATTGACCAGTCGAAGAATTGTAAGCTAAGAAATCTCCATTAGCTAAGCCGGAGATTAAAATTTCTTGTATCTGTTTTAATTTTAGTCTAGACATTAAATACAGTTTGTATTTTTAATTATATGTTACGCGTTAATGTATATATCAGTTTTCTTTTTGATCGGTTACTGATTTCGAGTCAAAATAAAGGTTAGTTTTCCAATTATACTCATAGGTTAAGTTATGTTTGTTTGAACCTTCCCATAAATTGTCTATTAGTTTACTGTATGTTAAAACTAAGTCTTCATTTAATATCGTGTATCTTGTTAGAACTTCTTCACTCTGTTCGTTATATGCATCCATATTAACATCATGGTTTTTCATTACATGATTTAATAAGTCTGCGCCCTTGCCAATTTCAAAGTCTGGATAATAATATCCTGCATCTTTTATGAAATCTGCATTATGTATTAGCGGGAACTGTAGATAAAGACAGTCTAAATAAGCATAGTTAAGTGGATTTTCCCATTGATGAGAAATAACTATATCAGACCACTTAGCTAAAATGTAATGTACTGGCCATCTATGTTGTACTTGTAAGATTGGCTCACTATCCTTATTATCTATTTTAGCAATATCTAGGCCTCCTACGAACTCTTTCCAAAATGGATTTTTAAATAGTCTTTGTGCACTTACAATATGAAACTTGCTAAAGACTTCACCACCTTTCATAAGATAATCATTTGCAATAAGTAGAGGAATCATACTAAACTTAACTACATTTAAGTTTGGTTCGAATACAACTATTTGTTTATCCTCTATTTTCTTGTTAGGATGATAGACTGGAATACCATCTACTGTAGGCATCACATTTCCTTCAGCATCAAATGTTTCCCCATAAAGTCTTTCTGATTTATCAATAAACATTGGGTCCCACACAAATGGCACACAATTGACCTGGTTTGGAAGCAACCTATTAGTTACACGATAATACTCGTGGTTCTGATACTGCTGCTGTGGCACATACCAAACCGCGTCTAACTCGTGGTTATATGTTGGTCTTACACCTGGATCTTCTTTGAATATCATATTCTCCATGTCAATAACATAATTGTTACCACATGCATATTTTATGATTTTCTTATGTTTGTCTTCACCTCTCCACTCTCTTGCTTGTTCAGGGCCGAGTGTAGTTCCTAGGCAAATAAGTATATCACATTCTTTACCTTTCTTTTTCCAATCATAACATGGGAATTCTTCATCATCCCACATTAATTCATCAGAATTTAATTTACCAGTTATTTCGTTTCTTCCAACTTTAGTACTAGTGTCTAATAAGTAAATGTGGTGGCCTGCTGCTTTTAAAGCATTTCCTAAAAAAATAGCATTCATTTTAATGCCATTTATCCACATACTTTCTTTGGAGTTATGAAGTCCAATGGTAATCCCAATAACCTTGGGATCGGTTCCTGTTTTAGTCATATTATCTAGATATTTTGTACAGTTTATATATCACCATAATAAGAAAGGGTCCCCGAAGGGACCCTTAATTTTCCTAATAAATTAGAACTTTAATAGAGTTAACTATTAGCTGTGAGCAACAACGTAAATTACGTCATCCGCTTCTAGGTTGTAACCTATGTTGTTTAGGATGAAGTCAGTATTACCTGTACTGTGCTCCCATCCGTACTTAACACCTTCTACCGTTCTTACTCTTCCGATTGCATGTCCGTTAATGAAAACTTGCATGTCATCATCAGATGCATGTTCTACTGCAGTATTGGTTCTGAATGTAGTAGCATTCACCATTGCAGCATAGTCATGAATGTAAGTAGAATCACCTTCTAACTGAGTTAATCTAGTTTCAACAGAAGTTACGTCGCCGTTAGTCGCAGTAATTTCAGAAGCTAAGTCAGCAGATACACCATCAATATAAGTATCTAATGAAGTTACGTCAGCGTTAGTAGCAGAAATTTCTGCAGCTAAAGCATCCTCGTCATTAGAGATTCTTAAGTTAACAGATGTAAAGTCAGCATTTGTTGCACTGATTTCAGCAGCTAAAGCGTCCTCATCGTCAGATAATCTAGTTTCTAATGAAGATACTGTACTTGCAGATGCAATTGTACCGAATCTTGTATCAACAGAACCAAATCTTGTTCCAACAGAGTTAAAGTCAGAGTTAGTTGCAGCGATTTCAGTAGCTAAGTCAGAAGATACACCATCGATGTATGTGTCTAATGAAGTTACTTCAGCACCAGTAGCACTAATTTCATTCACTAATGCAGTAGATACCGCATCAGCTTCAGTAGAAACAGAACCAACTAATGTGTCTAAGTTACCGAATCTTGTATCAGCAGAAGTTATTCTAGTGTCAACAGAACCGAATCTTGTGTCACCAGAACCAAATCTAGTATCAACAGAAGATAAACCGGAAACTACCTCACCATCGTTAACAGCATCAACAGAGTTAATGTAAGAAACTACTTCTGTGAATGTATCAATCGCACCAGCGTTTAATAACATTGCATCGATAGAAGCTTGAGCGTTTGAAGCAGCTGTAGCATTTGCAGTCATTCTTGTGTCAGCAGAACCGAATCTTGTATCAACAGATCCAAATCTTGTTCCAACAGAAGTAATGTCAGCATTAGTAGCAGCAATCTCAGCAGCTAAAGCATCCTCATCGTTAGATACTCTTAAGCTTAAAGATGATACTTCGTTTCCAGTTGCTGTAATTTCAGCAGCTAAATCAGAAGAAATTCCGTCAGCATAAGTGTCTAAAGAAGTAACGTCAGCATTAGTAGCAGCAATCTCAGCAGCTAAAGCGTCTTCGTCGTCAGATAATCTAGTCTCTAATGAAGAAACTGTAGACGCAGAAGCAATTGTTCCAAATCTTGTATCAACAGATCCGAATCTAGTATCACCAGAACCAGCTCTTGTATCTAAAGAAGAAACATCACTATTAGTAGCAGAAATCTCAGCAGCTAAATCGTCCTCATCGTTAGATACTCTTAACGCTAAAGAAGAAACGTCACCGTTAGTAGCACTAATTTCAGCAGCTAAAGCATCTTCGTCGTTAGAAATTCTTAACGCTAAAGAACTTACGTCACCGTTAGTTGCACTAATTTCAGCAGCTAAAGCATCCTCATCGTTAGAGATTCTTAACGCTAATGAACTTACGTCACTATTGGTCGCTGAAATTTCATTCACTAATGCAGTAGATACCGCATCAGCTTCAGTAGAAATTGCAGAGATTATAGCAGCCGACTGGTCACCATCGTTATCAATTAACGTCTGTACAGCACTTGTAAAGTCACTAATTTGTTTTACTTTTAATCTTGCCATATTATTTAGTTGTTTATTTAGGCCTAAAGACATGTTATTATGTCCTCATTGTTATTTATCTAAAAGTTTATCTGGATTTATCAGATTCAAGAACAAAAATATAATATTTTAGAAAACAAAAAAGGGAGCCGAAGCTCCCTTTAAAAATTTATTGAATTTAATTGAATTTATACATCATTAGAAGAAGCAGCATAAACAATGTCTATTTCATCGTCAGCTTCTAGCTGGTAGCCAGCAACAGATCCCATCCAATATAGAGTATCATTTGCTGCAATGTCAACAACCGATCTTGCAGTAGTACCGCCATCGGCTGAGAAATAACATGCTTCATCTTTAGCACCATCTCCTAAATTAACTTGTAAGCCATTTACTTTTACAATAACAGAGCCATCGCTAAATGGAGTATATGTTATTGTTGCTCCTGTAGTATCTCCATCATTTGAAGTTGCACTTGCAGTTTGATTGTAATCCGCTCTAGTTTGTACACCAGTTTCGACTGGACCTCCACCTCCACCTTCAGATTCTATCATCATTAAGAAAGGTACTCTACCTGAGAATGAAGATACTACACCTCCTTGGTTAAGATATGAACCAGATAAAGGAGTACCGTCAATTTCGATAGGACCACCTGAAGATCTAGTTAAAGTTAGAGTTGCAGCACCTAATGTAGCTGAAGTACCAAGACCTGTTGAGGAACTGTTTCCAACAACATTACCACCAAATGGATCGGCTGTTACGTTTGCTAATGTAATTCCAGTAGCTGAACCTGTTGTAGCTAATCTTACAGCATCTCCATTATGTGCAGAAGAAGTATAAGTAGTCACTGTAATATCTAAATTATTTGCAGTTACGACAGCTTGAATTTCTGCAGCAATACCAGCAGGAGAGATTACATCATATCCTATAGCAGTTGCATCTGAAGTATTGAATACTACACTTGCAGTATTATTACCATCCGAGATAGTAATCTCAGGGAAAGCATTTGGAGCAGCACCACCTGTTGCATTTAAAGGAATAAAAATATCATGTGTTCCCCATGAACCAGCATAAGCAACTGAGTTACTTTCTGAATCAACAGTTCCAGGAGCTTGTGTAATTGCAGAACTTACATGTGATGTACTAGTCTTTGTATTAATTAATGTACTGAAAGCGCTCGCATCGGCTACTGAATCACCACCAGGACCATCGAATATTGTAACACCATTAAAAGTAATAGTATCACTAGCTCCAGGTTGAGTAGCAGATGTTATAGCTTGTGTTGTTGCTATTGCAGTATTTAATTGTAAGAAAGTAGCTTTACCA